>Ga0307516_10002796_pt1 | contig 23020 bp, 20 predicted proteins | sample 19_EM_MG_FD_203310 | JGI IMG/M metagenome (GOLD analysis project Ga0307516, IMG submission 203310) | Populus trichocarpa ectomycorrhiza microbial communities from riparian zone in the Pacific Northwest, United States - 19_EM | ecosystem: Host-associated > Plants > Roots > Unclassified | place... | reverse complement strand
TCCGACGGCCGGCGTCGCCTTCGTCGTGCACGCGTTCAGGCTGCTGCGACTCGACCGCACGCTCGCCCGCGAGATGCGCGACGCGCCAGCTGCGCAAGCGCCCGGGCAAGTGACCGCGCCTGTCGACGACGGGCGCGTCGCATGATCTTCTCGTTGCCCCATCTGTATGTCCTGGCAGGCCTGGTGCTGGCCTGCGTGGCCCTGATGACGGCGGCCGATCGCACGCATCCGCGGCGTATCGGCAGCGCGCTCTTCTGGGGCTTCTATGCGCTGGTCTTCCTCGCCGGCGACCTGCTGCCGCCGGCATGGATCGGCGGCGGCGTGATCGCGATGGCCGTCATCGCCGGCCTGCACCGCGTCGCGCCGGGCTTGCACGATGCGCCGAACGCTGCCGAATACGCGGCCCGCGCGCGCCGCCTCGGCAACAAGCTGTTCCTGCCCGCGCTGGCCATTCCCGTCGTCGCGGTGCTCGCGTCGCTGCTCTCGAAGAAGGGACAGGTCCTCGGGGTGCCGCTGCTCGACGCGGGCAACTCGACGCTGGCGGCCATCGGCATGTCCAGCGTGGTGGCGCTCGCGCTCGCCTGCTGGCTCACGCGCGAGACGCCCGCGCAGGGCGTGCGCGAGGCGCGCCGCCTGGTCGACGCGATGGGCTGGGCGCTCGTGCTGCCGCAGCTGCTGGCGATGCTGGGCCTGGTGTTCTCGGAGGCTGGCGTCGGCAAGGCCGTCGCCTGGCTTGCCACCCACTACATCGCGATGGACATCCCCTTCGTCGCGGTCGCGGTCTACGCGATCGGCATGGCGCTGTTCACCGTGATCATGGGCAACGGCTTCGCGGCGTTTCCGGTGATGACGGGCGGCATCGGCGTGCCGGTGCTGGTGGGCATGTTCCATGTGAATCCGGCCGCGATGGCGGCCATCGGCATGTTCTCGGGCTACTGTGGGACGCTGATGACGCCGATGGCCGCCAACTTCAACATCGTGCCGGCCGCGTTGCTGGAGCTGCCGGACAAGAACGCCGTGATCCGCGCACAATGGCCAACCGCGATGACCGTGCTGGTCTTCAACATCCTCCTGCTCTGGTTCCTGCTGCCCAAGCCATGAGCGACGCCCGGCCGCCCGAGGTCGCTCGCCCCGGAGCCGGCAGGCGAAGGTACTCCAATGAATTCGACCATCCTGCTCACCGGCTTCGAGCCCTTCGGCGGCGAATCCGTCAATCCGTCGTGGGAGATCGCGCGGGCGCTCGACGGCTGGGTCTGCGAGGGCCATGCGGTGCGCGCCGTCCAGCTGCAGTGCGCCTTCGGCGACGCACTGCACACGCTTGACGAGGCGCTCGCCGCGCACCGCCCCGAACTCGTGCTGTGCCTCGGCCAGGCCGGCGGCCGCGCAGAGATCTCCATCGAGCGCGCCGCGCTGAACGTGGACGACGCGCGCATTCCCGACAACCTGGGCCGGCAGCCGCTCGACGCGCCCGTCGTGCCCGACGGCCCGGCCGCCTATTTCTCGACGCTGCCGATCAAGGCCATCGCGCACGACTTGCGCGCGGCGGGGGTGGCCGCCGCGGTGTCGAACACGGCGGGCACGTTCGTCTGCAACCACGTCTTCTACGCGCTGATGCACCGTCTCGCGTCCACGCCCGCGCTGGCACGCACGCGTGGCGGCTTCGTGCACGTGCCCTTCACGCCCGAGCAGGTGGTCGGCAAGGCCGGCATGCCTTCGATGGCACTGCACACGCAGATCGACGGCATCCGGCACGCGCTGCGCTCGGCGGTGCTCACCCGCGCGGACCTGCGCGAGAGCGCGGGGCGCGAACACTGAGTGCGCGCCAGCAGTAAATAGTCTTTACACTTCGAGCGGCGACGGCGACAATCGGGGTCGAATCCACGCCGGCCTCCCTCTTGATCGATCCCACCGTCTCCCGCCGTCGCAACGTCCTGGTGCTGTTCCAGGCCTACGCCGAAAGCGCCATCGCCACCGGCGTCGCCCCCAAGGGCCTCGAGCAGGCTTTCGCGGCGCACGTCGAGATCTCGCCCAGCATGTGGAGCCAGATCAAGTCCTCGCGTCCGATCGGCGACAAGCTCGCGCGCCAGATCGAGCAGCACTGCGGCAAGCCGGCCGGCTGGCTCGACGAGGAGCGCGAGGCCGCGGGCCTCACGCCCGGTGAGCAGCAGTTCCTCGGGCTCGCGCTGCAAGCCTGGCGTGCCGTCAACAGCGACGGGCGCAAGGCGTTGAAGGCGCAGATGAAGCAGCTCGCGCAGGGGTAAAGTCTTCCGCCAGGGCATCCGCGCCTGTCGGTGCGGACCGCAACCGGGCTCGCCATGAATCAGAGGTTTGTCGAAGCGTTCTACTGGGTCGCGACCCTGAAGAGCATGACCCGCGCGGCCGAGAAGCTGTTCATGACGCAGTCGGCGATCTCGAGCCGCGTGTCCGCGCTCGAAGAGGAACTGGGCATCCTGCTGATCGATCGGCGCGATCGCCAGCAGTTCGCGCTGACCAACGCGGGCGTGCGCTTCCTGAACTACGCCGAGCGCCTGATGACGATCCATCGGCAGCTGCGCGACGAGCTGGGCACGGAGGACGCCGGCGTGCACCTGCTGCGCGTCGGCGCCATCGAATCGGTGCTGCACACGTGGCTGATTCCGATGCTGCAGCACCTGCGCAGCGTGCATCCGAACCTGCAACTCGAGCTGACGGTCGAAATCACGCCGGTGCTGGTGGAGGCCGTCAAGCGCGGCACGCTGGACCTCGTCTTCGCCGCGCAGTCGATCTCCGCGCCCGACATCCGCACGCGGCCGTTGCCCACGATGGAGATGGTGTTCGTCGGCGCGAAACATCTCAAGCGTCGCACGCCGTACACGCTGGCAGAGATCGTCTCGAGCGAAATGATGACGTTCCAGCGCGGCTCGCAGCCCCATCTGGCCCTGCTGGAGCAGCTTCGCGGCGAAGGATTGGAGCCGCCGCGCCTGCACACGATCTCGTCGATCCCCGCGATGGTGCATCTGATCGAGAGCGGCTTCGGCATCGCCACGCTGCCGATCATCGCGGCGCAGAGCCTGGTGCGAAAGCACGAGATCGCGATCCTGCCCTGCGAAACAGCGCTCTCGCCGCTGCCGGTGCAGGCCAGCTATCGCTACGACCCCGGATCGTCGGCGTTGCTCGCGGTGATCCAGGACGCACTGAAATTCATCGACGCCTTTGGTGGAAACCCGAAGAAGGCACGCGGCGGCACCATGGTTGCCCACAAGAAAAATCGATGAGCTCAAAGAAATAATTCGCGCTTGCTCCGGACCGCCTGGCTTTTCAGAATCCACCCATTCCCGGCACTCGCCGTCGGATTCCACCCGTCCCGTCCACTTCCGCGAGAGACTCATGAACATCACCTGGAAATTCAAGCTCGTCGCTGCCGGCGCCGCGATCATGGTCATGTCCGGAGCGCAGGCCCAGCAGGAAATCAAGATCGGCGTGATCTATCCGCTGACCGGCCCGCTCGCCTCCAGCGGCGCCGAGATGCGCGACGCGCTCGAGTTCGCGGCCGACATCGTCAACAACGGCCTGAAGGGCGTTCCCGAGCTGCCGTTCTCGGGCGGCGGCGGTCTCACGGGACTCAAGGGCGCGAAGATCAAGCTGGTCTTCGCTGACCACCAGGGCAATCCGCAGGTCGGCGCGACCGAGGCCGAGCGCCTCATCAGCCAGGAACACGTCGTCGCGCTGATGGGCTCGTACAACTCCAACGTCACGCAGACGGCCAGCCAGGTGGCCGAGCGCGCCAAGATCCCGTTCCTCAACGCCGAGTCGTCGTCGCCCACGCTGACGCAGCGCAGCTTCAAGTACTTCTTCCGCACGACGCCGCACGACGAGCTCTTCGTCAAGAACGCCGTCGAGTTCCTGAAGGACGTCGAACAGGCCAAGCACATCAAGATCGGCTCGGTCGCGACGCTCGCCGAGAACACGCTGTTCGGCAACGAAGCCGCCAAGCTGCAGCTCAAATACGCCACCGCGGCGGGCTACAACGTGGTCAAGCAGGTGAGCTACCCGGCCAAGACGACCCAGCTCACCTCCGAAGTGCAGACGCTGAAGGCCGCCAACCCCACGGTGCTGCTGCAATCGTCGTACTCCGAGGCCATCCTGTCGATGAAGACGTACAAGGAGCTCGGCTACCTGCCCGACATGCTGGTCGCCAACGACGCCGGCTTCGCCGACACCGAGTTCGTCAAGACCCTCGGCAAGGACGCCGACTACGTCGTCTCGCGCGAGGTCTGGGCGCTCGACATCGGCGACAAGAAGCCCATCATCAAGAAGGTCGATGATCTCTTCAAGGCGCGCTACAAGATCGATTTCACCGGCAACTCCGCGCGCAGCTTCACCGGCCTGATGGTGCTGGCCGACGCGATCAACCGCGCCGGCAGCACCGACCCGGAAGCGATCCGCAAGGCGCTGGTCGCCACCAACCTGCCGGCCTCCGCGCTGATCATGCCGTGGAAGGGCGTGAAGTTCGACGAGACCGGCCAGAACACCCTGGGCGCCGGCATCCTCGTGCAGATCCGCGACGGCAAGTATTCGACCGTGTGGCCGTTCGACCTCGCGTCCAGGGACGTGGCGTGGCCGATGCCGAAGTGGGATGCGCGCAAGTAAGCGCCGCGGCCCTCCAGCGAATCAACGACAGGTGAGCGCGCAATGACTGCTGAGCTGCTGCTGCAGACGCTGGCCTCGGGGGTATTGATCGGACTGATCTACGCCCTCGTCGCGATCGGACTGACGATGATCTTCGGCGTGATGGACATCGTGAACTTCGCGCACGGCGAGTTCCTGATGCTCGGCATGTACTCGAGCTTCTGGCTGTTCGCGCTGTTCGCCCTCGACCCGCTGGTCACGCTGCCGCTCACGGTACTGATGCTGTTCGCCTTCGGCGTTCTTCTCTACAAGCTCGTGATCCGGCGCATCATCGACGCGCCGCCGCTGAGCCAGATCTTCACCACCTTTGGCCTGATGCTGCTGTTTCGCGGGCTCGCGCAGTTCTTCTGGAAACCGGACTACCGCACGATCGAGAACTCGGTCGTCAGCGGCAGCGTGCACCTGGCCAACTTCCAGCTCGGACGCCCGCAGGTGGTGGCCGGCATCGGCGCGATCGTCGTCACCACGGCCGTGTGGTTCTTCCTGCACCGCACCAAGCTCGGCTCGGCCCTCGAGGCCACGGCCTCGGACAAGGAGGCCGCCCGCCTGATGGGCATCGACTCCCACAAGATGTTCGGCCTGGCCTGGGGCATCGGCGCGGCCTGCGCCGGCGCGGCGGGCGGGTTGCTGTCGACGTTCTTCCCGATCTTTCCGGAGGTCGGCGCCAACTTCATCCTGATCGCCTTCGTCGTCGTCAACCTCGGCGGCTTCGGCAGCGTGGCCGGCGCGTTCCTGGCCGGCATCCTGGTCGGCGTGATCGAGGTCATGGGCGGCCTGCTGATCGGGCCGCAATACAAGATGGCCATCGTGCTCGCGCTGTTCCTCGCGGTGCTGATGTTCCGCCCTCAAGGCCTGATGGGGAAGGCGCAATGAAGCGATCCACTGCTCTCCTGGGCGCGGCCGCCGTCGTCGCGCTCGTGCTGCCCTTCGTCGTGAAGGACGCCTACTGGGTCAATCTCGCCGTGCTGGCACTGATGGCGGCGCAGATCGGCGCCGCCTGGAACCTCGTCGGCGGCTATGCCGGCCAGGCCTCGCTGGGCCACGCCGCGTTCTTCGGGCTCGGCGCCTACACGTCCACGCTGCTGCTGACCAACTTCGGCTGGAATCCGTGGCTGGGCATGGTCGCCGGTGGCCTTGTCGCCGCGGTGTTGAGCGCGGTCTTCGGATGGTCGTGCTTCCGCCTGAAGGGCCACTACTTCACGATGGCGACGATCGCCGTTGCCGAGATCGTGCAGATCGTGTTCACGAACTGGGATTACGCCGGCACTGCGGTGGGGCTGTCGATCCCGATGGAGACGCAGGGCCTCGCGGCCATGGTGTTTTCCGACAAGATCTCGTACTACTGGCTCGCGCTGGGGCTGCTCGCGCTGACGCTGCTTGCCACCTGGGCGGTGGAACGCAGCTTCCTCGGCTTCTACTTCCGCGCCATCAAGGACGAGCCGGACGCCGCTCGCAGCATCGGCATCGACATCGCCCGCTACAAGCAGGTGGCGCTGTGCCTGTCGGCGTTCTTCACCGCGATCGGCGGCAGCCTGTACGCGCAGAAGGAGCTCTACATCGATCCGGGCTCCGTGCTGTCGACGGCGCTGTCGATCAAGATGGCGCTGGTCTCCATTCTCGGCGGCGTGGGCACGCTGTTCGGCCCGGTGATCGGTTCGGTCGTGCTGACGGTGATCGAGGAGCTCTCGCGCTCCACCTTCGGCGGCAGCGGGCGCGGCACCGACACGGTGATCTACGCCGGGCTGATCGTCGTCGTGGCGGTGTTCTATCCGAGCGGCATCGTCGGCTGGTTCAAGGAACGCGCCGTACGGCGCCAGGCGCGTCGCGACGGTGCCACCGCCGAAGAGGCGCATGCCGCGGCGCAGGCCGCGTCCGCGCTGGCCGCCCCCACGCACGAATCGACGGGAGCCGTGTCGTGAGCAGTCTCCTCGAACTCCGCGCCGTCTCGAAGCGCTTTGGCGGACTGACCGCCAACGAGGACGTGTCCTTCGACGTCGAGAAGGGCCAGATCGTCGGACTGATCGGCCCCAACGGCGCGGGCAAGACCACCCTCTTCAACTGCGTCGCCGGCTCGTCCGCGCCGAGCGCGGGCACGATCCACCTGAACGGCCAGCTGATCTCCGGTCACACACCCGAGAAGTGCGCGCGTGCCGGTGTCGGCCGCACGTTCCAGATCGCACGCACCTTCCATGGCATGACCGCGCTTGAGAACGTGCTCACGGGCGCGCTGCTGCGCGAGCGCCGCGTCCCGCGCGCGCGCGAACGAGCGCATGCGTGGCTGACGTTCGTGCACCTCGAGCGCTTCGCCGACAAACCGGCGCGCACGATGACGATCAGCGAGCAACGCCGCCTGGCGGTTGCGCGTGCGCTCGCCACCGAGCCGGCACTGCTGCTGATGGACGAAGTGATGGCCGGGCTGAACCCGTCCGAGGTGCGCGAAATGGTGGACGTCGTCCTCAACATCCAGGAGAAGGGCATCGCCTGCCTGATCGTCGAGCACGTGCTCGAAGGCATCATGCCGATCGCCGACAAGATCGTCGTGCTGGAGCGCGGCCGCAAGATCGCCGAGGGCACGCCGGCCGCCGTCCAGGCCGACCCGGTCGTGATCCACGCCTACCTGGGAGACGACTGATGCTCGCCCTGACCCAACTGCGTGTCAGCTACGACGGCGTGCCCGCGCTGACCGACGTGAGCCTGAACGTCGCGGCCGGCCAGATCGTCGCGCTCGTCGGCGGCAACGGCAACGGCAAGTCGACCACGCTGCGCGCGGCCGCCGGCCTGAATCCGCTCGACGGCGGCAGCATCACCTTCGAAGGTCGCGCCGTGCATGCGCTGCCGGCGCACGAGCGCGTGCCGCTGGGGCTGTCGCTGGTGCCCGAAGGCCGCCGCCTGTTTCCCAAGCTGACGGTACGCCGCAACCTGGAGCTCGGCGCGTTCACGCGCTCCGACAAGGATGGGATCGCGGCCGACGTCGACAAGATGTTCGAGCTGTTCCCCATCCTCAAGGAACGCTCGACGCAGCTGGCCGGCACGATGAGCGGCGGCGAGCAGCAGATGCTGGCGATCGCGCGCGGGCTGATGGCGCGCCCGAAACTGCTGATGCTCGACGAGCCGTCGTGGGGCATCGCGCCGAAGTTCGTCACCAAGGTGCTCGACGTGATCCAGCGCGTCAACGCGACCGGCGTGGCCATCCTGCTGGTCGAGCAGAACCTCACGAAGGCCCTGGCCATCGCCGACCACGGCTACGTCATCCAGACGGGCCGCGTCGTGATGGAAGGGCCCGCGCAGGACCTGCTGCACGACGAAGCCGTCAAGAAGGCCTACCTGGGGCATTAGCGCCCCCGCCTGAACCCTCCTCCTCCAACCGAAAGAACGCCATGCACGTCACCTTCGACGACCCCGGCGCGCTGCGCCACGCCTGTCGAACCGGCGAATTCGACTCGCCGACCGCCGGCCACGCGCCCGGCCGCATCCAGGCCAACCTGATGATCGTGCCGCAGGCCGACGCCTTCGACTTCCTGCTGTTCTGCCAGCGAAACCCGAAGCCCTGCCCGCTGGTGGAGGTGTTGGCGCCCGGTGCGCGCGAAGTCCTGTGCGCCCCGGGCTCCGACGTCGCCACCGACATCCCCGGCTACCGGGTCTACCGCGACGGCCAGTTCGTCGAGGAGCGCGCCGACATCGCGGCCCTGTGGCGGCCCGACTTCGTGAGCTTCCTGATCGGCTGCAGCTTCTCGTTCGAGTCGGCGCTGGAGCAAGCTGGCATTCCGCTGCGCCACGTCGTGCAACGGCGCAACGTGGCCATGTACCGAACCAACATCGCCTGCACGCCGGCGGGTCGGTTCAGCGGCGAGATGGTGGTGAGCATGCGGCCGATCAGGAGCCGCGACGTCGCCAAGGTGGTCGAGATCTGCGCCCGCTTCCCGCAGGCGCACGGCGCACCCGTGCACGTGGGCAACCCGCGTGCGCTGGGCATCGCCGATCTCGCGAAGCCCGACTATGGCGACGCCGTCGAGACCCTCGACGACGAGGTGCCGGTGTTCTGGGGCTGCGGCGTCACGCCGCAATGGGTCGCGCAGCGCAGCGGCCTGTCGCTGTGCATCACGCATGCCCCCGGCAAGATGTTCGTCACCGACCTGAAGGGCTGAGGCCATGGACACGATGATCCGCCTTGCGCGAGCTGCCAGAACGGCGTTGTGCGCCGCCACGCTCGCAATCGTCGTGTCCCACACCGCCGCGGCGACGACGACCTGGCCGCTCGCCACCGGCTACGCCGCCGACACCTTCCACACCGTCAACCTGCGGCAGTTCGCCGCCGACGTGGCGACAGGCACGCATGGCGAGCTGGTCATCGAGATCCATCCGGACAACACGCTGGTCAAGCTCAGCGCGATCCCCGCGAGCGTGGCGTCCGACCGCGTCCCGGCCGGCGAGGTGATCATGACGGCGCTCGTCGACGAGATTCCGATCGCCGGCGCAGATTCCGTGCCCTTCATCATCGACAGCTACGCCGACGCGCGCACGCTGTGGCGCTACCAGCGGCCCGGAATCGAGAAGGCGCTGGCCGCGCGCGGCCTGGTCGTGCTCTACGCGGTGCCGTGGCCCTCGCAAGGCCTGTACACGATCAAGCCCATCGCGAGCACGCTGGACCTGCGCGGCACCAACATGCGCACCTACAACGCGACGACCGCCCGCATCGCGGAGCTGGTGGGCGCGCATCCGGTCGACGTCCCCATGACCGGCGTGGCGAAGGCCCTCGCCGACGGCCGCATCGACTGCATGATCACCTCCGGCGTGACGGGTACGCAAAGCCGCGCCTGGGAGCATCTGAAATACTTCTACGATATCCGGGCGTGGTTCCCGAAGAACATCGTGATCGTGAACAAGGCGCGTTTCGCGGCCCTGTCGCCGGCCGCCCGCGACGCGGTGATGCTGGCCGCTCGCGGCGCGGAGGAGCGCGGCTGGGCTGCAAGCGAGGCCGCGTCCGCCACCGCGCTGCGCGAACTGGCCGATCATGGCATGCACGTCGAGACGCCCGGCTTCGAGATCCGCAAGGACCTGCGCCGCTACGGCGAGAAGTTCTCGCTCGAATGGGTGCGCGCCACCGGCCCGGAGGCCAGCGACATCCTGATTCCGTACTACACCTCCCTGACCGCCACCCGCGCTGCCAGCCACGCACCGGCCAATACGCACTAACCCCTGACGAGACATCATGACCACCCAAGCACCCGCCCTCCCGTCGCGCTGGCAGTTCTGGATCGACCGCGGCGGCACCTTCACCGACATCGTCGCCAAGCGGCCCGACGGCAGCCTCGTCACCCACAAGCTGCTGTCCGAGAACCCCGAGCAGTACCGCGACGCCGCGGTCGCGGGCATCCGCCACCTGCTCGGCCTGCGGGCCGGCGAGCCGGTCACGCCGGAGCTGGTCGAGTGCGTGAAGATGGGCACGACGGTGGCCACCAACGCGCTGCTGGAGCGCAAGGGTGAGAAGACGCTGCTCGTGACCACGCGCGGCTTCCGCGACGCGCTGCGCATCGCGTACCAGGATCGGCCGCGGCTGTTCGACCGCAACATCCGCTTGCCCGAGCTGCTCTATTCCCAGGTGATCGAGGCCGACGAGCGCGTCAGCGCGCACGGCGACGTGCTGCAGCCGCTGGACGACACCGCGTTGCGCGGCGAACTGCAACGCGCGTTCGAGGCCGGGCTGCGCAGCGTGGCCATCGTCTTCATGCACGGCTACCGCTTCACGCAGCACGAGGCGACCGCCGCGCGGCTGGCGCGCGAGATCGGTTTCACCCAGGTCAGCGCGTCGCACACGACCAGCCCGCTGATGAAGCTGGTGAGCCGCGGCGACACCACCGTCGTCGACGCCTACCTGTCGCCGATCCTGCGCCGCTACGTCGAGCAGGTGGCCGGCGAGATGCCCGGCGTGAAGCTGTTCTTCATGCAGTCGTCGGGCGGCCTGGCCGACGCGCACGCGTTCCAGGGCAAGGACGCGATCCTGTCCGGCCCCGCAGGCGGCATCGTCGGCATGGTGCGCACGGCGCAGCTGGCCGACTTCGGCCACGTGATCGGCTTCGACATGGGCGGCACCTCCACCGACGTGTCGCACTTCGCCGGCGAATTCGAGCGCGCGTTCGAGACGCAGGTGGCCGGCGTGCGCATGCGCGCGCCGATGATGAGCATCCACACGGTCGCCGCGGGCGGTGGATCGATCCTCGGCTTCGACGGTGCGCGCCTGCGCGCCGGCCCGCACAGCGCCGGCGCCAACCCGGGGCCGGCGAGTTATCGGCGCGGCGGCCCGCTGGCCGTCACCGACGCCAATGTGCTGCTCGGCAAGATCCAGCCGAAGTGGTTTCCCAAGGTGTTCGGCAAGACTGCCAACGAGCCGCTCGATCGGGACGCCGTCGTCATCGCCTTCGACAAGATGGCCGCCGCCATCGGGCAGGCGACCGGCCGCACGCGCGCGCCGGAGGAAATCGCCGAAGGCTTCCTCGACATCGCCGTCGCCAGCATGGCCAACGCGATCAAGAAGATCTCGGTGGCGCGCGGCTACGACGTCACGCGCTACACGCTGCAATGCTTCGGCGGCGCCGGTGGCCAGCACGCGTGCCTGGTGGCCGACGCCCTGGGCATGAACACCGTGTTCGTGCACCCGCTGGCCGGCGTGTTGTCGGCCTACGGCATGGGCCTGGCCGACCAGGGCGTGATGCGCGAGGCCGCGGTCGAGCAGCCGCTGGCCGACGCCGCGCTGCCGGCGGTGCGCGCACGCCTCGACGCGCTCGCCGGCGAGGCCACCGCCGAGATCCACCGCCAGGGCGCCGGCTCGGGCGAGGTGCGCGTGATGCGCCGCGCGCACGTGCGCTACGCGGGAACCGACTCGGCGCTGGTGATCGACTTCGGCGACGGCAGCGTCGCCACGCTGGCCGCCGGCTTCGAGGCCGCCTATCGTCGCCGCTACGCGTTCCTGATGGAAGGGCGCGGCCTGATCGTCGAGGCCGTGTCGGTGGAGGTGATCGCCGCCGGCGACGCACCCGCGGAGCCGCGCCTCGAAGCGATCGCGCCGACGCCCGCTCCCGTCACAGAGACCGTGCGCATGTACAGCGAGGGGCTCTGGTGGGATGCGGCGCTGGTGGTGCGCGAGACGCTGCGACCGGGTCACCTCGTCGACGGCCCGGCCATCATCGCGGAGAAGAACGCCACCACGGTCGTCGAGCCCGGGTGGCAGGCACGCGTGACCGAGCTGGATCACCTGGTGCTGCAACGCATCGCGCCACGCGCGCAGCGCGTCGCGATCGGCACCAGCGTCGATCCGGTGATGCTGGAGGTGTTCAACAACGCGTTCATGAACATCGCCGAGCAGATGGGGCTGCAGCTGCAGAACACCGCCTACTCCGTCAACATCAAGGAGCGGCTGGACTTCTCGTGCGCGCTGTTCGATGCCGACGGCAACCTGATCGCCAACGCGCCGCACATGCCCGTGCACCTGGGCTCGATGAGCGAATCGATCAAGACGGTGATGGCACGCAACGCCGGAAAAATGCAGCCGGGCGACGTCTACGCGCTGAACGATCCGTACCACGGCGGCACGCACCTGCCCGACATCACGGTCGTCACGCCGGTTTTCGACGCCGACGACAAGGACATCCTGTTCTACGTCGCCTCGCGCGGTCACCACGCCGACGTCGGCGGCGTGACGCCCGGCTCGATGCCGCCGTTCTCGACGCGCATCGAGGAGGAGGGCGTGCAGATCGACAACGTCAAGCTGGTCGAGCGCGGCCGCCTGCGCGAGGCGGAGATGATCGCGCTGCTGCAGAGCGGCGAGTACCCGTCGCGCAATCCGGCGCAGAACCTCGCCGACCTGAAGGCGCAGATCGCGGCCAACGAGAAGGGCGTGCAGGAGCTGCGCAAGATGGTGGCGCAGTACGGCCTGGCCGTGGTGCAGGCCTACATGGGCCACGTGCAGGACAACGCCGAGGAATCGGTGCGCCGCGTGATCACGCGCCTGAAGGACGGGAAATTCACGCTGCCGCTGGACAACGGCGCGCAGATCTCGGTGGCGATCCGCGTCGACGCGGCGGCACGGCGCGCGACGATCGACTTCACCGGCACGTCGCCACAGCTGGCCAACAACTTCAATGCGCCGACGGCCGTGTGCATGGCCGCCGTGCTCTACGTGTTCCGCACGCTGGTCGACGACGACATCCCGCTCAACGCCGGCTGCCTGAAGCCGCTGGACGTGATCATCCCGGACGGCTCGATGCTCAACCCGCACCCGCCGGCCTCGGTGGTGGCGGGCAACGTCGAGACCTCCACCTGCATCACCAACGCGCTCTACGGCGCGCTGGGCCTGATGGCGGCCGGCCAGTGCACGATGAACAACTTCACCTTCGGCAACGAGCGCCACCAGTACTACGAGACGATCTCCGGCGGCTCCGGCGCAGGCGCGCTGATCGACGACCAGGGCCAGGTCGTCGGCGGCTTCGCCGGCACCAGCGTCGTGCAGACGCACATGACCAACTCGCGCCTGACCGACCCCGAGGTGCTCGAGTTCCGCTTCCCGGTGCGCGTCGACAGCTACGAGATCCGCCCCGGCTCCGGCGGCGCCGGAAAGTGGCGCGGTGGCGACGGCGGCACGCGCAAGGTTCGCTTCCTGGAACCGATGACCGCGTCCATCCTCAGCAACGGCCGCCACCACGGGGCATTCGGCATGGGCGGCGGCGCGGCGGGCGAGGTCGGCCGCAACTCGGTCGTGCGCTCGAACGGCAGCCTCGAACGACTCGACCACATCGGCTCGGCGCAGATGCAGCCGGGCGACGTGTTCGTCATCGAGACGCCCGGCGGCGGCGGGTTCGGCAAGCCCGTGTAGAAGCGCTTGTGACCGCTACCGGCGGGCGACGGCAGGCCACACGTCGGCAACACGGAAAGGCACGGCAAGCAGACATCCGCCGACACGGCTTCGCCGGACATCCGCCGGCAGGGCGTTTCACGCCGTCGTCAGCTCGGCTACGAAGTCGTAGCTGTCTCCACGATAGAGCGATCGCGAGAAAGCGACGGCGCGGCCGTCGCGCAGGAAGCTCAGGCGTTCGACCAGCAGGCCAGCTTCTCCGACGTGACCGCGGAGAAGTTTCGCCTGATCCTCCTCCAGAAGCACCGCCTTCAGCCTTTGCAAGGCGCGCGCCGGGCGACTGCCCGCTCGTTCCAGCGCGCCGTCGATCGACACTTCGACAGATTCGAACGACGGTATGTACTCGGTCGACAACGTCGTGTACTCGATGGCAATGGGGGCGTCGTCCACGTAGCAGATGCGATGGAAGCGGTAAACCGGCGAACCGGGGCTCAATCCCAGCTTCATGGCTTCGTCGGGCCAGACAGTGCCCCTGGATTTCTTGAGCCAGCGGCCGCTGGCCGCGCCGGATCGCCGTTGGATCCCGATCAGGTTGGATTTCACGATTTTCTTGTCGGCTCCCGCTGGCGAGCCCCCTCTCGAATCAACGATTGCCTCGGCGCGGCTCATAGGGCCGCCAAGGTCAGACGAACCGCGGCCGTCAGGCCGCCGCCGCTCTTGTTCATCAACACGACATCGCCGCCGTGCTCGCGCAGGATGCCTCGGGCGATGCCCAGTCCGAGACCGCTGCCTTCGCGATGGCTGTCGCGGCCATGCGCAAGGCGTACATAGGGCTCGAAGATCTCCTCGTGCGAGCTGTCCGGCAGCCCGGGCCCATGGTCGTGGATCAGCAGCAGCACGTCGGCGCCATCGATGGCCGCCGAAATCTCGATCCGCTCGCCGTAGCGCAGGCCGTTGTCGATCAGGTTGCCGAGCGCGCGCTTCAGTGCCAGGGGCTTGCCTCTGACGACGATGGGAGGAACGGCCACGGCGATCTGCACCCCGGTGCTGATCGCCGGTGCGGTCAGGCGCTCGATGAGGCGGTCGATCCGGACATCGGTCACGTTCTCGTGCACGGCACTGTCCTTGACGCTTTGCAGCGCGCCCTTGACCATCACGTCGAGCTCGTCGAGATCCTCGTGGAAGTCCGCTCGGAGCGTGTCGTCGTCGAGCAGCTCGGTTCGCAGCTTCAACCGCGTGATGGGCGTCTTGAGGTCGTGCGAGATGCTGGCGAACAGCCTCTCGCGATCCTCGACGAACTGCTGGATGCGCGCCTGCATGTCGTTGAACGCCCGTGCCGTCCGGCGCAGCTCGATGGTTCCGGTCTCCGGGACATGGGTGGGATGCATCGCCGTGCCGAACGCGCTTGCGGCATCGGCGATGCGTTGCAGCGGGCGTGTCAACGTGCGGGCGACCACGACGACCAGCAACAGCACCGTCAGCAACGTTGCGGCCTGGAGCAGCAGACGATCGCGGGTGAGCGGGTTGGCACTATCGAGGAAATAGGGATCGGGCAATGTCGCAGCCAGGAGCAACCAGCCGCTGGACTCGAACTCGACCTGGATCACGAGCACCGGGGCTTGCCGCGGACGCAGCAGCATGGGTGCCACGACCCAGCTCTCCGGCAGTTCGTGCAGGGACCGGCCATCGCCGGTCAGCGACAGCGTCTGCGGCCAGGCGAGCGCCACCTCGGCGATGCGGCCATTGGCCATCTCCGCCTGCAAGGTGCGGCGCACCTCGCCGACGACGGTTTCTGCCAGCAGCGAACTCTCGATGGGCGGGACCGCCACGCGCCCGCGGTTCACGGTGATGAAGAAGCGCGTGCCGCCCATCTGACGCAGTTGTTCGATCAGCAAGGGCCGGTATTGCTGCGGCAGATCGTGCAGGAAGCGGATCGCCGATGCGGCACTGACGGCGGTCTGGTGGGCCGCGTCGCGCGCATCCTTGCGCGCGGTGTCGCGCAGTTGCCAGGTCCAGATCGCGCTGCCCAGGAGCTGGCTCACCAGGACCCCGACGACCATGACACCCATGATGCGACTGCGCAACGACGCCGGCAGGAAGCGATCGCTCCAGTCGAACCATTTCCGCGGCAACGCAGCGTCAGTCATGCGACGCCGCGACTTCGACCGAGAAGACGTAGCCGCTGTTGCGCACCGTCTTGATCAGGAGCGGCTGCTTTCCGTCGTCGGACAGGCGTTGCCGAAGCCTGCTGATCTGGACATCGAGCGAACGGTCGGTGGGCCCGAGATCGCGGCCGCGGGTCTGCTCCATCAGTCGCGACCGGTCCAGGATCTCGCCCGCATGCTCCAGGAAGATGCGCAGCAGGTCGAAGTCCATGCCAGTCAGCGCGATCAGCTCCCCGCGAGCGTCCCTGAGCGTGCGCTCGAGGCGATCAAGGCAGAAGCCGGCGAAGCGAAGGTAGCGGCGCGTCCCGCCATCCGAAGGACCTGAGCGGCGCAGGATCGCCTTGATGCGGGCCAGCAGCTCGCGCGGGTTGTAGGGCTTGCCGATGTAGTCGTCCGCGCCGAGCTCGAGTCCGACGATGCGTTCCGTGTCGTCGGAGCTGGCGGTCAACATGATGATGGGGATCGGCGAGCGCTCGCGCACCATGCGGCACAGCGCGAAGCCGTCGGTGTCGGGCAGCATCACGTCGAGGATGACGAGGCTGAGATCTTCGCGGTAGCGCTCGAACTCGTCGCGGAAGCTGGCCCCGTCATGGGCCAGTTGCACGACGTATTGGTGCTTCTCCAGATAGAGCTTCAGCAACTGGCGCGTCTTCTGGTCGTCGTCGACCGCCAGGATGGTCTTGCGGCGCGGCGTGCTCATTGCCCGGCTCCGCGCACGATGGCCACCAGTTGCGCCTGGGCCTGCCCGGTCGTCATGCTGCGGTTCTTGACGAACCGGTACAAGACTTCGCCGAGCGCTTCGCGGGTGGACTCGACCGCGGCCATCCGGTGCACGATGCTCGGCAAGAGCGGCGCGCCGGAGCGCGCCAGCGTCTGCCACGAGTCGCGGGCGCATTCGTCGAGTTGGGCAGGGTCGATGTCCATGCGCACGGGAACCGAACCCTTGGCCTGGTTGTAGGCGATCTGCGTCGCCGGCTGGGCGATGATCTCGGCGAGCTTGTCCTGATCGGCGCGACGGCCGTTGTGGGCGACGAGCATCGCGAGCGTGTCGATGCTGTACAGATGCATTCCTTCGGTCTGGGGGACGGTGGTGCAATCGAAATCGACCCCGGGTCGCGCGCCCCAGGCCATCAACTCGCCGCGGGCCCAATCGCCCATGATGAACATGCCTGCCTTTCCGGCGAAGAGCCGGCGGGCAGAGTCCGTCCAGGGTTGTTCGGTGGTGGGTTCGTTGTCCAGGTCGCGCAGCCAGCGCAAGCGCTCCAGCGCCGCCATGACCCGCGGATCCTGCCATGACGCCCAACCCTGCGCGGACGCCAGCCTGGCATAGAGCGTCGGGCCGCCCTCGGCGAGAAGCAGCGTCTCGAACACGGTGGCAATCTGCCAGGCGTCGTCGCTCCACGCGAGCGGCGTGATGCCGTTCGCGCGCATCGTCTTCGCCGCGGCTTCCATGTCGGCCCAGGTGTGCGGCACGGGCAATCGAAGCCGGTCCCACACGTGGCGGTTGTAGAGCAAGGTATTGATGCGATGCACCCCGAGCGGCGCAGCCATGATGCGGCCGCCGCGAGTGACGGTCTGCACCACGACCGGGAACATCACCTGTTTCCATTTGCCTCGCTGCGCGACGTCGTCGAGCGGAAAGACCAGTCCGAGATCCGCCCATTCGGTCAGCGTGAGGCCGATGACCTGGGCCACGTCGGGCGCCGCGCCGGACAGGACACGGCTGGTCAGCACCTTGATCGCCGCGCCGCCACCGCCGCCCGGGATCGCTTCGTCATGCCACCCGATGCCCTGCGCGGTCAGCGCGACCATCAGCGTGTCGGCACCACGACGCTCACTGGCGGATGTCCACCAGTGCAGGACGTTCAGGGGTTGGGCCGTTGCGTTCGTGATCATGCCGGTCGTCAATGCGAGCCCCAGCATAAGGGCCGCAACCGGGGCGGGATGCGAGCGCACGGCCTTCAAAATCTTGCGCTTTGCAATGTTGTGTAAGCCCTGGACGGTGGATGGCATGGGGTGCTTCGGGTGGGGACCTGTCGACGTAATGAAACGTAATGCCGAGGTCCGGTCGGTGGACGAATTCTCTTTGTCAATCAACCACTTGCGGTCGAAGTCAGGTTCGCAAGATCCGTGCCGCTCGACGTTCGCGTTACGTGTGGCCCGATGCTAACTTCGCTCTGCCACGGCTGACAACCAACCCAACGGCATTCGAATATCGACCTGAAGGAATCCTTCCGATGAACGGACTGTTTCGCACGATCGCACTTGGCGCCATTGCCGCCGCCAGCGCCACGCAAGCCAGCGCGGGCGCGCTCACTCTCGAGAGTTGGCGCACCGACGACAAGGCGCTGTGGGACACGGTGCTGCTGCCGGCCTTCACCAAGTCGCACCCCGGCATCACCGTCAAGTTCCTGCCGACGGCGTCCCCCGAATACAACTCGGTCGTCAGCGCCCGACTCGCCTCCGGCAGCGCCGGCGATGTCATTGCCTGCCGTCCGTTCGACGTCTCGCTGGACCTGTACAAGAAAGGTCGCCTCGACAAGCTCAATGGCGACCCGGTACTCGACAACTTCTCCGACGCCGCGAAAGTGGCCTGGCAGACCGACGACGGGCGCGACACGTACTGCGTTCCCGTGGCCTCGGTGATCCATGGCTTCTTCTACAACAAGAAGATCTTCGCCGAGCTGGGCCTGAAGCCGCCGGCCACCGAGCCGGAATTCTTCGCAGTGCTGGACAAGGTCAAGGCATCGGGCCGGTACGTCCCCCTGTCGCTCGGAACGGCCGACCAGTGGGACACCAGCCAGGTCGTCTTCACCGGCATCGGCCCCAACTACTGGAAGGGCGAGGAGGGCCGCAAGGCGCTGATCGACGGCAAGGCCAAGTTCACCGATCCGCAGTTCGTCGCCGTCTGGCAAACCATGGCCAAGTGGCCCGCCTACATGGCCAAGGGCTATCAGGCGCAGACCTATGGCGACTCGCAGACCCTGTTCGCCTCGGGCAAGGCCGCCGTCTTCCCGGCCGGGTCCTGGGACACCGCGTTCTTCCAGAAGGAAGGCGGGCTCGATTTCGGCGCGTTCCCCCCGCCGGTGCGCAAGGCGGGCGACCCTTGCTACATCTCCGATCACGCCGACATCGGCATGGGCATCAACAGCGCCGGCAAGAACAAGGCGGACGCGAAGGTGTTCCTCGACTGGATGGGCTCCAGGGAGTTCGCCGAGCTCTACACCAACAAGGCCACCGGCTTCTTCTCGCTGTCGAAGTTTCCGGTCGAAGTAAAGAACCCGGTCGCCCAGCAGATGGTGGGATGGCGCGCCCAGTGCAAGTCCACGATCCGCCTGAACGCCCAGGTCATGAGCCGCGGCGAACCGAGCATGGAAAACGAACTCTGGAACGTGAACTCGCAGGTGCTCAACGGAAAGATGTCGCCGCAAGACGCCGCCGTCCGGATCCAGAACGGCTACGCCAAGTGGCACAAGACGGCCCCCTGAGCGCATGAGCATCCGACCGTCCGAACGTTGCGCTGATCGGCCTGCGCCATGAAGCAGAAATCCGGTTGGCACGTGCTGGTGTTCCTCGCACCGGCCGTCCTGATCTACACCGCCTTCAGTGCCTGGCCGTTGCTCGCCACGCTGCGCCTGAGCCTCTACGGCACCGACGATACGGGCGCGGTCAGCTTCGCTGGCTTCGCCAATTTCCACCGGCTGATGTTCGACGATCACTGGTTCGGTGCCTTCCGCAACGCGATGGTCAACAACCTCGAGTTCTTCGCCATCAACTCGCTGGTGCAGAACCCGATCGCCCTGCTGCTCGCCGCGCTGCTGTCGCTGCGCGGCGTGCGCGGCGCCACGACCTACCGGACGGTGCTGTTCCTGCCGACGCTGCTGTCGGTGGTGATCATCGGGTTCACCTGGCAGCTGATCCTGTCGCCGCTGTGGGGCGTGACCGAAAAGCTGATGACGGCCGTCGGGCTCGGTGACTGGTTCGGGCCGTGGCTGGGACAGGAGAGCACGGCGCTCACCACGGTGTCGCTCATCTCGGTGTGGCAGTTCGTCGGCATCCCGATGATGCTGATCTACGCGGCCCTGATCGCCATCCCCGACGAGATCGTGGAAGCGGCCGCGGTCGAGGGTGCCAGCCCGTGGCGCATCTTCTGGTCCATCCGGCTGCCGCTGATCCTGCCGACGCTCGGGCTTGTCAACATCCTCACGTTCGTCGGCAACTTCAACGCGTTCGACCTGATCTACGCCGTCAAGGGGGCGCTGGCCGGACCCAACTTCAGCACCGATCTGCTGGGCACCCTGTTCTATCGAACCTTCTTCGGCTACCAGTCCGAGATGGGCAGCGCCACGATGGGGGCGGCACTGGCCACGCTGATGTTCCTGGTGATCCTCGTCGGGGTGGGCGCCTATTTCCTCCTGGTACAGCGGCGCCTGCAGCGCTTCGCGCTGTGAAGGTGCATCGATGAGCCAGATTTCTCACCGTACCCGGCGCGCCGCCGGCATCGGACGCGCCGCGCTCGTGCATCTCACGCTCGGCGGCTACAGCCTGCTGGTGCTGTGCCCGATCGTGCTGGTGGTGCTCAACTCGTTCAAGACCCGCGAAGGGATCTTCGACAGCCCGCTCGGCTTGCCGACGTCGCTCACGCTGACCCTGTCGGGCTACGTCAAGGTGCTGGGCAACGCGGCGATGGGCCACATGTTTCTCAACAGCGCGATCGTGACCGGGGTCTCGCTCGTCGCCATCCTGCTGCTCGGCGCCATGGCGGCGTGGGGCCTGACCGAGTACGGCTTTCGCGGCAATCGCCTGCTGTCGCTGTTCCTGGCGTTCGGGATCATGGTGCCGATCCGTCTCGGCTCGGTGGCCATCCTGCAGACGATGGTGGCGCTCAACCTCGTCAACACGCTGACCGCACTGGTGCTGGTCTACATCGCGCAGGGGCTGCCGCTGGCCGTGATGATCCTGTCGGAGTTCATCCACCAGGTGCCGCAGGAGCTCAAGGACGCGGCGCGTTGCGACGGCGTCGGCGAGTACCGGATCTTCTTCCAGGTCGTGCTGCCGCTCATTCGGCCGGCGATCGCCACCGTCGCGGTCTTCACGATGGTGCCGATCTGGAACGACCTCTGGTTCCCGTTGATCCTCGCGCCGTCCGAGGACACCCAGACCATCACGCTGGGCGTGCAGCAGTTCATCGGCCAGTACGCGACCGACTGGAACGGCGTGCTCGCCGCGCTCTCGCTCGCGGTGCTGCCCATCCTCGCGCTGTATGCGCTGTTCTCTCGCCAACTGATCCGCGGCATTACCGCGGGTGCCGTCAAGTAAGCCTTCACTGAAAACCATGGCCCAGGTCGAACTCTCCAAGATATCCAAGAGCTATGGCAGCTCGCCCGTCCTGCAGGACATCGACCTGCGCATCGACGACGGCGAACTGGTGGTGCTGGTCGGCCCCAGCGGTTGCGGAAAGTCCACGTTGCTGCGAATGATCTGCGGCCTGGAAGACATCACCGGCGGCGAACTGCGCATCGACGGCGTCGTCGTCAACGACCTGCCGCCGATGCAGCGCGGCATCGCGATGGTGTTCCAGAGCTACGCGCTCTATCCGCACATGACCGTGCGCGGCAACATGGCCTTCGGCCTGAAGATCCAGGGCGCGGGCAAGGGCGAGCGCGAGACGCGCGTCGCCGCCGCGGCGAAGGCGCTGCACATCGATCACCTGCTCGACCGCCTGCCGCGCGAGCTCTCCGGCGGCCAGCGCCAGCGCGTCGCCATCGGCCGCGCGATCGTGCGCCAGCCGCGCCTGTTCCTGTTCGACGAGCCGCTGTCCAATCTCGACGCCGCGCTGCGGGTGAAGACGCGCATCGAACTCGCCCGCCTGCACCGCGAACTCGCAGCGACCATGGTGTATGTGACGCACGACCAGGTCGAGGCGATGACGCTCGGCGACCGCATCGTCGTGATGCACGAAGGCCGCATCCAGCAAGCGGGTTCGCCGCTGGATCTCTACGAGCACCCTGCCAATCGCTTCGTCGCGTCCTTCATCGGGTCGCCGACAATCAATTTCGTCGGCGCCATCGTGCTGTCGGCAAGCGCGCGACGCGTGGGCCTGCAGCTGGAAAACGGCGCCGTCATCGACGTGCCGGCCGACGGTTCGCGCCTGCAGGTCGGGGCGCGCGTCGACGTGGGCATCCGGCCGGAACACACGTCCGTCGTCGACGGCAAGGAGTTGTCGCGGGTCCCCGACGAATGCCGCTTCGACGGCGAAGTGACCCTGGTGGAGCAGCTCGGCGAGTCCCACCTGATCTACCTGCGCATGGCGGGCGATGTCGAGCTCGTCTCGCGCTCCCCCGGTCATACCCGGGTGCGTATCGGCGACCGGATCGCGTTGCGGGCCGAGGTCGAGCGGCTCTACCTGTTCGACAGCTCTGGCATCGCCTGCCGCCGCCTGGCCAGCCCCGTCCTCGAAGCCGCCTGAGCACCGGACATGCCCCACCGTCCCTCGCCCATGGCTGCAGGCGTCGCACCGATGACGCCTGCACGCGCGTCGAGCGCCGGTGAGCGACGCTTCTCAGCCGCGTTGTCCGAGCGACCAGCAGCCGGCCCCGATGATGCCCAGGTCGCCATGATCGATCAGGCGCACCGGCACCCGCTCCAGGAAAGAGCGCATGACGCCCGCGCGCTGGAAGCGCTGCGCGAAATCGCTGCTGGCCAGGAAGGTTTCGATGTGCGGCAGGACACCGCCTGCCAGCACCACGCCACCGGTCGCCCGCAGCATGATCGCGACATCGGCGCAGAAGCTGCCCAGCAGCGCGCAGAACACCTCGAGCGCCTCGCGCGCCGCCACCGATTCGCCGGCCATGCCGGCACGCGACACCTCGGCCGGCGTGGCAAGCACCTGGGGCAGGCCATCGAGCTCCGAGATCGCCCGGTACAGCCTGAGCAGGCCCCGGCCGGACAGCACGTAGTCCACATCGACGTCGGCCCCGGTCTGCGCCATCCGGGCCAGGATCGCGGCCTCGCGCGGCGTGCCGGTGGCCAGCAGCACGTGCGAGCCTTCGCTTGGCAGGATCCGCGCACGCGGATCGCGGACAGTGCCGGGCAGTACCGCCGCACACCCCAATCCGGTGCCGGGCCCCATCACCGCGACCGGGCCGTTCGCCAGGCCGAACGGCGTGGTCCCGCCCACGACGGTGCGCAATGCACCGGCGTCGAGGCTCGGGATCGCATGCGCGAGGGCTTCGAAGTCGTTGATGAACTCGACCCGACTCAGGCCGGCGCGAACGCGGGTTGGCTCGATCGCCAGTGGCCAGGGCAGGTTGACGTTCGCGATCGCGTCGTCCTGCAGAAA
>Ga0307516_10002795_pt1 | contig 23022 bp, 28 predicted proteins | sample 19_EM_MG_FD_203310 | JGI IMG/M metagenome (GOLD analysis project Ga0307516, IMG submission 203310) | Populus trichocarpa ectomycorrhiza microbial communities from riparian zone in the Pacific Northwest, United States - 19_EM | ecosystem: Host-associated > Plants > Roots > Unclassified | place... | reverse complement strand
TCTGACTCATCTGATAGCAGGATCATATCCCATTGGAGGATATCTGGAGGATATTCTATTGGATGATAAGCCTGGACTAGTATAGTATATATAGAGTAGCACAAAGCCTGTAACTCTAGTTTTATTCACTTAGGATTCCCACTTGACTGTGGTGATATCTAAAGTCAATATAAACTGGCGCTTTCCTCCATATCCCCTCTCTCTCTAAGCTTATCTATGTGTGAGCCCACAATGCTTGATTCTCGGCATAGTCTTTGGATTATGCTTTGAGAAGATAGTTAAGTGGTTGCCCTAACATCTATCGACTATAGAAGACCCGAAAGGAATCAGACCAATGTGGAAGGTGAGAGATGCAATATGGTGGTTAAAACATCAGTGGAGAGGTGATTATATTCCTCTGTATGATCTGTTGATGTTTTCGGCACAAAATTGTGTCCCCTACCTTCCACATTGGCCCGATTCCTTTTGAGTCTTCTATAGTCAATACATATACATCTAATACATACTATCCAACCCTAATTACAATTTCGGACCGGGGGATAGGCATGGTAAGTAATAAATTTGCATTTTTGACATGCTCCTCTGGTGTTTTTGGCACAAAATCATGTCCCCTACCTTCCACATTAGCCCGATCCCTTTCAGGTTTTTTCTACTCAATATATATACATTTAATGCACCCTCTCCGACCCTCACTACAGTTTTAGACCAGGGGATAGGCATGGTAAGTAATAAATGTGCATTTTTGACATACCCGCCTCCCCACTCATTTCCACTTGATCCATTGGTCCTAGGGCAGGTGCTACCAATGCTTGGAGCACTATAGATATGTATCAATAATTGTATATAGGTGCCCTGGAAGTTGGGGACACTGGAGACACTGGCAGACCCCCCTTTGAATATGTATATCCCCCTCTTTTTCATTATGTTCCACTGATGCTGGAACCTTTGGAGTACCTCCCCCCGACACTTATACATTGTATAAACAACCTACAAGTGATTTCTTGAAAGAGGGAGGTCATAATCCTACTGGGGGATATATTCTCTTCCTGTTGATCACTGCTTTCCCACCCTATTTAACCCCTCATAAATAGTGGGGAGTGCTTATATTGATCAATATAGTAATATAATATAGGTTAGAGGAGGTAAGTATGGATATTCATGGCTATATAGGTTGGGGGATGGGGGGGATGGGTGATCTGTTGCCTGGATGAGGGTATAGTGTGTGGGTGACCACTTTCCCAGCCTCCAGAAGGTTAGATAAAAGGGGGTCCGTGTTTTGGGGTACAGAAAGGCCGGGGGAGGTGAGGGGAAGGGCATCAGCAAAAAGGAAGGTCACTTACATTGCCTGTTACGGGTACTTATGGGACCTCTGTCATATATGGGTCAAAACGTGACATATATCCCCCAAAACAGCACATTTGCAAACAAATATATCCATACATGGTAGATTCCGGCAATGTAAGCGGTCGACCTTTTTGCTGATGGGGTTGAGCTCGAGGGAGGCGGGATTTGAGGCGGGGAAGGGGCGTGGGAGCACGGGAGCGTTGATGGCAGCGAGGATGACGTGGGAGACGACGAGGTGGCCCCTGGCGACGTTGATGACAGATTGATCGGCGCTGCCGAGCATGGGTGATGACAAACAAACACCGCTGACCGGTTATAGTAGCATCCGGCTGGGCTCGATTCGGGCCAGAAGTTCACTGAACTCAACCGAATCCTTCTCCGTGAACAAGAACCGAAAGAAAGTAGTCGGGCCGCCGACACCATTCTAGTCAAAGACAGCAGGCGGCGCTTCACGCCGCGGTGGAGGATTTCTGCAAATTGTAAGTCTTTGCCTTCGATATCCTGATAGACCAAAGCTGAGTTATTCCCCTCAGTCGCGTCGATCTGGAAAATCAATGCTCAATTGATGTAGACCATCTGACCGGGATACGAAACCATAGACTGCGGCTTCCTCTGTGGTACCGGGGTCGTTGGCTGATGTCCCCGCGCGAGATTCAGATGGTCTGGTGGCTAGTAGTACTGGCTACAGGTCGGTCTGATGTCGTCCTTCTGTGGGACAATTCATTTCTGATGACCTTCCCCCCCCCCAGAGGTGTCTTGACTCCGAATTCGATTGGGAAGACCAGCACCGTTCGGCACGACCATCGTCTTCTGAATTGTCCATCCGGTGTTCAATTTCCTCGGACTCTGCCGCTGCCAAAACTGACGACGACGACTTGGGCGCACCTAATAATAGCTCTACAGCAAGAAACACAAACGCGGTGCTCTTCAAGACGACATCCCCCATCCTCGCCGACCAAACGTACACCGCGCAGACCACGCACCAAATCGTCGTGCACCCAACTCCTCCTTCAAAAACTCTCCTCAGGAACAAGAGCAGACGAAACGAGACATTTGACGCGGTACTTCAAGGTCCCGGACGGCATGCTTGGTATATTTTTCTTCCTTTCCTAGTGCTCCACATCTTACAGCAAAACAAGACGCGGTATACAACTCTTTCAACTAGCCTACACTGCTGGGAGAAAGCTCATCGTCATTGCGGTGGCGACAGTTAAACAGGTCATGGCTTCCGCCTGCTTCAGATGGCCGACTCAAGAAGAAATGCAAACGTGGTGCAATATCCACCTTCCTCACAGGCGGGAAACACCACGCAAACCATGCACCAAAACCGTTGCGTACCCGACTAGTCACTTGAAGGCTCTCCTCAGAAACAAAAGCAGACGAAACACGGTTTGGGGACGCCGTCGCGGAGACGGGGGGCGGGAAAGTTTGTCGTAATACAGCCAGTGGCGGACTATATATGCTGCGCAGGAGGACCTGTCGCACCTCCCAGAGGACCCATGACTACAGGCGATACACGTTTTACATGTCGAGAGCCGTCCGGATGTATTGCCTTGCAGGGAGGATAAATTTGATAAAATGTTGAGGTGCCTTGGGGAGTTGTTGTTTGTGAGTGCATTCCCCCTTGTCGTTTCCTTTTCCTTTTCGTAGAGTTGACCGAAGCGTTGTCGTTGCTCCGTTTAGCTTGTTGATGCTCACCCCATATTTCCAGGATGCAAATCCGTTCACTTATGTCGGGATTGATGGCCTCTGCATCCCAGAACCTTCTGCGCCATTCAATTGATTTTGGGAAGGTGTCTCCGGGCACGATATGTCCCAAGATGGACATCTTCGCATTAGCGCGAAGGAAAGCTTGAAGGCTTTGACGCGGTACTTCAGCGGTGGTGGGAGAGTTCAAGGTCCCTCCTTTCATACCGACTGGCTCATACAAGCCTGTCAATTGTTGCAGACGCACGGTAGAGCTTGTACGCGCCACACAGAAAACAGCAAGAGTGAAGAAGGTCATCCAGCTGAGCAGAACAGCTCCACGGATGCGTACCCGGGATTGAAAGTTCCATGAGTGGATGATACTTGCGTCACTGGTGAAGTGTATGAAGCGACAAGGGGTGGAGGAGATCAAATGGGGCGAGGTCAGTGCTTCATCCCCGTGTCTTACTACCATACACTAACTGTCTGTTGGCGATGGGAATAGGTGGAGCATCAACATTTGCTGTACATGAACGTCCTCACTTTGGATGACGATTCCGAGCGGAAGCCGACGCCGACGGAGCTTCAGCTGGTGTTGGAGTCATTGCCGGCGTTGAGGGCGATACTTGTGGAAGATTGGATGGCTGTTGCCAGGAAACCTGAGGGGGGCGAAAGGAAGGTTCTGTTGAATTTGGAACAGGTGGATGAACGTGCTGAGTACTTGATTGTATGCGACATATAATCTTTTTTTGGCGTGGCGCTCTGCACTGATCAACCTGATCGCGATGTCCCTTATCATAACCTGCAAGACTGCATTAGAACTATACAGATACACCATTCTGGAGCCCATCCGAAGCGGACGACATTTACGGGGTTTTGAGGGTAGTCTACTCAAAAGTTAAAACACCTCATTTATGCTCCTCTTTGCGAGAACTATTTCAAAGACATTCTCCACTCAACACTCATGGGCCCAGTCTAGTTTAGTCTATTGTACAAAACGCACGACACAGATATGATAGTGCCGAGCTACTATCGATAGCAATGCAAAAAAAGTACAGTTGAGGTGTTGCGGCTTTATGGAATGCGAGTGTTTCCTTTTTTGTACTCCTTTCTTTTGCAAATTCGTTCTCCAAACGGAGTGAATTGAAGAACAAGTTGAAGGAAATAAGGTTGGAGAACGAAAAAGGAAGGAAGGTTAAAACACCTTTACAGTCGTGACCCTCTTAACCCATACCCCTCGGTGGACGGCCCAAGCTATGGGTTACGATGGTTATGGAGAGGTATGCTGAAAATAGATTCGAAAAATCCGAAAAAAAATTAGACTACGGATTCGTGCTAAACTATGTTTCTGAGTATGAAAACCGCAGCTTTCACACCCCTGGAGGCAGAGTTGCCTATTGAATGATTCCAAAGTGCCTCGGTTGTGTGCAGTGGGATCATTCAAGTCGTCTTTTTATTTGCCGATGGTGGATACTGCAGCTTTGAGGACATCGAGACGTGTTGGACGAGGCTCGATATCGATAGGACCATGATGATCATTGACGTCGTCCCCAGCGTATATCTCGACGTTCTCACGGCCTCCATTGCATTGAAGACGGCTTGATGGATTTCCTTGTCTGTCAAAACGTGGAACTTTCTGGTCGCTACGGGGGACTCAATTCTTTGACCGTATAAGTAAGAAACTGTGAGGAATTAAGCCTAATATGGTAGCTAAACCTATGGGTTTTGCCTATCAAGGGTATGGAGTATGGGTTATTGCGGACCTATGGGTTATGATATAGAAATCCCCGCACACCAAGTTGGTGGACCGGCCGCGCTATGGGTTAAGAGGGTTCCGACTGTATTCGGATGAAGCCGTAACATTAACCAAAGTCTAAAGGGTGTGCTGAATGGGGTCAGATTGTCGATAGGTCCTTAGAACTGGAACACCCCCACATGTGGTGCTGTGAGATCTGCGATGCCTCGAGAGCAGGGTCGTTCAACGCAAGGAATGCTACCAAATGGAGTATAAATGTATAGAATTCCGAGCAAATTCCGAAGCTGTCGAGGCGATCTGACAGGAGCTGACAGGACCAAGGTAATTCTTCCGAAGCTGTCGGGGTGGTGAAACGAACATTCAGGGTCTTTGAAGCGTGTTTGCACACTAGGCGTGCAGACAATGGCACAACATTTACCTCAAGGAATTGCTGGTGGCTCGACACTGAACATCGCTGGCGGTTCGATTACCGACCTAGCGGGGGATTATCACAATGATCGTGGAGATGCCCTCAATTACCAGGGAACATCCACCAACCACTCACAGCCAGGTTAGTTCGGACGATGTTGCAAAGAGACCTCCAAATTCTGACGCAACATAGATTTTTCCAGGCCGCTCACACACCTCGTCTCGATGGGTGCCGCTTACGATTCCCGGGACCGCAGTCCTCCCCCTCGATGTCTTCCTGGAACCCGGGAGGAAGTGTTAAAGACCATAGATGCTTGGCTCAAAGCTGGTACGGCGGGCGAGTCCGTTCTCTGGCTTCACGGTCCTGCGGGTGCGGGGAAATCGGCCATCGCTCAGACCGTTGCAGAGACCTGTGCTGGACGCAATCAGCTGGCGGCGAGCTTCTTTTTCGCTCGGACGGCTGCGTATCGCAACGACGCTAAGTATCTCTTTCCAACCATTGCCGTTCAAACTGCCCTGTCAGTACCAGAAAAACGTCAAAGGCTGGACGAAATCCTGAATAATGACCCATACGCTGTTGAGCGGGCCTCGAGCTCCGTTGAGCTATTGGCTTCTTTACTTGACGACCGCTCTGTGCATGCACCCCGACCTTCTTCGCCGCTCCTAGTCGTTATAGATGGTCTCGATGAGTGTCAGAGGAACGACGACCAGTGTTGGATACTCACGCAGGTTTCTCGCATGATCTACACCCAGCATCTCCCGCTCCGTTTCTTAATTGTCAGCCGTCCAGAGTTTCATCTTACCGAAACATTCAAGGAACGGGACCTCTTGAACATCACAAAGGTTTTACCTCTGTACGGTGATTATGGGGCTTCTCATGATGTTTCCCTGTATCTTCGGAGCGAGCTTTCGAAGATCTACAACGCCAAGAAGCACAAAAATGTTATGCAGCTTATACCCCGACCTTGGCCGTCCGAGGATATCATCGAGCGACTTGTAATTAAGACCGGCGGTTACTTCTTCTTTGCCTCCGCAGTTCTCAGATTCATCGACAAGGAATACTCCTCGCCCGCGGACCAACTCGACCAGATCCTCGGCCTTTCAAAGTCCTCTTTAGAATTGAATCCTTTTGCCGAGCTTGATCAGCTGTACATTCAAATCCTGTCGTCCTACCGGACGTCCCAGCTTCCTACGCTCAAGAATATCTTGGGACATATAATAATGTCTCCTGTTTTCAAGGACAGGAGCCTGTACCTTCCTTCCATCGAACACATCCTCGACCTCGCGCCAGGGGAGTTGGAGCTCACCCTGCGAGGGCTACGATCACTTGTATCACCCACACCCCCCCTATATGGCATGGCACCTGAGGCTCATCTAATCCACGCATCTTTCGGGGATTTCCTCCTTGATAGGGCCCGTGCCGGGCATTATTATATCGATTCTGAAGAATGGATTCATACTACGTTTCACTGCGCCTTCTCCCTAGCCTGCAGGTCGCTGGACCCTCACGACCGACCCTCGCAGCCTTTGGAAGGTTAGTCCTCATTTTCTTTTGATTGGTATCATGAGGGACTGATTTGTAGACTCTAGATGGCTCGGATGTTGAACGTTCTTACAGAATCAAAGTTGGGAATCTGTCGCGATTTCTTCAATCATCGTTCGAACTTAGTTCAAGAAAGGATCGGCTCGTCGGCCTTGTTCGTGAAAGCCTAGAGGACAGCCTCTGGTCCTTCAGTGAGCTGGAAAATTGGTCGGATGAGAGAAAGTTCCAGGCACTCGAAGTGTTAGTGTCGATAATCCGCACTCCAGAGAAAGAGGTATGAGCTACGTTCTTCCCACTCTACCCAGCTGAGGCAGTGGTTCCGCAGTATGAAACATTCAGTCTTGCAAACCAAGATTTCCTCGTGGAGCTGAGGACACTTTGTGATTCTGTCTTACGCGCCTACCTTTCGAAAATCGCGGATACTGCTGAGAAACGAAACTATCTGCATGCTTTGTATACCGCAGCCATCACATTACGACTGCCCATAGACTCTAGATCTCTTGAAGCGTTCCTCGATGATATAACCCACATTCTCGAGCTTTATCCCCCAGACTTCCGACGATGCGGGTCCCCCCATGTCCTCCTCGATGCAACAAATCACTGGAAGGTTCTACACCGGGTGAACTACCTCAGGGACTTTCTATGGAATCGGGAACGAAGCAAATTGTTCCACTATGATCCAGCACTGTGGAATGCAGTTGTCGCGGCTCGCTATATGAGGTATTTGAGAACGACGACATCTAATATCAGGTGAGATATTTGATTCAAAGCGGGTCATACCACTTTTCGTTTTAACGTCAATCTAGGTCAAGGACAGCACATTTGTTATGGATAAATGTGTCCAAACTCTTCGAACGGGCAAAGCCCGATGATGCAGACCTGCTGTCCGAGATGCAACGCATTGACCCAGCAATTTTTGTGGCAATGAATGCCGGTGGTGGTGCACTTTCGGTGGTAGATTGGCTTCAGGTCAGTCCTCCTGTTGATTAGAATGCAAATAAATCAATGAAACTTCACGACCGTGACCTTACACCCTGTTCCCAGAAATGTCATGACTTACCAAAAGAAATAATCTCGTTTTGGAACCCTTCTGTTCGGGGATGATAGATGACCTCCGAATCACTTATTCAGACGCGATGTACGATATTGAACTTGGAAAGTAGGTGAGAATGAGAGAATAGGTGGCAGACAATGGACGTGACGTGGAACGTAGCGTATATGTAGGTAAATAACGCTTTCGAAACTCAAGCACGCTTCACCATGGGGCTTGGACGTATACGAGAGGTGTTGTAGGAAAAAAGTGTTTTGAAAGCAGGACCTGATCACGAGTTACGATGCAGCGTATATCAGACTCAGAAAAGAAGCATATATCTACTGCATTGGCAGTCACCCAACTGACGATGTCCCACATTTAATGAATAATGGACATATGTGTGCATCACCTTATAATTAACTGGGGTACATGCCGTCCTCCATACCGGACAGCGGCGCGACGCGGGAACGAGCAGTCTTGGTGTATGTGGCAGGTACGATCTCAGAGAGAGCGAGAGGGCGTCGTCAACAAATTGAGATAAGATTGAAGCATTTCCAGGAAACGTAACTATTCACGGAGGTTTTCCGTACACTCGGAGGTCAGAACGTGGTCACAATAATTGCAAGGAGAAGTGAGCCCCATGACGGTGGACAGTCCTGGACAATAGACATACAGAAAAGGGGTTGTCTGGGCGTTGCAAGAAGAGCTCAAACCCGAATTACCAAACAGTGACTCGGAGCGAACAACCGATTGATGTTCGCAAAGATGGGGCCGAAACTAGGCTGTCACCTAATATATGGAACACCAGAGCGTCGGTGGTACGGGAGACGCGACTACAAGATAAGAATGTTTACGGACAATTGGTGGTGTCACTTCCAACTTCGTTTTATAAGGTCGTCGAGCCTAGTGCTCGCACTCGACGCCAACCACAAGGCTTGCAAGAAGGCGAAGCCAGGCCCAAGCCCAGGGCTAGAGCCTGCTCAGAAGCGACGACGGCAGTCCTGCATAATCCCCGCCTGGCTCTGGCACCTGTGAGTGCCCGGGACGGACATGGTGTGGACATGGGGGGAAGGGCAGCAGTACCTCAGCGGGGAGCGCTCGCATCGCTGTGGCCTCAAGGGGGATGGATGTGTGGGCGTGTGTCCCCGTGTCGTCCCGGTGTGGGGTTGGAGCAGGTGGGCGATGTGGCGAGTGGTAAAACAGCGGAGGGGCAGGATGGGCGAGTGGGGTCACAAATAACAGGAAAGGAGGGGGTCGGCAACGTCCAACGGGGAGTGAATTAGACTGAGGTGGTAGGAAAGCTGGAGAACAGAGGCAGTGGTTGTGTGTTTTATAGAGAGTCGGGAGTCGGGACGTCGACTCTGGAGGGTCAGATTCAATGTGACTCCGATTGTCAGCCGTGTTGACGGCTTCGGCTTGACCCGACTTGCACCACTCGGGGTATTGAGGCCAGGCCAAGCAAGTTTGAACTCAGCTGGTGCTAGCACATGCCCTCCTCAGGACCAATAACAGATGGAAGGAAGGGGACGCCCTCGCGGAGACATGGGGAGGGAAGTTCTCTGTAAGGCCATAGCAGGCTGCTTTTCCTCGTAGAGTTGACTGGAGTATTGTCGATCAGATATACGGTGATTCTCCGTTCAGTTCTCAGATAACTTACTCACCTATAGTCTCACCCATGTTCTCAGGAAGCCTATCCATTTACTTATCTCGAGACCAACACCCTCCGTATTTGAGAGCCTTCTGCAGTGTACAACTTCCTTTGGGAGGGCGTCTCCCGACACGATACCTTCCAAGACGGACATCTCGACATCCAAGCGAAGGAAAACTGGCAGGCTTTGACGCGATACTTTAGCGGTGGTGGAGAGATTCAAGGTCCTGGGGGCCATCCTTGGTATGTCGTTCTTCCCGTCATTCTTTGTAATCAAGGAAAACTAGCGAAATGCCGCAGCATAGTCGAACTAGACGAGCTCATGTAAGCCAAACAAGACGTCGTCTACACCTTCCTCACAGGGCCCCCGCAATAGCGGATATGGTGGACCTTCCGGAACGTGTCATGACTGGGTACAGAGTCGTCTTGGTGAAACTCTTTTCTTCCTCTTTCGTGTCGTGGGGATGAATCTCATGGCGTGCAGGCCGTGTGAAAGCGCGCCTGTATTGCGCGAGGACGTGGAGGGGAGAAGCTGCTCGCAACCTCGTTGGCAGAGATGCTTTTAAGTTGGCACCCATGAAGGTCAAGTCCATTAGTGGGGCCGCAAGGAGGGTTTGGACATATGCACGCTGGTACATCCCTCCCCTTTCGTCTCGACCAGCTCATGACAATTCTTGTAGATGCACAGGCCCGCCAGACAGAAAACCGCAAGAGTGGGAGAGTGAAAGAGGTCATCCAGCTATGGGGAATTGCCTTACGGCCGCGTACCTCCGGACCCTGGGATTGCAGCTTACATGAATGGATGATGCTTGCGTCCTTGATGTAGAAGAGATCAAATGAGGAGAAGTCAGTGTTTGACTCTCGTTTCGTAGTACATACCGTGCGCTAACAGTCTGTCGGCGATGGGAATAGGTACAACATCGATGTCTGTGTACATGAACCTCTTCACTTCAGACGACGATCCCAAGCGGAAGCCGACGTCTAGCCAGTTGCAGCTGGTGTTGGACTCGGTCGAGGGCGAACTGAAGGTTCCTTTAAATTTAAGACATCGCCAGGTCGAGAGGGAGTTGAGGGAGGTGAGTGGACCGAGGTGGAAGGACGTGCTGAGTAAGTACTTGATTTGTATACGACATAATATTAATCTTTGCAATCGGTTTCAAGACCGATGCGAACGGGCCTGACAATCTAACCCGTTACAGCACATTTCCTGTGCTCGCCGTCAAGAATGTCGAACACCAGGCGTGCAGACGACGGTGTGGCACGACATTTACCCCCAGGACTTGCCAGTGGCTCGACCTTGAACATGTATGGGTGTTCGATCATCGATGTTGCTGGAGATTATCAGAACCACTGGCATGGGGATGTCTTCCATAACCGGATATTCATCAACCACTCACAATCAGGTTGGTAGTTCAGATGAGGCTGCACGGAAACTCCAGAATCTCACTAAATATAGGTATTCCCTGGCCGACACTCGCACACCTCGTCTCAATGGGTGCTGCTTACAATTCTCAGGAACGTAGTCCTGCACCTCGATGTCTTCTTGGAACGCAGGAAGAAGCATTGAAAGAGATCGATGCATTCATCAAGGCTGGTCCGGAGGGCAAGCGCGTTTGCTGGTTGAATGGCCCTACAGGCTCAGGGAAGTCAACCATCGCACAGACCGTTGCAGAGACGTATGCGGAACGCAATCAGCTCGCGGCGAGCTTCGTTTTCGCTCGCACAATCACTGGTCGAAACACCCTGAAACACCTCTTTCCGACGATAGCCGTCCAAATCGCCATGTCAACGCCATGTCAACGCCAGAGACTCGACGAAATTCTGAACGACGACCTATATATCGCTGAACGCGAGTGGGGCTCCGTTGACCTCGTGGCTTCATTTTTCCAAGATCGCTCTGCATCGGCACCTTTTTCGCCATCTCTCATCCTCATCGACGGTCTAAACGAGTGCCAGGGACACCACGATCAGTGCCAGATCATAGCGCAGGTCTTTGATCTGGTCCGCGTTCAACATCCTCGGCTGCGCTTCTTGATCGTCAGCAGCCCAGAGTCTCATATTCAGGACGCGTTCGAGGAATACGACGTGGCAGCCGTCACAAAGGTTATATCTCTTTACGATGACTACGGTAATCACAGGGCATCCCGCGATATTTCCATGTACCTTCGGAGCGAGTGTTCGAGGATACACCACTCCAGGAGACATAGATATGTCATGCAGTTTGTGTCTAGTCCTTGGCCGTCCGACCGTATCATCAAGCGACTTGTCAGAGAGTCAGGAATTTCCTTTAGTCATGCCTCCGAAATGATCAAATTCATCGACCAGCAGTACTCATCACCTGTAGTCCGACTCGACCAGCTGCTCAGCACTTCAGTTTCCTCCATTTCGTTCCCCGGCCTAAACCCCTTTGCCGAGCTTGATCAGCAGTATCTTCAAATCTTGTCTTGTTACTCCTCATCCCAACTTTCTATGCTCAAGCATATTCTAGGATTTGTGGTAATGTCTTCTGTCCTCAAGTTCCCTTTTACTTCCATCGAACTCTTCCTCGGTCTGCCACCAGGGCACTTGAAGCAAACATTAGGAGGGTTACGATCGCTTGTCTCGTTCCATGCGATCAGTGACCAACCTCTTCTAATCCACGCACCATTCGGGGATTTCCTTCTTGATGAAGCCCGTGCAAAAGATTATTACATTGATCTTGAAGATAGGATTCATACTACCTTCCGTTGCGCTTTCTCCCTAGCCTGCAGGCTGCTGTGTCGGTTGTTGAAACCTCACAATTGTTCCTCGGAGCCTTTGAATGGTCAGTTCCTCGTTTCTTCAAGCAATATCATAAAGGACTAACGTGCGAACTCTACAAGGCCAGGAACAAGATTGCGACATTTCCCGTCTGTCCTCATTTCTCGGGCCTGCTTTCAAATTTAGTTCAAGAAAGGATCGGCTCGTGGAAATTGTTCGTGAAAGCCTAGCGAAATGCCTCTGGTCCTCATACTTCTGGAAGCCGGACACTTTGCCAGATGAGAAAAGGTTCGAGGTGCTTGAACTGTTACTGGCAATAACCTGTCCAGAGAATAAGGTATTAGTTGCACTTTTCTGATTGGATCCAGCTGAAGCAGTAATTCCACCCAGTATGACACATTTGGCCCTGCAACCAAAGATTTCCTCGAGCAGCTGAGGGAGCTTTGTGACGCTGCCTTACGCAACTACCTTTCGAAGATTGCAGATACGGCTGAGAAAAGAAACTATCTGCACGCCTTGTATGCTGCACTCGACATAATACCAGTGGGAGAACTTTGCAACATATTCCCCGATGATTTATGCCACATTCTCGACCTGTGCCCCATCACTTTCAAACCATGCGAGTACCACTCCGTGCTCGCAATGTGTAATGTCGGATTTCGGTTGGACTACTTCAGGAATTTTCTGTGGAATCCGGAACGAAGCAGATTGTTCCACTGTGATCCCGAACGATGGAGTGCACTTGTCGCGACCCGCTATATGAGGCACCTGAGAACAGGATGCAAACCAAGGTGAGACATCCGATTTAAGGGAGTTCATCCCCAATTCTAATAAAATAATCGAACTAGGACAAGGACAGCGAGTTGTTTGTTGCGGCGTCTGCCTCACCTCTTCAGGAGGGCAAAGCCCGATGACGCGGACCTGCTGTTGGAGATACGAAGCGCTAACCTAACGCTTCTTTCTTCGTTTCATGTCCCCTCAATAAGCCTGCTTGCATCGGAGGTGATAAATTGGCTGCAGGTCAGTCCAGTCTTCATGTCAACTAGACCCCAACAGTTCAGTCACAATTCTGACCCTATAACCTGTTCCCAGAAATTTAACGACCCACCCCAAGGAACAATATCACTTTGGAACCCTTATGTTGATAAATATAGTTCGAATGCCGATGATGATTCCGATGAAGAAGACTCGGACCCTCGGTGACACCTTGTCATCCCTCACTAATATGACTTCATGGCGTTGGGAGGGGAGTAGGCATCATGCCTTCTGGTGGCACACTGTGCCTTAGCGCCGGACACGACAATACATCATGCCCACGACAATGTATCACGTCCAGGGCAATACATCACACCCTTCAAGCTATCGATCATTCCACGGTCCGCCGACAACATTCGAACCCCCCACAATTTGTCAACAAAGTCGCCGCGAACCTCCCCAGTGCTCTTCAGCCTCCTTATCCAGGTGAAGATATTGCTTCCTTTCGACAAGGACTCGCGCATGCCCTAGTATGACCTTCAGGTCAAGTACGGTGGCTTCCGTCAGGGATCACCCCGCCGACGACTCAAGACAGTCCGGCCCGGAGTTGGACGAGAATCACTCCTTGGGAGTGATGAAAATGTATAGACGAGTACCCGACACAGGGGGACCGGACCAATGTTGCACACGAAAAATATCATGAACAATTTCTAATCTGATATAGTATTCCGCAATTGCTCAGTAGATAGTTGACGGCATACATTCTCTCCCACTATTCTTACACTAAGTACTAGTCACGGTATACCTAGTACTTTCGTCATCTCATGCTCTCCGTAGATCTCGCATCTAGTATGAACGCACCGCCTCTTGATGGTGGGTTGACCGGTCATCGACACACTGCAGCCTTCAAGAGTATTCACTTACCCTCTGGTCAAACCGACTCCCAGTCCCAAAATTCAGGTCTCCAGACCGTTGCCTGGCATAGTAGATCAACAGCATGAACCTATGCGAGAGGCGCTGGAGGAAAAGGCTGTCTTGAAAGCATACAATTACGTCGGCTCAGGCAGGCTCAGGCGCCCCCTGGTCCCCAATTTGTATTGCCAAGTCACTGCTTTGTCCCTTCTGAGTACACTTTGGACGATCGTAGGCCCGACTTATCTCAGTTAGACGACGCCAACGCCCACCTTCTCTGTTATCGTGACCCCGCCCACTGATTCTATTAGTCGGAAAAATCCCCAAGGCAAGACCTGGCCAGATCTTCCTAATTCAGGCTTCTTCAGAGGGGGTTCCTGATCAGGCCGCCAACCTGATCAGGGAAACGTTCGCTGATCAGCTGAGGGGAAAATCAGGTCATATCAGGCTAGAACAGGCCACATCAGGCGGGATTTCTGCTGAAATGGTCTCTCATCACTGCGTCATCAGGCAGAAATCCACAAGATCGGACGGAGATCAGACCGGCCCAGAATTGGCCTGGAGCCATCAGGCTATTTCAGGCTATTTCACGATTTTTCCCTGATCTGGGCTTCGGGATTTTTTCGACTAATACCTCTCTGTCGGCCACGTGCCACGCCTATCGGCTCCAAGGACACAATGAACAACACGGGGATCCCGATGCCTGCGAGAACAGCAATGAGTGCCTCTCTACTCATCGCACCACCCACACCGCCACCATTTGTTGGTGTCTATCGGGGTGCCCGAAGGCCTCAAGGGAGTGAAGGTCAGGCATACTTGTACAATTCATCAACGAACTACGAAGCTTTTTCCCAAAAGCAAGAACGGACGGAAGTGAGCTGCGCGGACACCATTCTAGAACTTCGTGGCAGGCAAGGGCAGCGTGGAGTGTATTATGCGATAGTAGATCCATGGACAATGGCACCATGGTTGCGCACATGCATGTATTGCATGTCGGGTGCTGGGTGTGTCGAGTCTGACTGGATGAGCTGTTGGAGGGGGAAGGGTGCGGGTGTTGCGTTTGTGAGCCTTTTCCTTTCCCTTTCATGTCCTGAAAGATTGGAGCTGGATGCACCCTCTAGTACAGATATTTTCCAAGAACGGGACAAAAGGTGGCTGTATGCTGTTCTGAGGCATGCATAGAGGATGGCTGAGTCCCGGGTGAGTATTCCTCTTTTCGCGTACGCCGTTCGTGTCGCTAACGATACAGTTGTCACACCGAACCCTACGTCAGGATAGAAGTTCGTCTAGGAAGCATCAACCTGGTGTTCTCCTAAGATGGATGCCTACGCACCGGGCCGAAAGGAAGTCTAAAGACAGGTAGTATAGCTGGGATGCATGCTTGGTACGTCGTCCATCCTTTCGTTCCTAGTCTATATAACCGAGACGTATACTGCAGGTTACTTCTCTGGATGGTTACAGCAAAGGAGGAGGTGTGTACAACAGTCCGAATTCAACCTCCTCATCATTGCCGTGGCGGTCACGATAGACCTTGCAGAGAGTGTCTGAGCAAAGTCACCTCAGGTCGTGGCATAGGACGAATTCATCGACAGAGACGCCTCTGAGGCCTTTGATGACTAACTACTCCTCCGGCTCTCCCACTGCCGAAAGCGGAGAAGACGACGACGACTTTGGCGCACCCGAAGCCCCTCCAAAATAAAACTAATCCAGTGCCGTTCAAGATGTCAGCCCCCGCCCTCACCAACTAAAGGCCCACCGTAAACCGCAACCTTCTGCACCTGATCCTTATCTCGAATGCTCCTCTCAAGAGACACAGCTCCGGAGACGTGGGTTCATTTCGTCGAAAAGGCACAGCAAACCCTGGACTACGCTCCGCAAGAACACCTGTCCCCTCTCTCTCAAAAGACTCATGGTTACGCATCATGCACTTTTTCCATGTCAGGAGTCGACTGGACGCATTCCCTTGTAATAAGGAGGAGTCTGACAAGGTGTCGAGGCGCATTGAGGAGTTGCTGGAGGAGGGTGAATGAGTGTTCCGTTTGTGAGTGCATCCCGATATTTTTCTTTTTCGTAGAGTTTACCTGAGCGTTGTTGGTGATGATGCAGATGTTTCATGTGCATCCGGGACGGGGAAAACGACCACTGTGCTCAGGCGGCTGAAGAGGATGGCGGAGTCTAGGGGGAGTCTGGTCTTTTCTACGTTTAGCTCCCGGAAGCAAACGCGTTCACGTACACAACTGCCTCCGCATTCGAAAGCTTTCAGCGGTGCACAATTTCCTTTGGGAACGTGTGTCTGAGTACGACATCTCCTAAGACGGACATCTCCATCTCGGAGCGATGGAAAGCTTGAAGGCCTTGGCGCGGGACTTTCAGGGGGGTTGGGAGGGTTCAAAGTCCTGCTTGGTACGTCTTTCTCCCCTTCCTAGTGTTCTTGGTGATTGAGATATGTTTGCTCCATTATAGTACTAATGGATAAACTTGACCAGCTCGTGACGTCAAAACAAGACGTGGTATACAATTTCTCCAATTGGCCTGCGCTGGTGGGGAGAAGCCTCGTCGTCGTTGCAGTGGCGAATACTATGGAGCTTCCGGAGCGTGTCGTGACTGCGAGTATGGAGTCGTCTGGTGAGATCTTTCCTTTCCTCTTTCATATATTGGAGATGAATCCATGTTATGCAGGCATCATCCGGATTAACATCCTACTACACGACTGAGAAAATTGGCCAAACACGTCTGCAATGCGCGAGAATAGGGTGGGAGACGCCATTGGACCGGATGGGATCAAGTTAGCGTCCATGAAGGCCAGCAGTATCACTAAGGATGCGACGATGGTTTGGACATTTGCAGGTTAGTAAATCACCCTCCTGTTGCGTCTCTTCTGGCTCATGTGACACTGGAAATTCTTGCGGACCCACAGTAGAGTTTGTACACGCCACATAGAAAACTGCAAGAGTAGGAGAGGTGAAGGAAGTCTTTCCAATGTTGCGAGGAATCCCGAAGGCGAAAGGAAGATCCTTTTGAATTTGGAACAGAGTGGAGTTGAGAGTGTTGAGCGAAGTGGATGGATCGAGGTAGAAGAACGTGCTGAGTACTTGATTGAATGAGATATAATTAGAATCGGTTTTCATTGCCTTTGTAGATTCTGGAGTCGGTTCCATGGGGCCGATGACATCGAGGCTAGCGTCGCCACATTCTACCACAGCCATCCACACATCCTCTGTTCTCGCCGTCATTGCAAGAGCACTGAAGCATGCTGAATACTAGACATGCAGGCGACGCCGTGGCACGACATCTACCTCCAGGACTTGCCAGTGGCTCGACCGTGAACATCGATGGTGGGTCTATCATCGACCTAGCTGGGAATTATCACAATCACGGTGAGGTCGTCAATCACCAGAATATATCGATTCACCACTCATAGCCAGGTTAGTTTGGACGTAGTTGCAAGGAAACCTCGAGATTCTGACGAAACATAGGTTTTCCCTGGCCAACACTCACGCACCGCATCTCCATGGGTGCGGCTTACAATTCTCAGGAACGCAGTCCTCCTCCTCGATGTCTTCCTGGAACGCGGGAGCGAGTGTTGAGGTCGATACATGGGTTCAAGCTGGTGCGAAGGGCAGGACCGTTTTCTGGCTTCATGGTCCTGTGGGTGCGGGGAAATCGGCCATCGCTCAGACCTGTGCTGGACGCAATCAGCTAGCGGCGAGCTTCTTTTTCGCTCGGACAGTTGCGCATCGCAACGAAGTCAAGTATGTCTTTCCGACCATCGCAGTTCAGATTGCCCTCTCAGCACTAGAAAAACGTCAGAGGCTCGACGAAATCCTCAGCATGGATCCATACATTGCTGAGCGGGCCTTGGGCTCCGTCGACCTAATACTTCTTTACTCGAGGATTGCTCTGCACAGGCACCCAAAGCCTCTTCGCCATTCCTAGTCGTCATCGATAGTCTCGATGAGTGCCAGAGGAACTACGACCAATGTTGGAACCTTGCACAAGTTTTGCGCATGGTACGCACACACCACCTCCCGCTGCGGTTCTTGATCGTGAGCCGTCCAGAGTCTCGCCTTGAGGAAACGTTTGAGGAACAGGACCTGGCCAACATCACAAAAGTTTTGTCTCTTTACAGTGATTACTGGGCTTCTAGCGATGTTTCCATGTATCTTCAGAGCGAGTTCATATCATCGAGGACTTGTAACCAAGTCTGGGGGTTACTTCATCTTCGCCTCTACAGTTATCAAATTCATCGACGAGGAATACTTCGTACTCGATCAAATTCTCGGCACTTCAAATTCCTCTTCGGAACTGAACCCCTCTGCCGAACTTGATCAGCTCTAAATTCAAATCCTGTCGTCCTGCCCGACATGACACCTTCCTATCCTCAAGCTCATCTTGGGGTATGTGGTAATGTCTCCTGTTTTCCACCGCAGGAACCTGCGTCTCTCTTCCATGGAAGAATCCCGATCTCGCGCTAGGGCAGATGTACACCGCCAATAATTCTGTACAGAGCCTGACCTCCAGGGTTCGTCAAGACTCAGTTCCCGAAGCAATAATGCGTCCTGACCACCTGAGGGTGTGGAATACCGTATTATTGCTTCCGAATACCTTCGCGAACGGTAAGATTTCCGGCAATCCATGGATCTTCTTTCAATATGCTGACGATGTGCTTCCGCTCAAGTGACGATCAGGACACGGTGGGAAGCAGCCAATCGAAGCAATCTACTTCACATGAGGGTGAATTATTCCCTTTTTTGGGGGGGGGGGTCGACAGGACAGAGACCTTGCTAAAATGCAAGGTGACAGGTGCTCACACTCCGCAAAGTGGCTTTGTACCTATTGGTCAACGGTATGTCGCGGCCGACTCGAATACGGCCCAATTGGAAAGTTAGTTCACGTCGAGCAGTGAGAATTTGGTGGGAACAATGAACTCAGGAGGAAGCTGAGTCGCGGTGTTATTTAGGTCTGCTGCTTCATTTTTTCTCTTTGTTTGTTACCTGTTCTTATCTGTTTCTTTCCCATCTCTTGATGCTGTCGAGCCGTGATATGGACATCAGATTACACTCAGTTGCAGTTGATGAGAAGCTTGCGACATGATCGATATCGATTGAAAAGTACAGAGACGGCCAACAAAAGACTACATGGAGATAGGGAACCATCCCAAGTGCTCGAAGTTGAATTCAAACTGGCGGCTGGACCACTATCACCCGACCGAAACGTTACCGGAGCGAAATAGTAGGTCAGGCGAGCGAGCCATACACAATTCAAACGGAGGTTCATACCTTGCCGGTTAGTTCAACTGGCCAGAAACCACGAAACTTCCTCCAGCTCCACTTCTGTGCGTGACATTGAGATCTCCATCTGCGGTGAAGACGATCTCGAATAACACGGTGCCCTCCGACGAGCGAGCGGTGTATTTTGTATAGACCATTTGGGGGGCGGATGTAGAGCCATCAGATAAGAAAAATTGGCTTCCGCTCTGGGGGTTGACGGAGACGTCGAACGCGCCCGAATTCTGGATTTTGAAGTTGGATACTTTCGCCATTGTGTCTGCGAGACGATGAACATCATCGGACTATCCAAAATTTGACAGTGAAAGGTTTTCGGTCGTGCCGACATGTCATACCCGAAGAGTAAACTGTAAACTGGACACCGGAGTGATGGGGAACGTCAGAACACAACTCTGGAGGTGAACGCAAGTAGATGGACCTACAGCTTGCAAGTGATTGGGAGAAGATTGGTCGGTTGATGAAGGAGTTCCCAGTTCAAGGATTGAACTCGGCTATATATCCAAAGGTGACATGCCAAATGGTCATTTTGATCGACGTCCACATAAGATACGCACCGGAAAGTTGAGGTTTTTGGGGCAGTTTAAAACTTTATTAAATCTCCAAGTTTCAGTAGAAAAATCGGTGATACCGAAAACAATACTTGTCTCGAACATCCGGCTCGCTATTCATGTCGGTGGGGAATACCGGATACCGGATACTGAGTTTGAAAAATAATTAGCTAATTAAACACGTGATCACGCGACGCGCACAAAGATCTTTGTTGCTCTCCCTTCTCACCACCACCCTCACTGTCATCACACTGACAGCAACAAAGATGGTGCTGCTCTAGCCTCTAGGGACCCCTCTCTGCTCGGTTATCCACCCCCTCCCACCATGCCCTGCCGCTGCCACTGCCACCCCACACTGCATACTGGTGAGCACCACTATTATGATCACAGTCTTCATTTGCATACGTCCTTTGTGCATGCCGTCAGGAAGCTCTGAAGCATGATGAACACCAAACGTGCAGACGGTGCCGCACGCCATTTACCTCCAGGAATTACCATGGCCAGTGGCTCAACAGTGAACATAAATGGTGGTTCGATCATCGACGTTGCTCGGGATTATCACAATCATGGAGATGTCTTCTATAACTAGACAATATCCATCCACCAGTCAAAGCCAGGTTGGTACGGATTGCACGGAATCCTCCGAATTCTCACTAAACATAGGTTTTCCCTGGCCCACACTCACACACCTTCTTTCAATGGATGCCTCTTACGATTCCCAGGAACGCAGTCCTCCTCCTCGATGTCTTCCTGGAACACGGAGGGACGTGCTGGAGACGATCAATGCATGGGTCAAGGCTGGTGGGATGGGCAGGCCCGTTCTCTGGCTTCACGGTCCTGCCGGCGCAGGGAAATCTGCCATCGCTCAGACTGTTGCAGAGACGTGTGGTGCTCGAAATCAGCTAGCGGCTTGCTTCTTTTTCGCTCGGACGGTTGTACATCGTAACGAAGTCAAGTATCTCTTTCCGACCATCGCCGTTCAGATTGCCCTCTCAGCTCCAGAAAAACGCCAGAGGCTGGACAAAGTCGACGTCCTCAACAATGATCCATTCATAGCCGGGCAGGCGTTGGGCTCTGTTGACCTACTGGCTTCTTTATTCGACGACCACCGTCACTCTACACCGGCATCCAGAGCCTCTTCCCCTTTCCTCGTCATCGTCGATGGTCTTGATGAATGCCAGAGGAAAGACGACCAATGTTGGATCCTCGCACAGGTGTCGCGCATAGTCCATACACATCATCTTCCACTGCGGTTCTTGATCGTGAGCCGTCCAGTGCCTCATCTTGAGGAAGTGTTCGAGGAACAGAACCTGGCGAACATCACAACGTTTGTATCTCTGTACGGCGTTTTTCTCGCTTCTCGTGATGTTTCCATGTATCTTCGGAGCGAGTTTTCGAGGATATGCGGTGCCAAGAAGCACAGAGCCGTCATGCGGTTTGTCGCTAGACCTTGGCCGTCCGAGGATATCATTAAGCGACTGGTCAGGAAGTCAGACGGCTACTTCATCTACGCCTCAACAATTATAAAATTCATCGACGAGGAATACTTCTCGCCTGTGGCCAGACTCGACCAGCTTCTTGGCACTTCAAATTCCTCTTTGGACATGAACCCTTTTGCCGGCGAGCTTGATCAGCTATATTGTCATCCTACCTGACATCCACACTTCCTATGCTCAAGCAGATCTTGGGATATGCGGTAATGTCTCCTGTTTTCGGAAGTAGGGACTTGTCCCTTCCGTCCATACAAAATATCCTCGATCTCGCGCCGGGGCAGATGGAGCTAACCCTGCGAGGGCTACAATCGCTTGTATCATTCACATTAGACATGAACCCTCGTCTAATCCGCGCATCATTCGGGGATTTTCTCCTTGATAGTGCCCGTGCCAAACACTATCATATTGATTCTGAAGAATGGATCTACACTATGTTCCGCCACGCTTTCTCCCTAGCCTGCAGCTTGTTGGACCCTCACAACTGTGTCTCGCAGCCTGTGGAAGGTCAGTTCCGCATTTCCTCGATTGGTATCACGGGAGACTAATGTACAGATCTAGACGGCTTTGATTCTGGTCGTGTCTCCCCCAATTTTTGGGTGCTGTCGAAATTTGTTGTATCTTGTTTCAAATTTAGTTCAAGAAAGGATCAGCTCGTTGGCCTTGTTCGTGAAAGCCTAGAGGAAAGCCCCTGGTCCTCGTACTTTAGTGAGCTGGACAGTTGGTCGGATGAGAAAAAGTTCCAGGCACTTGAAGTCTTAGTGGGAATAATCCGTCCAAAAAATCAGGTATCAGTTGCGTTTTTCCAACTCGATTCAGCTGAGGTCATAGTTCTACAGCATGAGTCCTCAAAACCAAGACTTCCTTATTCAGCTAAGGACACTTGGTGACTCAGTCATACACACCTACCTTTCGGAAATTGCAGATACTGCTGAGAAAAGGAATTATCTACATGTTTTTTATACCGCTACCATCGCATTCCGACTCGTGGACCCACTTGGACTTGAAGCATCCCTCAGTGATATGACCCAAATTCTCGAGCTTTATCCCCCCACTTTCCAGCCATGCCGGAATCCCTGTGTCCTCCTCACTTCAACATCGTCGTGGAAGGTGCTGGGCAGCTGGCAGACAAATTACGTCGAGGACTTTCTATCGAATCCGGAACGAAGCAAATTGTTCTACTATGATCTAGAACTGTGGAGTACATTTGTTGCGGCTCGCTACATGAGGTATTTGAGAAGAACATCTGATTTGAGGTGCTATATTCGATTCAAGAAGGTCATCCCGTGTTTTAACAATTGGTCTAGCTCAAGAACAGGACATTTTCTATGGTTGATACGCGAAGTCTTCACTGAAAGGGCCAAGCCCGATAATCCAGATCTGCTGTCCGAATTGCAAAGCGCCGACAGAGGAATTCTTGTGACAATGAATGCTCATGACGCTGGTAAAGGCATACTTTCGTCGCTTGTGCTCGACGTGGTACATTGGCCTGAGGTCAGTCCAGTCTTCATTTCGAGTAAAATACGAATACAGTCGACTCTGTCATAACCCATATGCCTGATAACCCATACTCTGCCATACCCCATAGGTTTTCGGGGTCCACCGAGTTGGTTCCCGTGAAAATTAGCAAAAAACCCATACCTCGCCTATAC
>Ga0307516_10002793_pt1 | contig 23042 bp, 22 predicted proteins | sample 19_EM_MG_FD_203310 | JGI IMG/M metagenome (GOLD analysis project Ga0307516, IMG submission 203310) | Populus trichocarpa ectomycorrhiza microbial communities from riparian zone in the Pacific Northwest, United States - 19_EM | ecosystem: Host-associated > Plants > Roots > Unclassified | place... | reverse complement strand
AACAATCCCCAACCGTTATCCGCTACCACTGATGCAGGAGCTCCAGGATCGAGTCCAGGGCGCCCAATACTTCACGAAAATGGATCTCAAAAACGGATTTAACCTGATCAGGATGCGAGCTGGGGACAAATGGAAAACGGCGTTTCGAACTCGTTACGGCCTATACGAATTCAACGTAATGCCCTTCGGACTAACTAATGCCCCCTCTACGTTCCAGGACATGATGAACCACATCTTCTCCGACATGTTGGATCTCGGGCTAATCGTCTACATGGACGACATCCTGATATACGCAAAAACACGAGGGGAACATGACGAAATAGTCCGAAATACCTTGAAGAGACTACAAGAGAACGGCCTAGCGGTATCAGCGGACAAATGCGTGTGGAGATCAACGGAAGTAGAATTCCTGGGCTAAGTCCTGGGCCGAAACGGGGTCCGAATGTCGCAGGAGAAAGTGAAGGCAGTACTTGATTGGGAAATCCCCCGCTCGCTAACGGAAGTCCAGTCATTCCTAGGTTTTGCCAACTTCTACCGCAGGTTTATCCAAGACTACTCCCGAGTAGCTCGACCCCTCACCGAACTAACTAAGAAAACGGACAAATGGACCTGGAATGAAGAGGCGGAAACAGCCTTCAAAGATCTCAAATGACGATTTACCACCGCACCGATACTGGCCCACTTCGATGCTCAGCGACCGGTGCTAATTGAAACTGACACTTCGGATTTCGCTATCGGAGCGGTCCTGTCTCAACGGGACGAGGAAGGAAGATTACACCCGGTGGCCTTCCACTCCAGGAAGTTTCAACCAGCGGAAATCAACTATGAAATCCACGACAAGGAGCTCCTGGCAATCGTCGACGCCTTCAAGCACTGGAGGCGCTACTGCAAGGGAGCTACGCACCAAATTCAAGTCTTTTCGGATCACCAAAACCTGGAGTACTTTACAACGACCAAAGTACTCAACCGAAGACAGGCTCGATGGGCACAGGAACTAGTGGGAATCGACTTCAGAATCTACTACCGACCCGGAACGCAAAACGGAAAACCAGACGCACTATCTAGGCGTTCGGAGTACCGCCCCGAAAAGGGGGGGGTAGAAAACCAGCCGATAACGACGGTCTTGCAAGGGAGACATCTAGCAAACCGACAAACCCGCTCGTTCATAGCCTCATCAGCAAGACTAGCGTCACTCCCAGTGCGAGGATGGAATCCGGAATTCACGAAAAGAGTATACCAGGAAGGGCAAAAGGACGGAGCCTATCAACAGGCGCGGAAAGAAGCGGAAGAATAGACGAATCAGACGAATAAAGGCACGCTGAGAATCCAGGACGAGCTGCTCTACCGGAAGGACATGCTCTGGGTACCGGAGGAACTAATACGGGAAATCATGGAATCGGAACATGATACTAAGGTGGCAGGTCATATGGGACAGGACAAGACAATCGAACTCATTCGGCGAAATTTCTGGTGGCTAAAAATGAACGAACGAATAATCGACTTCGTCCAAAGCTGCCCGGAATGCCAGCGGAATAAAGCATCCAGACACCGACCTTATGGGTTGTCCTCGCCATTAGAACTTCCTTACGCCCCCTGGCAGTTGATAGCGATGGACTTCATCACGGACCTACCCCTCTCGAACAAATGCGACCAACTATGGGTAATCATAGACCGATTCACCAAGATGGCTCACTTTGTGCTGCTACAGGGAAAAACCTCCGCAGACCTGGTGGTCATCTTCGCCAAAGAAATATGGAGGCTTCATGGGTTACCAACGGACATAGTATCAGACCGAGACTCCAGGTTTATGTCAGAAACCTGGAAGGAATTCCTAAGCCTACTTGGAATCCGGCCTCGTATGTTGACAGCCTTCCACCTCCAGACCGACGGGCAGACAGAGCGGCTGAACCAGACGATTGAGGCATACCTACGAGTGTTCGTCAGCAAGGAACAGGACAACTGGGCATCGCTGCTACCAATGGCGGAGTTTGCTTACAACAATTCAGTCACGACGGGCAACGGAGTAACACCCTTCTACGCTAACTACGGGTTCCATCCAGCAACCATGGATTCACCGGCAGAAGGATCGTTCAACCCAGCTAGCACGGTATACGCTCACTGGATGCAGACGGTGCACGAGGAATCCCGACGGGGTTTGGAAGCCGCGCAGGACCGAATGAGGCGATACACCGATCCGGCGCAAGCGAAACCTCCAGCATACGAAGTAGGAGACTTGGTAATGCTCAACGGTCGCAACATCAAAACCCGACGCCCCACAAGGAAGCTGGACCACAAAAACCATGGCCCTTTTCAAATCGAGAAGATCGTCTCCCCACTCGCAGTCCGCCTCACGCTACCGAGAAAATGGAGAATTCACAACGTCTTCCACGTCTCGCTCCTCGAACCGTACAAAACCAGCGAACGCCGAGCGGTGCCGGACCCATCAAAAGTACTCCGGGAAGCCGACGACATCGAGCAGAACGAAGAATACGATGTGGAGGAAGTTATGTCATCAGTCGAACGAGGCCGAGGAAATAACAAACGAATTCTCTACCTAGTCCATTGGCTCGACTACCCGGAAAACAAGGACTGGACGGAGGAGCCATTCGACAACTTCTCGGTAGGCGGTTTGGAGAAACTCCGGGAGTTTCATCAGCGAAATCCAGACGCGCCAAGGGACTACCGGCTCACGGACGCCTAAGGCGGGATAGCCGTGGAGAAAGACCGACAAAAGCGCCAGAAGACGATGGTAAAAAACACCGGAAAAGCCCTGCCCACACAGGCCAACCAAGAAGACCTCCTGAGGCATGCCTCTGCAAGGTGGTGGGAACTCCGAAAAGGACGCAAAAACAGTCTTGTCACCCGATTGATCTTCGAGCATGTGGACGAACAAGCGTGGTTAAGAATGACAACCGGACCAGCCGCGGACACGTGCCATGAGACCACCCCCTGGAGAGAAGACTCCCAACGATAGTACCCAAAAGACCTCTCGACGAAAACATGGAGCCGGGCACGCTTGCGACTAATGTTTGGGCCTCTGCCTGGCGGCCAGACGAGATGCACCACGTCCCTCTCGACCGCGGAGTTTTGCTCTTTCTCTCCAGACGGTGGAACATGCGAATCCGAAGACAGGAATCGGCATGGCTTGCAGCAGCGCTCCCCAGTACGAACCTACGCGATGGCGAGAACACGCAATGGCTTGTTCTCGCACGACCCAGCACGACAAGTATGAGTACGCGCCGGCCTACTCAGAGGGCCCAGTCGTTCCGACGGATTACAGATGGCCCACGGGGGCATGCCCTGATCCGGCGACTGGGAGGGATGCAGGGGAGGAGGCCTGCATTCAGCGGACAGCCCCATGTCTGGCAACACAAACACAGGACGCTAGGAGGGAATCAGGCTACTTGAAAGAGAAACGCTTCGGGACGAAGCTAGGGGGAGGAGGAGGTAGTGTTACACTGGAGAATCACGGGCAGGTACGTACTCTTAGAGAAGTACGTACAAAAGAGGAGAGATACGTACCGGCAGCTAGCTATTCTCAGCCGAGGGATCTTAGAGAGTCTAGGCGGAAGATAAGACGGGGTTAAAGGTTACGGCCGTAAGACGGATGTAAGGATTAACTCCGGGAGAAGAGGGCGATGGCAACTAGAGACATGAGAGGGAAGGCGTTAGGACGAAACTCTTCAGAGAGCTCGGTCGAGACTCTTCCGAGAGCTCATTTGTCGAAACCCCCAGCTCCAGATGTCGATGGGCCACAGGAAAAGAACTCAGTCTAGAACTGAGGAAATTCCGCGGTGCCAGTTGGAACCCTGGACTCCACCTTATCGCCAGAACCGACCAGGACCAATAAGAATCTCAGACGAGCCCACGCTCAGGTGGGGGCACGCCGACCTCGGAGGAATAGATAGCCCGAGTCACCCGCCCTCACTCCACCGCAGGCGTATATATGCCGCGACTTCTCTCCCAAGAGAAAGAAACGACAGAACGAACATCCTCACCTACACCACCGAACCCACACACAAGATCTAAGATTATTCCATTGTGAATTATCGAAAGTAGCCTGATTACCTTTGATTCTACCCACACTCCGGTTACGAGACAACCCCAGTGTCACACTGGCCCGCGTCCCAGGAGAATTTAGACCCTACCTGAGCATAATGAGCAAGGAGGAAGCAGACGCGCTCCCGCAGCACCGTCCCTACGATTGCAAAATTGAGCTCAAGGAAGGAAGCACCGCACCATGGGGACCTATATACCCCCTGTCCGAAGTGGAGTTACAAACCCTCCGGGAATGGTTGAAGGAGATGGAACGAACAGGGAAAATCAAGCGGTCGACTTCCCCGGCCGGATTACCCAACCTGTTCGTACCCAAACCCCACAGACGAGGTCTCCGCCTGTGCGTGGACTATCGGGCCCTAAACCAGATAATGGTCCCAAATCGATACCTGCTCCCACTGATGCAGGAGTTACAAGACCAAGTACAAGGGGCTCAATGGTTCACAAAAATGGACCTCAAAAACAGGTTTCATCTAATCCGAATGAGAAAAGGGGACGAGTGGAAGACCGCCTTCCGAACCCGCTACGGACTATTCAAATTCCAAGTCATGCCCTTTGGCCTAACAAACGCACCGTCCACTTTCCAAGATATGATGAACCATGTCTTATCCGACCTGCTAGATGTTGGGGTCCTGGTATACATAGACGACATACTAGTATACGCCAAAACCGAGAAAGAGCATGACCAACTAGTTAAGGAAGTCCTTGGAAGACTGCAAGAAAACGGGCTAGCAGTGTCACCGGAAAAGTGTGTTTGGAAGGCTCAGGAAGTGGAATTCCTGGGATACGTCATAGGAAGAAACGGGATAAAAATGGCAAAAGAAAAAGTACAAGCGGTGCTAGAATGGAAAACGCCGTAGTCCCTGATGGAAGTACAATCCTTCCTGGGTTTCACTAATTTTTATCGACGCTTCATCCAAAACTACTCCCGGATAGCCCGACCACTAACGGAACTGACGAAGAAAGAGAAAAAAGAAGGATGGGCCTGGAATCAGGAAGCACAGGCAGCCTTCAAAGAACTCAAGCAGCGATTCACTACGGCCCCTATTCTAGCCCACTTTGACCCCACCAGGTGAGTAATCATCGAATCAGACGCTTCCGACTTCGCGCTAGGCGCCGTCCTATCCCAATGAGATAAAGAGAACCGCCTCTACCCAGTGGCATTCCACTCACGAAAATTCCAACCGGCGGAAATCAACTACGAAATCCACGACAAGGAACTACTAGCAGTGGTGGAGGCGTTCAAACACTGGTGACGCTACTGCGAAGGAGCGACGCATCAAATCCAGGTTTTTTCGGATTACCAGAACCTCGAGTACTTTACGACAACCAAAGTACTAAATTGACGGCAGGCTCGTTGGGCCCAGGAGCTGGCAGGAATCGATTTCCAAATCTATTACCGACCGGGAACCCAAAACGGCAAGCCCGATGTGTTGTCAAGACGTTCGGAGTACCGCCTAGAAAAGGGGGGCGTAGAAAACCAGCCGATCACGACGGTTTTGCAGGAAAAACACCTGGACAAGGAAAGCCTGAACGAAAGAAGGGGCACCACATTCATTTGCTTCTCAGCTCGAATAACCTCACTGCCAACAAGAAAGTGGAATGAGGGGTTCTTGAAGAAAGTCCAGGAAGAAGGAAGGAAGGACACGAACTATCAGGAAGCAATGGAAGCTGTCCTCAAGGAGGATCGACGGATGGACCGAAAGGCCAGAAACAAAACGCTGGAAGCCATGGATGGGCTGCTCTATAGGAAAGGTATGCTGTGGGTTCCAGAAGGCATGGTACAAAGAATCCTTGAATCGGAACACAACACCAAGGTAGCGGGACACATGGGTCAAGACAAGACCATCGAACTCGTTCGGCGGAACTTCTGGTGGCCAAAAATGAATGAACGAATTATCGATTTCATCAGAAGCTGCCCCGACTGCCAACAGAACAAGGCCTCCCATCACCAACCATACGGGCTGTCCTCCCTGCTGGAGTTACCATACACACCATGGCAATCCGTAGCAATGGACTTCATCACGGAACTCCCAATCTCGGATGGCTGCGACCAATTATGGATAATCATCGACCGATTCACCAAGATGGTGCACTTTCTCCCCTTGAGAAAGGAAGGGAAAATGGTGGCAGACCTGGCCGTCATCTTTGCCCAAGAAGTATGGAAGTATCACGGTCTCCCCACTGATATTGTGTCAGACCGAGACTCCAGGTTTACATTGGAAACTTGGAAGGAGTTCCTGCGACTCTCAGGAATTCGGCCTCGAATGTCAACAGCGTTCCACCCACAGACTGACGGCCAAATGGAACGACTCAACCAAATGATCGAAGCCTACCTCCGAGCGTTCGTCAGTAAGGAACAGGATGACTGGGTACGCTTGCTACCGATGGCCGAGTTCGCCTACAACAATTCGACCACCACGGGTAATGGTATGTCTCCGTTCTACGCTAACTATGGCTTCCACCCAGCAGCCATGAACCCTGTGTCGACGGAACCCCTCAACCCAGCGAGCCAGCTCTACGCCCACTGGATGCACACCATACACGACGAGTTCCGGAAAGGGCTGGAAAATGTACAGGAGCAAATGCGCCGGTACACCGATCCGACACGAAAGGAACCCCAGGCATACCAAGTGGGAAACTTGGTGATGCTCAACGGGCGCAACATCAAAACGCGCCGCCCCTCGAAGAAGCTGGATCACAAGAATCATGGTCCCTTCCAAATCGAGAAAATCGTCTCCCCGCTAGCCGTCCGTCTCACGTTTCCCCGAAAATGGAAGATCCATAATGTCTTCCACGTCTCACTACTCGAACCCTACCGAACCAGCGAACACCGAGCACCACCCATCAGGAAAAAAAAAATTCCTATCCACGCAGCTTCACGTTTGGTGCGTTAGGTGTGTTGATAGATGAAGTGGTTGCCAAATTTCGTGGTTAGGCTTGCACTGTGTTTTCCAAAGTTGGTAGGTACCGCTCCGTGCAGATGCGGCATGGTGCAGCACATTTACTATCCACGCATTGTGTCGCGGCATTTTACGTTGGAAGGCAGTATTGACACAGTAACGTCATATGCACGCAGTTGTGACTCTTAGAGGCAACGCCAGGCGGCGGGTCTACTATCCATGCAGCAGCTTGGGCGTCTTCCATTAAAAGGCAGCCCTGGCAGTAATGTCTCTATCCACGCATAGTTGACGTCCATAGGCAACGCCAGGCGGCACATCTAGTATCCAGGCAGTAGCTTTCACGTTTTCCGTTGAAAGGCCGTACGGACAAGCTGGTGTCCTATACACGTGCGGTCTTCATTTGGCGGCAACGTCAGACGGCGCATCTATCCACGCAGGGTGCTTTTGCCACTTCCGTTTGAAAACAGCAGGTGTTACACCCTAGTACGACGGGCTAACAGCTCAACGAGAAGAAAAGAGATATTTGGTGGAAGCGCACATCGACGGTCTCTTGAATGACACTTCTCGACGTTGATGGTCTCGCGAATGCCACTTAGCGCACGTCGGCGGTCTCTCGAATACCACTCCTCGATGTTGACGGTCTCCCGAATGACACTCCTCGACGTCGGTGGTCTCCCGAATGACACACTCTTCTACATCGACGGTCTCCCGAATGACACACTCTTCTACGTCGACGGTCTCCTGAATGACACACCAAACCTACTCAAAGGAATGAGGAAAACACAAGGAGTGCGAGAGTCTAGGCGGGATGCAAGAGTGGAACTAGGACTTCAGCGGCCAAAGTGGTTTGCCGGAGACTACTCCGCAGCAGCAAAGCGGAACCCGTGTGACCCATAGAAGCTATGGGAACGACGAGGTTTGCAGCAGCGCCGTATATTCAAATGCCGATGCTGGAGACTATCTATTCCATGCGTTTTGAATAATATCACGTAAATTATATGATACAGTAGCAGACCAGTAATAAAAGTGTTAAAATATAAACGAATAAAAAAAAGTTTGTTTGCACCAGTATCCCGTATCCCTATCCCTTACTCTCTTCCCTCCTACACACAAGTGGACTACACCTGAACCTGATCAATAGCAAGGGTTAATTGTAAGACTAGTGGACGGAGAATTAACAGCTGGCCAGCTGCGGCAACCCTCTTACCACTTAGACTAGCTAGGTGGCCCCTCAATTCTTGGTGCTTGCAAATTTCTGTAGTTCAACCGGAGTTGAACCGCAACTGCATGCAGGGTTCCAAGGTCAGTGCACTAGACTTAGTTCGTAACCATTGCGCCAATAAGGCTCGATTGAAATTATGTGCAACACAGGGGGGCATAAACAACCAACTCCACTGTAGGCGGAGTTGGTTGTTTAAGTGCTTCTTTCGTTCGGCGTAAGTGCTTCCTTTGTTCGGCACAACTGCTTCCTTTGTTCGGTGCAAGTACTTCCTCTGCTATCCGGCACAAGAGATTTCTTCGTTCGGCGCAAGTGCTTCCTTCATTTGGCACAACTGCTTCCTTCGTTCGGCGCAAGTACTTCCTCTGCTATCCGGCGCAAGAGATTTCTTCGTTTGGCGCAAGTGCTTCCTCTGGTATCCGGCGCAAGAGATTTCTTCGTTCGGCGCAAGTGCTTCCTTCGTTCGGCGCAAGTGCTTCCTTCGTTCGGCGTAAGTGCTTCCTTCGTTCGGCACAACTGCTTCCTTCGTTCGGCGCAAGTACTTCCTCTGCTATCCGGCGCAAGAGATTTCTTCGTTCGGCGCAAGTGCTTCCTTCATTTGGCACAACTGCTTCCTTCGTTCGGCGCAGGTACTTCCTCTGCTATCCGGCGCAAGAGATTTCTTCGTTCGGCACAAGTGCTTCCTTCGTTTGGCGCAAGTGCTTCCTCTGGTATCCGGCGCAAGAGATTTCTTCGTTCGGCGCAAGTGCTTCCTTCGTTCGGCGCAAGTGCTTCCTTCGTTCGGTGCAAGTGCTTCCTTCGTTCGGCGCAAGTGCTTCCTTCTTTCGGCGCAAGTGCTTCCTTCGTTCGGCGCAAGTGCTTCTTTCGTTCGGCACAAGTACTTCTTTCGTTCGGCGCAAGCGCTTCCTCTGCTATCCGGCGCAAGAGATTTCTTCGTTCGGTGCAAGTGCTTCTTTCGTTCGGCACAAGCGCTTCCACTGCTATCCGGCGCAAGAGATTTCTTCGTTCGGTGCAAGTGCTTCCTTCGTATTTCGGATACGACCCTGTACTTCTACTTGTCTCCCACCTCCTTTAAGTTTTTTGCGCCAACAACTAGCCTTCCGCCAAAGCTTTTGACTCATACTACCGTGTCGTCATTTACTACGTCGTCACTACAGTGTCATCATTTTTGGGCTCGGAAAATAAAACCCCCCTCCGAGCGTGGCGTTGGTTCTTTCTTCTGTACCTCTCACATCCCCTTCTTGCCACTTTTCGCACATCCATCATGCCGACTTCCCACATGGCTACAAGATCGCAGGTTCCGCAGCAGAGTCAGGTGGAGGGCTCACTACCATGACGAATGCGACCTCCACCTCACTCTGAACCCGAACTCCCCACTCCGTCGGCCGTCGCAGCAGGCAAGAGGCCGAGCACAACGCCGAACGGCGAGCAGCGGCGCAAAAAGAGTCGGAAAGCACCGGACGCTACTACTGGAACCGGAAATCAGCCTAATCCAGTCGCGGTAAGATCCTCTTCACTGAGAGAAGGGCATGTTGATAGCCACCCTTCCCCAGCGTCCACCACATCTTCCGGTACATCTCTCGCCTCGCCTTTGCAACCATCGGAACTAGGTTCGGTGGCAGCGTTCACTGGTCGCGCTGGGCTGCGAAGTACGCTACATTCCAGTAATTTTGAATTGGCGACTGTGCTGGAAGCGGTGAAGCGACTACTCGAGTGGCATTGCTATCGAGTGTCGCCTTTTATTGCTCCCGGTGAGATGTTGGACGTCAGTATTGAATGGGACTTCATACGTTGTGTTCACTTTGCGCACTGACATCTACGCCTTTTAGACTGTTTGCAACCTGTGGCCGGAGGCCAACAAACAGAAGGGACTCAATGTCTATTTCAACGTGTCAGAGGCTCACAATATGAAATACGTATACCCCCTAACACTCTCCCTCGGCTGGTCACAGGCATTGGATAAGCTGCTAACAGTATGTGTTGGGCGTGGTTGGTATAGATCAAGAATGCATATCATACTATGCAATCGAGTTGGATTTCCACAGCGCGTAACCATATTGCCGACCTGTACGGCTTAAACGCACATTTGAACAATCCCGATTGTTTAGGCGCAGTCAATGAATTGCTACTCGACTACACGTTTATCTACCGTGATAGCGATCGGCAATTGCCCCCTGAGGTAGATAGAGATTCCGTTCCAGCCTCTTCGCAGTCAAATTGTCTAACGCTTTTCCTAGCGGTGTGTTACACCGTTTTTCGCGAGTCAAATCCCGCGATTCCTCAACTTCCACTTTTTCAAGAAAAGTCGCATTCGAAGCCCAGGACTGTACAACTGGGTACTCGAAGAGCAACTGCCCCCTACCTTGATTGTTTACGTGGTGACGGCGCTCCATCATGCACTCCAGGAGTGGCGAAAGAGTGGGGGTGAGCCCCCTTCGGGATCATCGTCGCGGCAAGCCAAACGCAAGTCTGTGGGTTGGAGCTTTTTTTTCAATTTAAAAAATAATGGCAGTGAGTACTAGGTTTTCCCTCCAGGAGCAGTGTTAATTATTTCTACAGCGCCATATACCGCGTTTATGTCTCTCTGGGAGGACCTTCCTCCTGCATTACAGCAAAAGGCCGCGAGTACGATACAGCATACACTCACAGCCAAAATCCAGTCCCAAACGGCAGCTGACGAATCGATACCGCCGATGGATCCTGCTCCTTCCTGGCTACTGGACTCCGATCTGTTAGCAGCATTCCTTGCTGAGCCCATACCTCCTCGGGTCGATTTGGGACCATCAGCGATACCGCAGAGAAGGATTGTCGGAGGTGTGTCGGGCAGCACTAACGACGAGAGTGCTTGTGGCCGAGCCTCGAAGTGGGGCAATGATGCGGACAAGGAGGATGCCGGTTGGGAAAATTCGGATGTGGATGAGGATGACGGTGCTCGGGATACACTCAAGGATGGGGATGATGGTGGGGATGACGGTGGGGACGACGGTGGGGACGAGTCAGATATGAACAATATGCTTTCTGAGGGGGATGTTTCTGATGGGGATGGTCAAATGCATGCTATAGAATTCTTTTGAGTAGAACAGACTAGGGTTAGAAATACTTACTTAGACGGAACTATCTATTGGTACGAGTGATATCGATGATGCCATGCTACAAGTACCGTTTACGCTTTCATAGAAAAGCTACATTGGTAGGAAGGCCTGCGTTGGTAGGCGACAGGGAATTAGGTAGGAAGGACTGTGTAAACCATTGGAATTTCTTTATCAACTCTTCGTTGGCAAAGGAAAAGCACGTCGAGAGGAATCGCATACGCCTCTAGTAGAAGAGTTCATTGCTAGCAAAGGCCGCCTCGGGACGGATGGCTCCGTTAATAGGTGACGAGAAATTGGATAGGGAGGACTTCTCGTTGGCAACGGAGAGCCAATTGGATAGGTTTAGTGACATCTATAGGAGTCGCAATCATTGCTAGGAAAAAGTACCTCAACATGGTAGGCTGTGTCGATAGGCGACCGGAATTTGCATAGGAAGGACTTCTCGTTGCCAACGGAATAGCACGTCGACACAGCAAGCCACGTCACCATGAATGGCGTCTGTCGATAGGAAAACCAGCGTTCGTTTTTCGTTAATAGGCAAAATTACTAAAAATTGTCATGCATAGTGAGAGGTTCTCGTTGAGTGCGTTGAGTGCGCTGTGTGCGTTAGGTGCATGGCAACGCACCCAACGTAAATATTTTTTTTCCTGATGCCAGACCCATCAAAGGTGCTCCGGGAGGCGGACGATATCGAACAAAGTGAGGAATACGACGTTGAAGAAGTTATGTCCTCGGTCGAGCGCAGCCAGGGAAATAACAAGCGAATCCAATACCTGGTCAAATGGCTCGACTATCCGGAACGCAAGGACTGGACAGAAGAACCCTTCGACAACTTCTCAGTAGGTGGTCTGGAGAAACTCCGGAAGTTTCATCAACGGAATCCTGGCGTGCCGAGGGACTACCGGCTCACCGAGGGCTAGACCAGTTCCACTGAGGACCTGGCGGTAGTGGGCTGAAGGGGCGGAGGACTTCAGTACCAAAAGTATTACGAACCGACAAAAAGACCTGCTTCTCGGGCAACCACGAGAAACCGCTGACCGAGTGTCCGACGGAAAAAACACGAATCAACCCGATGAACCTGACGCGCTCCTGTACGGTCATATTCTCCTTACCCCAAAAAGGAACTGGCGACAGAGCAAGCATGACGGTCACGCGATCCCCGAAAAAGGCGCGGTCACTCCTACCTACACTGTAGAGCCCTAGATCAGGCCCAGTCACTTTCGGGATACCGGACTAGCTACGAAGGATACCATGCCTCTGCCGATCCACTGCGACCTTTGTCGACCCCGGAACTCGAGTACGGGAAGCAGTCATAGCGAATACGCGACGCGATCAGGTTTCATCGAGACAGTAAGAGTACGCACCAGCTTACTCTGAGGGTCCAGTCATTTCGATGGATTACAGAGTCATGCCCTGATCCAGTGACTGGGAGGGATGCAGGGGAGGAGGACTGCATTCAGCGGGCAAGTATTATGTCCAGCAAATATTTATTCAGGACGGGACGGGCTACTAGAAAGATTCGGGAAAAGCGCTCGGGACGAGGCTTGGGGAGAGGGGAGGTAGTGTTATACCTCAGTCCGGAACACCAGGAGGAGCAGATAGCTACGTAGTCAGGGCACGGAAGACTTTACCTAATACTGCTTGGTGAGGGGAAGTTGAGCTGAGTTGGCTTCAGAGAGTCTAGGCGGGAGATGGCCTCGGAATTAGACCTTACGGCCGTAAAACGGACCTGAGGGGCTAATCTCCGGACGAACTGCAAACACAACTAGATACGGGATACAAGGAGTGAGGTCATGGAACCGATATCTTCTCTTTCTCTGATAGGCCGGTAAACCACTCACCCGTAGGGCTTGAGGGGATTACGCAGTGTGGGGATCAGTCGGCTTATTGTTAGACCGACCAGGACCAATGAAGTTGTAAGGACCGAGCCCGTGGGGTTCCGGGGCCTTAGCTAGCGGACGAATCTCCTGAGATAGGATAGGAAGTACGGGTTCTCTAGAGGAACCACGTGACGCTGCAGGAAGGCTATATAGCTAGGCAAGAATCCGCTTGGTGGAAGGAAAGAGGACAAGCACCGAACACCCACTCAGCAAAAAGAAACCCCACAAACAAGATCTAAGATTATTCCATTGTGAATTATCAAAAGTAGCCTGGTTACCTTTGATTCTCTCCACACTCCGGTTACAACCCAATCCCAGTGTCACAGAAGCGGTCCAAAATGTCTACGCCCAGTGGTACGACAGTCACCTGGAAGCGTCTGTGAAGATTATGGATCTGGCAGCATTGGAGCACTGACTTCGTAAGGCAGAGGAGGAAATGGCGGTTTGGAAGCAGCACTGCGATCACCTCTTTGCCATTAGCGAACAAACCGCAAAACTACAAGACCGGGCCCCCAGCCAAAACCTGATCGTTCAAAAAATTAAGCCATATGAGCCAAAGAGGTTTGATGGTTCCCAGGACTTAGAGGTTGTCGCTCAATTTCTTGAAGACGTGTAGCACTACGTTTGACAGGGTGGAGCAGTCTATCAAAAGGTATCCGAAGACAATCAGAAGATCGACACCTTCTGACGCTTTCTCACCGCCAAAGTGTTCCACTAGTTCGAGAACTGCATGAAGAAACTGGGTGTGGATACTATCCCACCAAAGGACTACAACTGCAATACCACATGGGAAGCCTTGAAGGTCCGCTTCAAGCGCCAGTACATTCCAGAACGGGCTATTTTGGTAATTCGCCGCGAATGGTATACGTTGAAGTTCAGCCGCCAGCAGGTTTTATCCTTCAACCAGAGAGCGTTGGAACTGATCACCATTCTGGGCGGGTCGCTCACCATTACAAGGGAAAACCCACTGTGGGAGGAATACCTAATCAAGCTGCCTGAAGCGACGCAAAACAATATATCCCAGCAGGCATGTCTTATTGATATTCTTGGTGATGACAGTTAGAAGCAGATGATGTTGTCCGGCATGATGGATATCGTTGCTGCACGCACTCTGCCATTTCTCCCAATGCCGTCCGGAAGCGGTGCCCTGGCCCTCTCCCCAAAGGTTACCACCACTGAAGGCGATCCGATGGACTTGAATAACATTGAGAATGGCGAACTAAATGCGGTCGTTGATGGAAGGATACAGTGCCACCGTTACCTTGGGTTTGGTCACATCGCACGCTGTTATACTTGAAGAAATATCCATAGCCTAGTTAGCGAGTGACAGCGGGAGATGGAGTCACGGGTCATCAAAAGGCATGCCTTTTGAAGAAAGATCACGGGAGACATCTAGAGGGTCTAGGCGGGAGATAGAGGAACGGAGTTTAGCTTACAGCCATGACTCAGCCGTAAGAGATTAAATTCTGAGGTAGAGGGAAGATTGCAAACGAGCGGCACTGGACGGACTTGGGCTAGATCACCTCAAGATAAGAGGATCGTTATCTTCTCAAGATGAGGAGGTAGGCCATGTCACCCTGACGGTGCACGAGAAAAAGAGTCGGGGCCAGACACCCCACTCAGCTGCATGGAAACCTCATCTCCTCTTATCTACGACCCGGCCAGGACCAATAAAGCTGCCCATGTTCTGAGTGGGGTCTGACAGGACCTTGGAGGAATAATCTGTCAGAGTCACTAGTTCTCACGCCGAGTCATCAACTCTCACGCTATAGCTCGAAGGATAAAAAGAAAGATGTTTCCTTGTTCGAAGAGAGAAACAAACACGCTGTGACCTCGACACACCTCCACAAAAAACCTTCCACCAAACCCACACACAAGATCTCAGATTATTCCGTTGTGAATTATCAAAAGTAGCCTGATTACCTTCGATTCTACCCGCACTCTGGTTACGAGACAACCCCAGTGTCACACTATAATCTTCGATCCAAAAATCACCCTACTTTCTCAAGAAGGAAACCAGCACATGCCCTCCTTCGAACAAGATCACCAATACCTCCTCGAACTTTCAAACGTATTCAAACCAACTTCCCAATATTCACTTGACTACACATTCTCCGCGATTGACGAAGAAATCGCAAATTACAAATTGTGGGAAAAATTCTTTGACGGTCCCATCCCTCTCAAAAAAAAACAATTAACGCCGACCTCGACGGATACGAATTCCGCGAAATCTGCGATTATACCTTTGAAGACAAAGAAACCATCTATACAGGACACTTTCCAGGCCTATACTAAAATGACTACCTCGTCGGACTTCAACATGCTCTGTCTCGAGGCCCCCCGGGACCTACTGCAAATCACTGATGTAAGACCTTTGCCGGAACAAGCCATGGAAATGTCCAACCCAGCCGTTTGGGTCCGAACTATGGTAAGGCAGCAGCGATAGGCCTAAAGTGATCTAAGACAGCTAATGGAGCTATGCGGCAACACCATTGATCGATCAGACCAACGAATGCAACGAATTGAGCAGGCCTACTACACGTTAGTGGAAGGCACTAGGTATGTATATGACCAAGTAAACGCTAACGAGGAAATTGCAGAAGCCTGGGTCTGTACCGAGCTGGCTAATATGGCCAACGCTTATCAAACCCTCTCTCAGAGCGTCTGGCAGGCAATCATCGAATGGACAGACGAGGCGGACCAGCGCCAGATATGCCAGGCCACCCAGCTCATCAGGGTGAATGATGCACTGACCTTCCTGACCGAAGCAAATACCGCCCAAGGACAACATCTAACTACCTTCCAAGGCAATGTGGAGCTCTGAGCAACTGACCACCAAAGGAAAATAACACAAATGGAAAAGGAACTATGGCAGGCCCGCGACGAAATCCAGCGAATCGCTAATCGGATACCCTTGCCCACTTCCCCAAAACCAAGATCCTCCGTAAACGAACCACCTCAGCCGTGGCACAGCCAAATCTGACCTCCTAGTACGAGCATACCAGGAAACTCGGGCGGGCCACCGCAACTGACCGCCCGACCTACCTTGGGGAGCCTGCTCTGAACACAGCGACCCCCCATGCCACTCTTCCCACGCGTACCAGTACCTGTGCCAACTCCGGCCATACCAGGACTGACAATAGATCTGGAAGGGGGGAACCAAGGAGGAGGGGGTCAAGAACCTCCGAAGTGGCCCCGAAGACCAGCGGTATCCCCGTCCCCGCTGTCACGATCCGACAACGACAATGACAACGACAACGACAACGACAACGAAGACCTATACGAACGAAACCTCGCGCCAATGGGCCCACCCCCCCCGCAGGCAGGAGAACCAACTTATGAAAGACTGGCAACCATGCTCACACCAGAAGAAATTGCGAGACTAGTTGGTCAACAGATTGTGGCGGCCCGAGTACCCGAACAATCAAGACATGAGGCTCGCCTCAATACATCGCGCCTGAAAATAGAAAACCCAGAAAAATTCGACGGAAAGGGTACAACAGCCTTCAACCAATGGTGGGAAGCAGTGACCATGTACCTGGACTTCTACCCGGAGATAGTCGACTGCCAAAAGATCGCATAGATCGGGACCCTTCTGACCGACACAGCTCTGGTTTGGCACCTCCACCGATACGGAGAGCTACGGGGCAACGACACCTGGACAAACTACATAGCAGCCATTCGAGCCGAATATCGGAATGAGCGAGAAGCGGCTGGTGCCCAGCTAAAACTAGGGCCGCTCCGATACCAAGGGTCAATCCGGGTCTACCTAACAGAATTCCGGGCCTTTAACATCTTTGCCCAAGCAACAGGGGAAGCATTGAAAGAAAAAGTGGACCTTCATCAGGAAAAAATTGAAAATTTACCCCTACACATCGGTAACCCCTGTCTGTGTCCGATGCTCCGGTAGCTTCCCTAGCTCCAGTAAGCTTCCCTAGCTCCGGTAAGCTTCCCAAGCTCCGGTAAGACTGGTCATACTCCCGTAAGGTTTTCTAAGTATCGGCAACTGGTACAGTTGATATCGCGACTCCCATGAATCGTCAGTGCAATTGTCACAATCCGATGGTTTTGTTTTCCGAACGTATACATTCACAAATTCACGATGTTCAAATTATTTTTTCTTCCATCATTTCATCGCCTATGGTTACGCTTGAAACAAATGAAATGAAGGATACCGGTCCTCTTTACTGAAGTGCCAAAGATATCGAAAAAAAATTATTCAATATTTGTATTACTTGTATGCTAATCAGTTCATCAACTCCTCTGCTCAGTGCCCTCCCAGAGCTTCGAATATTTTTGAAAATGGTCACGGCAATCACACACACTGCGTAGATTATGCGCCTGTTGACTGAGGTGTCTCTCGGATGAGCTCCCAGTGACGCACGTCATTAGATCGCGCCTTCAGGATTACCGTGGTCGGGGGAGTCTGTTGAAATGACCAGGCTGCGTTGCAATTGCCAGCAGTGCTGCCAACACTCAGAGTCGTCCTCCCAGCTTCTCGAGCACATTCGCAAATCCTTACCGCTGTCACAGCGATGCACGTTCTTGATCCATGTCCGTGAACCTCTAATCATCCTTCACCATTAGATCGCCCCTTCGGGATTGCCGCCGTCGGGGGCGTTTGTTCAAATGACCAGGTTGCTTTCCATTGCTAGCTGAGCCGCCAACTCCGAGAGTCGTCCTCCCAGCTCCTCGAACGCATTCACAAATCCTCACCGCTGTTCCAGGGATGCATGTTCTTCATCCAAGTCCGTGAACCTCTAATCATCCTTCGCCACTAGATTGAGCCTTCGGAATTACCGCTGTTGGGGGCGTTTTTTGAAATGACCAGGTTGAGTTGCCTTTGCCAGCTGAGCTGCCAACTCTGAGTCGTCCTCCCAGCTCTTCAAACGCATTCGCAAATCCTCACCACTGTCCCGGAAATGCAAGTTCTTGATCTGTGTCTGGGAACCTCTAATCATCCTTCGCCACAAGATCGCGCCTTCGGAATTGCCGCTGTCAGGGGTATTTGTTGAAATGACCAGGTTGTGTTGTCTTTGCCAGCTAAGCCGCCAACTCCAAGAGTCGTTCTCCCAGCTCCTCGAGCGCATTCCGAAATCCTCACTGCTGTCAAGCGCTCCCACCCCCTGCTCCGAATCTCACTCGTAGACTATCCACCCGTTGACTGAGTTGATCATCGGATACACCAACGACACACGTTGTTGATCCATGTCCGCAAACCTCTAATCATCCTTCGCAGCTAGAGCGCGCCTTCGGAATTGCCACCGTTGTGGGTGTTTGTTGAAATGACCAGGTTGTGTTGCCTTTGCCAGCTGAGCCGCCAACTCCAAGAGTTGTCCTCCCAGCTCCTCGAGTGCATTCGCAAATCCTCACCGCTGTCCTGGAGACGTACGTTCTTGATCCGTGTCTGTGAACGTCTAATCATCCTTCACCACAAGATCGCGCCTACGGGATTGCCGCCGTCGGGGGTGTTTGTTGAAATGACCATGTTGCATTGCCTTTGCCAGCTGAGCCGCCAACTCTGAGAGTCGTCCTCCCAGCTCCTCAGGCGCATTCGCAAATCCTGACCGCTGTCAAGTGCTCCCACCCCCTGCTCCGAATCTCACTCGTAGACTATCCACCCATTAACTGGGTTGAACCTCGGATACCCCCGACGACGCACGTTGTTGATCCGTGTCCACGAACCTCTTATCATCCTTCGCCACTAGATCGTACCTGCGGGATTGCCACCGTCAGGGGTGTTTGTTGAAATGACCAGGTTGTGTTGCCTTTGCCAGCTGAACCGCCAACTACGAGAGTCGTCTTCCCAGCTCCTCGAATGCATTCGCAAATCCTCACCACTGTCACAGTGACGCACGTTCTTGATCCATCTCCGCGAACCTCTAATCATCCTTCCCCGCTAGAGTGCACCTTCAGGATTGCCGCCGTTGGGGGAGTCTGTTGAAATGACCAGGCTGCATTGCAATTGGCAGCAGTGCTGCCAACTCCGAGAGTCGTCCTCCCATCTCCAACGCATTCGCAAATCCTCACCGCTGTCAAGCACTCGCACTGATCTCATGCATAGACTGTCCACCCGCTGACTGAGTTCAACCTTGGGGGTAGCTCATGGCAATGAATGTTGTTGATCCGTGTCCGCGAACCTCTGTTCATCCTTCACCACTAGATTGCCCCATCGCTATTGCCACTCTCCGTTGAAATGGCCACGCCGTATTGCATTTTCCAGCTGTGCTGCCAATTCCGAAAGTCGTCCTTCCAGTTATTCGAGTGCATTCACAAAACCTCACCGGTGTCAAACGCTTCCACCTGCTCCGTGTCTCATGCATAGACTATCCGCCCGTCGACCGAGTTAAACCTCGGAGTAGCTGATCTGTGTCCCTGAACCTATCTCCATCCTTTGCCTCTAGATCGGCCATTCCGGATTGCCATTGTCGGGAGCCTGTGTTGCACTGGCCTACTGTAGGAATAATTCAAATATCAACAGGATTATACTGGTAAGGAAGTCGTCAGTCGTCGTGCTAAACAACAGTGGTGAGATGGCAATGCTTGATTTACCGATCGAGCCTCACCATTGCGATATCTCGCAGCTGTCAGACTGGGTGTCCGAATCCTGCATAACCGACTGACCAGCAGTTTCCTCAAGTGCTTCGTCTTCGTCCATCAAATCCTCATCCATTTGATCTTCATCCATTGCAACCTCATTCCACATTTCAATATCGATGTGTGAATTGACAAGCCATACGCAGTTAGTCTTACTGTCAGGGTCAAATGGTATAAGATGCACCGCTCCATTAATCTCGGAAGCATAGACGAGTCGGTATTCAGTCCCTGGCGTTGCTTGCACAACCTTCACCATCCCGGAAGCCCTTTCGACGGCACCCCCTGCAGCCATGGTCGTAGTCTGAACAAATGCCAACTGAAGGTCTGGCATTGCCTTGCTGTCCTTGATTATTGAAAACTTCAATAGCGAGATTAGCTGGACTGGCAGGCGGCCTTTCAGTGCTTTCCACAGAAAGGGTGATACTGGCGACTCTGAGGGTTGCCAGTGTTACACCCAGTGCGCTGGTGACACCCCAAGACATGCAATTAGTATGATTAGCCGGACTCAATCTGAGGATTGAGGCCGAGTGAGATTTCATGAGTGAAAGTCACCTACTGGGGCGAGCTCTGAAAGAGAGGAGTATTACTGACCCAACAGCAGCCAGGTGGTAACTCAAGGTTACCAAAGGGAAAGGGGATGAGTGGCAGCCTCAGGCGGGGGTCTGGTCACATCCCTGGGAGGTGTCAAGGTTATCCTCCACGAAACCCATACTAAAAGCTACTAGTTGCCGTATACCAGCAAAAATGTCAACTTTTTCTGGGTACAATATAACTCACAAGCGGTCGAGCATGACGCGCGAGGCGGAACGGGTCCGGTGGGTATATGAGAGGAGCCAGACCATCTGTCAGTTGTTTGAAGAAGATCAGACCTTAACTTGTTAAGTTACAGAGACGTATTCTTTAGTTAACTACGATTGCTGTGGCACTTGTACCGACATCACCAGACATTCCTGGAAGCATCTAGGCTCATAGATTGCGACCCCGAATGCACCTGAGAAGCATTTAGCCAGTAAGGGCTGCGATCAGTAGCACGAGGGTGACGACGCCTACAAGGGGGTGCCAAAGAAGATTGTTCGCAAGCGCTTGGATGGAATATCTTCTGGGTCCATACCTATCAATCAGTGCCACATCCCAATCAACCCTATCTCCATTGGACGAGAAGAGACGCTGCTGCGTAATACCGAGGTATTGCGCTTCCCGAGTCAGCCCGAGGGCGGACGGCCAATGAGTCAGTGCGACATTTAAAGAGTGCCAGTTTCCTACGTAGAGAGGCATCAGCAACGATCTGTCAGAAGTTGAGCCTTAACAATATTACATTGTTTCTGGGATCAACTCTCTAGTGATATTTCGACCGTGAATCTATGAGTGAATTTTCCCATCCGCTCCCATGCGAATCTTTCGGAACTACACAGTCACTCTGCTGCCATCATACAAGTGTTGCCCGCTCAAGGGTGATAGACTGTTGGTGACCACCTGGGCGATTGTGCCGTTGGTGAAACACCCGAGTGTTAGACTATATTGTTAGCAGACACACCGACGCTACAATATACCTCTCTACAAGAAACGCATAAGTAACCATGTCGGACTCAGGCATTGGTGAACTTTGAGATGTGAAAGAGCTCCAATGAGTTGGACACCTCAACGGATGTGGTCATCCGCGATGCCGATACTGGTGAGCCTGTGGTGTGAGATCCAGTCACTGTGGAGGCACCAGGGTGGTTCTGCAGTATGGTGAAGACTCTGGACAAGAGTCTGTCTCAGTTTGGCCAGCTAGTGCAGCTGTGCCGAAAGAAGGAGCATGACATCAAGGAAATCTTCCCAAAAGTGACGCAGCACTACAAGGGTCTTCTGCATGACCACAGACGTCTATATGAGCTGGCCCAGGCTGAAAAGGAACAAATATGCTACGCTGCAGAAGAGGCTTTCTGGCAGCTGTCAGTAGCGAGCACCCAGTTCTCGGACCAGGTGTCCACCGCTATTCTAGCTGCCCAGACTAAGGATGAAGTGCAGTTCAAACACCTGGCAGCGGTAACTGAGGCACTTGATGCCAATGCTACCCATGTCATGGCTGTGATGAATGAGTTTACTGCGACAAAGGATGCCGAAATAAAGGTACTCCAGAATTCCAGTGTAACACTCGGGTGTTTCACCAACGCCACAATCGCCCAGGTGGTCACCAACAGTCTATCACCCTTGAGTGGGCAACACTTGTATGATGGCAGCAGAGCGACTGTGTAGTTCCGAAGGATTCACACGGGAGCGGATGGGAAAATTCACTAATAGATTCGCGTTCGAAATATCACTAGAGAGTTGATCCCAAAAACAATGTAATATTGTTAAGGCTCAACTTCCGACTGATCGTTGCTGATGTCTCTCTACGTAGGAAACTGGCGCTCTTTAAATGTCATGCCGACTCTTTGACCGTCCGCCCCCGGGCTGACTCGGGAAGCGCAATACCTCGGTATTACGCAGCAGCGTCTCTCCTCGTCCGAGGGAGATAGGGTTGATTGGGATGTGGCACTGATTGATAGGTATGGACCCACAAGATCTTCGATCCGAGCGCTTGCAAACAATCTTCGTTTGCACCACCTTGTAGGCGTCGTCACCCTCCTGCTCCTGATCGCAGCCCTTACTGGCTAAATGCTTCTCAGGTGCATTTGGGGTCGCAATCTATGAGTCTAGATGCTTCCAGGAATGTCTGGTGACGTCGGTACAAGTGCCACAGCAATCGTAGTTAACTGAAGAATACGTCTCTGTAACTTAACAAGTTAAGGTCTGATCTTCTTCAAACAACTGACAGATGGTCTGGCTCCCCTCATATACCCACCGGACCCGTTCCGCCTCGCGCGTCCTGCACGACCGCTCGTGAGTTATATTGTACCCAGAAAAAGTTGACATTTTTGCTGGTATACGGCAACTAGTAGCTTTTAGTATGGGTCTCGCGGAGGATAACCTTGACACCTCCCAGGGATGTGACCAGACCCCCGCCTGAGGCTGCCACTCATCCCTTTTCCCTTTGGTAACCTTGAGTTACCACCTGGCTGCTGTTGGGTCGGTAATACTCCTCTCTTTCAGAGCTCGCCCCAGCCTGTGACTTCCACTCATGAAATCTCACTCGGCCTCAATCCTCAGATTGAGTCTGGCTAGTCATACTAATTGCATGTCTTGGGGTGTCACCAGCGCACTGGGTGTAACACTACCCCCTCCCTCACAAGGGTTCGTCCTCAGACCAAAGTTCATCAACCCTGACTGTTATTCCCTCCTTGTTAAAAACCAAAAAACCTAACATGTAGGA
>Ga0307516_10002792_pt1 | contig 23043 bp, 23 predicted proteins | sample 19_EM_MG_FD_203310 | JGI IMG/M metagenome (GOLD analysis project Ga0307516, IMG submission 203310) | Populus trichocarpa ectomycorrhiza microbial communities from riparian zone in the Pacific Northwest, United States - 19_EM | ecosystem: Host-associated > Plants > Roots > Unclassified | place... | reverse complement strand
GTTTTTTTTTTAACCCCCCCCCCCCCCTTCCCGCCCCCCCCCCCCCGCCGCCCCTTCCCCCCCCCCCCCCCCCCCCCCCCCCCCCCCAGCTAACTCATCGCACTGCGCCGCGCCGGACGGAGTCAACAAATGTCCCGGTAGGCCGAGGTTTCCTTCCGCTGATAGGTAGGTAGGTCGTGCCTATCTCGGTCCCGCAGCTTTCGAGGCTGTCAACAGCCCTTCCCCCGAGAGCACACCCAGCAGGCAGGCAGATACGAGATCACCGGGAAGTCGAATCAGCACGTTAGATTGGTTAGTCAGATCCGGGGAAACTTCATCAGCAATGCGCTAAGACTGCCCCTTCTCCACATCGAATGAGCCCGGCGATGGATCGAGTCGTTTGTGGGTCGAGAGTGCAGAGCTCGCCGGCTCGTGATGACGGTCGTGCCCAAAGGCCGTCCCCTAGATACCCGTCCACCGGAACACCCCCGCCGCTATTATCTCGAGGCTGGGGTCGCTATTGCTCGCGAATTCTGTCCCGTTATCACGACAGCCCATTCGACGGACAAAAGGTGGCCGTTCAGCGACGGCTAGAAGCGGGTCAGTGACGACGCCCTTTTCACTGCTAACACAGTTGAGGCGAAGGTGGGGAACCGAGGCTATGTATCACGTCAAGCAAACGTGAGTGTAGAGTGGCTGTACGTAGAGGGAAAACTCCTGAGAGCGGCCAGTTGAGTTTTATTGGACCGTCGCAAACCAGCCCATATGTAGCGTACGGCGTGAAGCAGAAGGGAAGACGGGGGGCCGCTCAGCAGCCGTAGAGCCAGCAACGTGCGGCGAAATAGAAAGAGTTCTGGGTGCCAGACGTGACCTACTCGGGGATACACAAAGCAGCTGGCGACAGCGGGGACAACTAGAAAAGGTGTGCGGTGAAGGGAGCCGCAAGACAACGACCCGGGAAAGTCGATGCGACCAGCGAGCATTCGGCAAAGGAATTTGGACCCGGGTTTCCGTCGAGAATTGGTTTGTTAGCGTGGCTCAGAGGAACAAACGTACTTACTAAGCATGGTAAGAGAAAAAAAGTACCAATCGCGAGCCCAAGAACGGCCAATTTGGACCGGCTCGCCTCGCCTTTCTCGTCGCGATAAAATAAAATAGAAACCTGGGATAGTCCATCTACACCGCAATTAGAAACTTTATGACTCAATAGAACGGGAGAAGTATCAGGTATTCGCGGAAATAAACCTGGCGTGATACCACGGTATCCCGTGAGAGAAATAACGTTCGCTAAGCGGCGTTGTTCTAATCGTGAATGGCGATGACTGGATTCCTGAGGCACTGTGCAGATGGCCAAAGGACGGCGCGAAAAAAATTCGTTTGTATATTTTGGTATGTGATCGAGAGCTTCCGAACATCCTTCCAAAACGGCTCGGTCCGTAGGCTCGGTCCGTACGACTCGTGAGTGCCGACGAGCTGGAGGTCGCCGACGGCAGTTCGTCCGCCAAAATCGTGTCGAAGCGACAACTCACCCCCAGCACCAACGCAGTGCTCTCTCACTCACAAACCGAACACGCTTCCCAATCAAGATAATGTGACTGGCGGATCGTTATAAAGGCCGCACCGCCCGCCCGATCGTTGAAGAGCTGTTCGTTTCTACCACATCCCGCACTGCCCGCCCCGATCGTAACAATCGTCGCTTAGGATCCGAAGTCCGCAAAGGTTTGTGGGGCCTTCTCGTGTTGTTGCTATCCCTTTCCCGTCCGTTGCATTCACGATAGGACTAATAGTGGCGAAAAGTCGTCGCCGCGATTCCTGTCTTCTTCATTTGCAACTCCCCCCCCAGCCGAAGCAATTTCAACCACCTCTCCACAACCACGCTCTCGCAGCTTCTTGTCGCAAGTCGAGCGTCCCGTTCCGAAGTTCGATAATTATTTCTCGGTCGGGGGTGTTGGTTGATTGACTATCGAAGTTCTTTTTTTTTCGCTCAATCATCCGCCCCGCCACCCGCCCACCATTTCCGTCAGGAAACATAGTCCAGTAGTAATCATCCTTTGCTTTCCAAACTCGCACCCCCTCTCCCCCAACTTCTCCCCATACCCAGACCCGATCGCTCGTTGTAGCGTCGCTAACGGTTGCTGTGATGAAGTTCTGCCAAAGATCGTCTCCTTCCCTCGCATCGCAACAGGTAGCTTTAACCCGGCCATCTTTGTCGCAACCCGTATTCGTCTGCAGTATCGCGTACCCATAGCCAGAAAAAATCGCTTCAACTTCTCGAAGCTCACGCCTCATCACACCAAAGCGACGATGGCCCACATTCCGTCAGATCGAGCGACGGAGACGCCAGATGAGGACACCGAAAAGAACAGCTCCAACACCACCGGCTTCCCACCGATGGAGAGCTACTCCACCACCTTCCCCTCCGAAGGCGAAGCCGAGCAAAAGGTAGCAAACGATCTGTCGTCCGACGGAGAAGTGGAGGACACGATGGCATCGTCGATCGCATCCATCACAGCGCAGGCGAACAACGCCACCGAGGATCCCGTGACCAATACTGCCGACGAACCCACACCGGTGCCGCCACACCACGCGACCACACCATCGCCCAGCGACACCGCACACTTGATATTCCTGCGGCAGCACCACCCAGAAGTGTTGACGCGAACCAAGTCAATATCTCATGAAAAGCCACCAGTATTCCGTCACGACTGCGAATTCGAGCATTCTGCCGTCCTCGGGCTTTATCCTGCAAATTCGCCAGAGCCTTCCTACGATGGAGTGAGGTACAGGGCCGGTGCGGCGTTCAACTATGACGCCTATCGCAGGGGAGAGTTGTCGGAGCTGGAGTCCTTCATCAAGCCGGCCGTTCTTGATGCTATCGCCAGATTCGATTTGACTTTTCACCACGAAACTCTCTAGCGTCGCGTCGGTTTCGCTTTCGGCGTTTGCATGTTGTGACTTCACTCCGCCCGAATCCCGGCTAGCTCCGCAGAGTGTCTCCTTTCTTGATCTTTTTTTTCTTCGTATTCCCCATTTCACCTCTTGGACATGAAGTTGTTGTGCAGCAGTCCGGTCTGGTTTCCTACCCTCATCGTGTTGATTTTTTTTTTCCCATAGGAGGCCTTCGTGTTTGCCTGGAAGGAAATCTGTTTTGGAGGCCACGTGCAATCCGGTTTCTTTTCTTTTTTCGACATGCGACTTTTGCGATCTGTTTCTTTTTCTTTTCTTTCTCGCCGCTCCGCGTCCACGTCGCTTTCGGGTTGCCTTTTGATTATTTTTTTCCTTCGTCCTTTCTGACTCTTTCTCTGTTCCATGGTGTATAGCGCGTTAGTGTTGATGGATCTTTTGTGTCATTTTCTCTTTCCTCGGGTATGTGCCATCTACGTACCCGCCGCCGCCCTGGTCGTCCGAATATGCTTGTTTGATTTACTGCTATCAATTGGTTATTCGTGGACTGATTTCGGTTTTTGGATATGGGTTTGGATAACGATTTGGATATAAGCTTGGATCTGGGTTCGGGGTTGAGGGGAACGCCTGTATATGAGTACTGATCAGCATAAAATAAAATAAATAAACCCATCGCCCAGTGCGATGGAATTTTCTAAACGCCGTTCCGGGAACTGACGGAAGAGCTGACATGAAGTCCGTAGGGCTCGTCGGACGCTCGGGTTTCGTAAGTCGCGGGTGCGACTGCCTCGGTGGCGTCGAAAGTCGGAGAAGCGTGAATGACCGAAGCCTCGTACCGACGAATGACGGTGTCGATGAAGCTTGCATTCTCCGAGTTTCCTAGGCTTCAATTCATTAGCTATACCATCCACACCAGGTACCAGACGTCGATGGAGGAGAACGAACATACCCGCCTGACCGAACGAAACGTTTCGAAGAAGCGACATGAGCAAACTTTTCATTAGTATCATACTCCCGACCGCCCACGGGTGGAACAAACGCCGGGAACGCCGAAATTAAGAAGCTTTACTCACCAACAACTCCCTGCTTCTTCCTCGCGTTGGTAATCTCCGAAGGAAATTGGGATGATACCGTATGATCTCGGCTAATGTCAGCCCGACAGGGATGAACCTCGGGCCGATTTGATTGCTCCGAGGTGGCGACTACCGGTAGGCTGGCTGTGGGTGGCGATTGAATGGACGCCGATCAACGCAAGACATATAGTGGCTGGCTCACCGACTGTTAGTCAATCCCCGCCGAGATCGGAGCGCGCGAATGACAGCGTTTGCCATCGTCCGAGCCGCCACCGGGAAACCTGAATAGCCGATCAGGATGTCGCATCCGGTTTTCCGCCACCCCCAGGAGCCGGAGATTCTGTGCGCAGAGCCGGGCCTGACGAGTGCCTCGAAGGGAGAATGCCGTCCAATCGGACTGACCAGAACGTATGCAGGGACCGAGTTGTGGCCGGATGGTGCGCTGTTGGGAAGACGTTGCTGTGGAAAACCGTGGGGAAGCTATGGAAAATGAGCGCGGGGGGGGCAACGTTTATAACACACGGGTGCGAGGATCTTCGCCTCCGGGAGACGATGAGCGATGACTCGCACGGACAAGCCCGAAGAACCTGTCGCAGAGGCCTTGCTCTACCCACACTTGCCACCCATTCCTCTCGAATCAATCAGCCTACGTCGTCTGGAATGCATCCATCAGCTACGGTTTGCCGTGAAGATGGAAGAATGGGGTGAGACGCTGTGGGCGGCTGGTGTGTCCGGAGGAGGCGACTGATGTACGTACCTGTAATATCAAATTCAGGCATCCCAGGCATCGAGTGGCCATCTCCCAACCCCCAGATCATCCGCGCACCCGTAGCAGGCCGGGTCAAGCGCAGGCTCCCATCGTCGAACCGACCGCTTCCAGTCCCCCCCACCCGCTCGAAGCCCGTATGCCTGGGGCGCCGGGGTGAGCCAGGGGCCCGATGAGCCCCGTTGCTAGCTTTCCCGGACGCGTATAAGCAAGCGGAAGGCTCGCCGCCAATGCTGAAAACACTTTAAAGCTGGATGCACGTGCATTCCGATACCGTCATGTGCCTCGTGCACATAGGGCATTTCCTCCCCGTCCTATCGACCGTACAGGAGGGCGAGATGGTGTCGAGACGGAAGGAGAAGACCGAGGGCGGGGACTGAAGGGATTAAGTGTGTTCCGCTAGAGCAACGCGCCATACACATAGCCAGGAGCACGTGCACCCACCGCGCTAGGCTGGAGGCATCTTCCACGAAGCAAAAGCCAGCTGCTGTTAACAGCAGAAAGCGACAATCGCTCCAAACGAGTACGAGACGCAGTCAGCATGGCGAAGCACCACCGGTGGGGTGACGATACCCATCAGTACCCTCTCTGAGAATAGTCCATTGATGACATAATTCCAGAGCTGTGGAAAGGGAAAAAAAGATCGGTGAAGAGCACATCGACGAACCAAGGACCAAGGATTGTCCACACATATATGGCAATATTCCCTGGTGCTGACATCGCTGCAGGGGACCTCCTTCCCAGACGAAGCGGCGTGATGACTCTGGCTCTGAACAACACTTGAAGACAGCGTATGGGTAGCCTGCTCAACATCAGCTTCCAACAACATCAATCCTACAGGGTCTGGTTGGACTCACCATTGTAAACCCGACTCCCAACAGTGTGCACGGCCCCCCAGCCCGACCCCTACGGCCACCAAAATCGGCCACCTGGAAGAAGGCAATGACGCGCTCTGAGATAACCGAAGCCTGCCAAACCGGCCGCCGTCGGTGGGATGATGATGAGCTGCCTTCTTCGGTCGGACCGCAGTCTTTCCAGTGATCGAACACCGATCGCACGTGGAATTCCGAATCTCGACAGGCAGATTTAGAGACGATCATTCGCCCGAGAAGGAGCAACCTCCCGCTGGCCCGCGCCAGCTCGATTCTTGCAATACTGTCTCGTCCGCAAGTCGACAGCTCTCTCACACTATGACGCCGCGAAGGAATTCACAGCTCCGGATCCAATGGACGCACGCCGATCCATCGACCCGTTCCATCACAGCTCCTCGCTGCTTTCTCCGGACGACCGATCGAAGGAGCCCCATTCCCACGCACGCACTTCGTCACCAAGAAGTTGCTGCCACCTCTTCCCGGCGACAATTCCGTCCGAGTTCCGAAGGTGAAGTGAGGCTGGAAGTCGGAAGCCGTCCTGCCGTCCGGACTGGATCGTCATAATAATAAGCGTTGGGGACAGGTGGCCTAGATGCTGGGGGCAGTTTCGGAAGAAGGAGGGAGCGAGGATGGAGCGACACGGGCGGCGATTGTGAGGGCGGTGGGTAGATTCCGAACTTGCATAGTATGCCCTTCCTCGCATCGATGGATACAATGGGATCGCACCGTTACATAGCCTTGTTACGTGTGGTTGTAAAGATTGGGGGTGCCCGCAGAGGTGCTCTCCGGCTCTGCATTGCGCATACGTCGATGGACGGCAGATTTGTGCCGGCAATTTCGTCGTCCGCCGCCTGCAACACGACGGATGAAGTCGCATTTCAGAGACCGACGGGAGTGAACATACATGCATCAATCACGGCAGCAACGTCAAAGGGGCATTGCTAGATTCGGAGTATCAAAGCCTGTGGCCCGTCTGTTGTAGTTCAGCCTCCTGCTGCTATCCTCAGACTCGTCCAACACAGCAGGAAAAAAAGAAAGAAAAAAAGAAAAGACGAGAGCTGCTGGGCATGATCCATAACGCAGCAAGCAGCTCAACCCTCATGCAACCCAGATATACCATAAATGCATAGATACGGCTGAACTGTTTCAGTTTGTATGGCATCAGTGCTCCCCAAACTTCTAGAAGTTACATATGAAGATCTACTCAGTGCACAAACAGCCGACGCGAACAGCCGAGTCTAGAACATCGGAGAAACCTTCGTTGCTTCATACATACATCCATACTTCTCCGGGAAAACAAAACAAAAACTAATGCGGAACATTGGCCTGGATGCGTCTACAGGCTGAAACACAAACGATCTAGTCAGGGTCGGGTTCGTCATCGTAAAAGAAGAAAAGAGATAGGCTGCTAACATTTGTAAATGTTTTCATACATAGCGACTTGTTTTTTTTTTCTTTTTTTCCCCCAGCGGTCATTATGGTAATCAAAGTGCGACCGCAGCAATTCTGGCCAGTGGCGGTAAAGTCACTTTGATTCGCTTGGGTGGATCATTGGCCTGGGCGGAAGGCAAAGGAGCTTGCAACGTGCCGCCACCGCGAGGACAGCGGACAGGAAAACTGGGCAAAATGTACGCCGCCATGATCTACATGGGTCGCATGCGAGTATGGATACGTATATAAACAAAAAAAAAAGTTTGGGTGGATCGCACTTACCTATGTATGCATGTATGTGCATACGCAGAAGCACTTGGCTTTGAGGTGCAGGTTGAGGCGCATTAGGTAGTCAATGGACTTGCGTCTGCGCTAGTGCGGTTAGATAGATTTCGAAGCACGGATTCTGCAGCTACTCTACATATCGAGAGAACGTTTGATAAGCATCCATGTAAAGTACTTCTTGCGAGCCTGCCCATGATCTCCAAGGAGTGTTGTTTTGATCAGAAAGGAGACAAAATTGAGAGGTTCTGCAAACCTCCGTGCTCTAGATTTTGATTTATCCATCACCACAGCAACGGACAGGGGTCCTACTACATATGTAGAGGCAAGCAGATACGCTGCCTGAAGAGCAGACCAGGGCCTTAGTGATATCGCAACTCTTCTTCACGGACCTACTCGAGTAGTCAAGGACTGTGCACCGAGGCACCGTATCACCTACAATCTAACGATATCTAGTTAACTCCGACGATTGGCGTGTTTTACTCGGGCCTAGATCACTACTGAGTTGCGCACAACAGCTCTCGCAATGTATTGCACAGGGATAATCGCCCTATTAGCAACGACCTACTTAATTAGTTCGTGCACGGTCGCGTCCCCACCTTATACCTACTTAATTAGTTCGTGCACGGTCGCGCCCCCACCTTATATACTCGCAGCTCTCGAGAGCAAGCTAAACCCCCTATAGTACCCCTGGATAAATCAAGCTCTACACTAGAGTAGCACAGAATCTGCAGAACCTCCCTAATAGAGGCATCTTGCCGGAATTCTTAGAGTAGAAGCCGTTCCCCCTGCAGCTGACGAAATAAGTATATTTGTTCCTCTTAATTACACCCTGATCTCATGAAGCCAACCCACCAGCCCCCCACGCCAAGCGCCCTGCAACTTTTTTGAGGGGCGCCAATATAGCGCCAAATCACCAGTGCGGGTACTCGGGACAGATATGAGTGACACACTATTTTTTTTGGGTTTAATCATACTCGCATTCGACCTACCTAGATCATGGCGGCGTACATTTTGACCGGTTTCCCAGAGTGACACGCTATGTGTCGGGGCGGGGAAATCGTATCGCGCGCGGGGGAGGTCGGGCATCTTCCCTCCCTGCCCGAACCTGAGCCAGTTCTCATCGGATCGGCTCAAATATCTAAAGGCAAAAAAAATCATCCTCAGGCCGAGTAGAATCCAACTGCATGAACTTTGTGAGCTAACGAGCGCGGGAATCATACACCAGGCTCTCTACGCAATGCACCCTAGCAGAGGCATCGGCCACAAAGGATATCTATCTATCTACGGAATAGAGCGGGTGTAAGCGGTAGTCCGAATGCGGAGGATTCCAACAGGGGGCGCATTGTGCACCACAAACAACCTCCTTCTTACATAGATAGAGTACATACATATGTACATAGCTACACGCCTACGACCGCCCAGTTACGACGGGCTTCGACTCCCCGCTGCCCAGCATCTCCACCCAGTTCTTGTCACGTCGCCACGACTTCTGGCAGTCTTCATTCTCCTCGTCGGCGTTGTGCGAGCGAAGTAGCTTCCGGATTTGCCGCCACTGCCAGCACGATAAACCTCCCTCCGGTCGGTGGTTCCATTCGGCACAGTCAACTCAGACTGTCTCCATGTTTCCATTCGGCATGGCCAACTCGGGCACCAACGGTCACCACGGAAACCAGTTACATCGTGAGCACAGCAGGTTTGCAGAGCGTCCCTCGCACGGTCCGGAGTCAGTGCTGTGTGGATACAGTTGGTGAGATGTCGGCTCCGCCAAGACTCACTGGATCCGAATGGGCTCGCAGAGCCCTTGCAGGCCTCTCTGTTCCTCCCCCCGCCCGCAGGGAACGGCACCGTTTTCCCCACATCGAGCCTAATCCGCTGGTCAACACTCTAATCGCACTTCGACTTGTCGGGTTTCCATGCTGATCGACAGGTCCAGGCCCGCCAGCTATCGACTCCACTGCATGCTAGACGACCGCTGCGAGGCTATTCCTCCGCCGACACGGGACGAACGTCAACAAGCGTGGAGAGATCTGGTCGAGCCTGTGACGTCAATCAATGACAACGCAGAGGATGAACCTTCCGGCCAAACCCCCGAAAATTCGGACGAACTTCCGCTGGCAGCCCTGATCGTCGCTGGGGTACATGTCTCCAACCACGTATGTAGGTATGTATATAACTAGTCTTGGCCAGCACTGCTAACTATCGACGTCTGACGTAAGCGCCAACTCACGCTGGAGGGGCTAGCCCCGATATGGATGTTGACCTTCGCGGTGCGGTGCGCACTAGCAGATCGCTTTGCCAGCCAATTACCCCTCAATCGCTCCGCACGGCCCGATGTTGACTGCCCTGGATACCGAACGTGGTCCAGACGCCGGGACAATATTCAACATAGTAGCCGTATTAGGGCTGGTTCCGTGCGCATTCTCGCGGCAGATGTGATCGGTCCGTCTCACCACGCGAGTTTTGTTTCGGCTCTCATCTCCTCCAACCTACCCCCCCGCCCAGCGGGCCAGTACGTAGGTCCAAAGGAAGAGCCGCATATCTAGCCAGACTCGCAGACGGACACGGCTTGGTATTGTTGGCGTTCGTCGTCGTCTTAACAGGCTTATAGACGCGAGAAAAATTGATCCCCCCCCCCCGCCTCCCAACCCCGCCCAGCGAGAAGAAAAAAACAGATCAGTGCTGCGATATGAAAAGTTCCCCCCCCCTCCACCTCTCCTCCATGACTGGCCAATCGCGCAGTTGGGAAGCGAGCCGGGAAGTCGGACGCATCCGGACTGAGGACGCATCCAGACTGCGGTCGCTAGGTGCAACTTTCATACACACACTAAGTTCCGCACCTGCAGCTCCAAGCCTGCTCAGACCACCGCGCCCTCCAGTGACACATCCCCAGGACGAAGCCTCCAGACAGAGGTGCTCAGCGGACGTTTCCCCTCTGCAAGAGGAGATGTGCGCTGGCTTGGTGTGCATATCGAGTTGCGATGCACGCGCCCTTCGGCTGGCCCCACCGACTCCCATCTTCCCTGGAGGAGAGGCATCTATCTGGAACAGCAGCCCGCACGAGAACTAGAGGGCCGGAAACGGCAGTGCGCAAGTCCGGCATGCGGCGAGTGATGCGATCATACGTATATACGCATGGTTGGGAGGAGAATCTAGAGTATATTTTTTCGTTTTTCATTCGTGTCTGGCAATCACATGAGATGCATATCGAATGCGCAACTACATATTCTTCGCAACGCATAACCCGACTCACGCGGGGCGGGGCCAGCCCGGTCGACTCTGCGAACAAAGAGGGGAACCGACGGGGGGAGCGGGGGAGAGGAACGGATCTTCATGGGGTATTGCCTGACGAAGGCGATCCTGCCCGTATCGCAAGCGATGGATTTTCATCTCTCCAAACGGCCTGCGCACACTGGGTGCGACCGCTCGGGAAGCGAGCGGCTCGCTTCCAACCAGCGGAGAGAGAGATCACCGCCTCCGGTTGCTGAGGATCGCCATTGCCCAGCTGGAAGCGTTTGATTCACCTCCCGGCTTTTCCCGACCCGCTCTGTCCCGCGTGTGGCAGTGCGCGCGGTGCATCAGCCAGAGGCGCAGTCGAGAGGCCCACGCCCTACGCCCCAACGAGAGAGAGACGTCGATCCACACCCCGCGTGCAGTCCACAGCACGGCTCGCGCAGATCCGAACAAGTGCCCATGATCCGGCGACCCCAGCGGTCGGCGACCTTACTTGGGCAGGCATGCACAGAGCCGCCACCGTATGTGCTGCCCCAGAGCCGTATTGCCGCGAGGCGAAATCCGCGCGGTCATACCCACTCACCCGCCAGCCATTCACCAACGCGGCGCTGCCATCCGACGCGGGATGGTATGTATCCCCACGCGGAAAAGCGGTCCGTGCCATCCGTCCGCCAAACTGCCCTACATACGGCTGGCCGGCCGCCCCCTGCAGATGTCCGGCGCCACCTTCATTGCAGCTCGTAGCAAACCTGCACAAGGAAAAGTCAATTCAGTTTGTCCGCCCCCAGGCTCCCGAGTTCCGTTCCGTTCCGCCTCGAACGCGTGGGCCTCTCAACACTCCAACAGATCTGACACCATCCCGTGGCTGCATGCAATGAGGCCTGCAGATCCAATTCGATGGCATTGCCAGGACAAGCGGAGGAGAATCTGACCCCGAGCCCGAGCCGACCTGACCACCCACGCACTCAGCACGCAGCATTCCCTTGGGCAGAACACGCAAGAAAGCGGTTTTTGGTGTGGCGGTGAGAGTCCATCGTATGTAGAGTATCTATGTATCTAGACTCATATCTAGTCAGTTAGCAGAGCAGATCGCAAATACGGCGCGTGTAGGATGTCGCCGAAGGCGGACTCTCTTTGCGCTTCGAGATCCCAGATTCTGTAGGAACGGATGCCGAGATGCCGTGATGACGTATGATGACGATGATGACTGCGGCGCTGCGCCGCACCCTTCCATTGCTCAAAAAAAGGAAATCAACAAACAAACAGTGCGAAACCAAAAGGAGATGTATAGCGGATCACGACGGAGGCGCTCCCGCGTTTGCGCGAACACAGCTGTCCCTCGGCCATTGCAATTCGGTGACAGTCACGAAGGCATAAACAGCGCCCCCCCGTTTGCAGGCATGGGCGCAGGGCAAGGGGGAGCTACAGAGGGCCACCTGCGGGTTGGTCGCAGTCGGGGTCGGCCAGTGGACAGGAACCGGACAGCGTGCGCTAGTATGTACATCGCCATGATCCAAATCGGCCGCACGCGGTTGATGGCAAAACATTCATGACAAAACAAACAAGCGTCCGCCCTGCCGACTCGCTCCTCCGGTCCCCACTCCTCTTCTCTCCATGCCCTACTCTTCCCAGACGAGGGGGTCGGCGCAGCCCCCGGAGCAGCCCCTGTGCCAGCCCCGCTCTCCCTCGACGGCGCGGAAACCCCTGACGGCCCCCTGGCACATGCCGCTGCCGGCGCCCAGCCGATACTCCCCGGTCTGCACGCGTTTGATGCCGCCCACATTCTGCTCCAGCACCGCGCACACCCACGTCTCTCCCTCCTTCCAAGCATTGGTGACCACGGCCGTGTGGTCGGGAGCGCCGGCAGCCGCCCACCCCCCGTCCGGATGCACCCACTTCGCGTTGAGGAACTGCAGGATGTCGCCGCGTCTGAGGCCGACGCCCTCCGTCTGCCGTGGGGATGCCGGGGGGTGGTGCGCGAAGATGCAGGCGCCGTGCGCTGTTTGCTGGCTCGACATGAGGCCGGCGGCGGCTTCCAGTGCGTCGTGCGCAAGGGTCCAGCACTCGCCATTGCCCACCTGGGCGCCCATCCGCTGCTCGCACCACTCGGCGATGTCGTGACCTCGGTCTTCTAGCGTACGCAGCTCCTGCCTGGAAAGGGGCGGCGGAGGCGGAGAGTGCCGCTGCTCCGCTCTGACGGTGGCGGCCGGCGCGGATCCGTCCCAGGTCAGTCTGACCAGCGTGTGGGAGAGGTTTTGCGTCCACAGCAGCGAGAGCAGCAGCGTGTGCTGTGTGCGCCCCGACGGCGAGCGAGTCCAGGAGCTGGACGTGCGGCACGCTTTGTGCGGATTGTTGTGGATGCTTGGCGGCAGGCGCATCGGAGAGGCCGCGAACCACTCCTGCTCGAGGGACAGATCCAAATCGCACGGAAGCTCCGGAACGGCGTCGGCTGGGTGGCCGCAGTTAGGCAGGGAGAAGCGCTCCGTGTGTGGTGGCGCGCATTGCGGCCGCGAGGCTGTCGGGATCAGTGGAGGCGGCGGGCTCGGCGTGGCAGCGACAGGCAGCGCTGGCTTCTTCCTCGGTGGGGGTGGCGGCGGTTTCTTCTTTGCGGGGAGAGGCGGCGGCTGCATGTGTGTGCGAGCGGGTTGTGCAGGACGAGGCGGCGGCGGCGTCCCGGCATTTCCGCTGGGGATGAGACCGAGCTTGCCCCCCACCCTGGCGCCCTCGGCGACCTGCTCTCCGTGTCGTTGTTGGAAGTTCTTTGCGGTGCCAGCTGCAGCCTTCATGTCTGAGAATGACACTTTGGAGGGATCTTTGTAGAAAGCAGTCGCCGTCTTGACGGCTGCCTGCTTTTCCCGGAAGGTTGTGCCCGTGGCGGGAGCCTCCGCGCTGGACTTCGAGAAGCGGCCTCCTAGGGAGCTGACGGAAGGGCGGCTGCCGGGGGGCGAAAGCGCGGGCGGCTTCGAGGTGGACTGGCCCGCAGAAGAGGTCGTCGTTTCAAACCCAGGCATCGAGATCCCCGACTTCCTCAACCGTCCGAGTGCCCCCACAGCGCCCGAGCTCAATCCGCCTCGCTGCGCCAGGTCATCCCCCGAAACCTGAGTTTCCTCTGGGAGCCCAGCACCGACATCTGTGGCCGGCGGCCTCCTTGGAGGCAGTCGCGGTGGCAGCGGGGGCCGCCCTCCTTCGACGAGCGTCGCCCTTCGCGCGGGTATCGGCGGGGGTGCAGTGCGGGCCGAGACGCAGGAGACATCATCGCCGTGGGAACCACGGTGTTTCGGTGGGGGCGCGAAGGATTTGGGATCCTTCAGCGTGGCCATCGGGCGCGCAACCCGTTCCTCTTCGGTGCCGGTGACGCGCTTCACCAGGCCCGTAAACCGCTCCCCCAATCCTCCTTCTGATGCCGAGCTTCGGAGACGGCCGGGCGGGGTGGTTGTCCGTGAGTCGCCATACCCTGCGTACGAGGGTTTCGGCTCCTGACCGGGAATGCGTTCCTTCACGGCGTTCGACATCGATTTGAGGCGATCCATGATGCTGCGGGTTGTCAGGTATGTATTGTACGTAAAAGATGATCGTCGGATGGGTACCTAGCTACGTGTCCGTCGAACGATACCGTTGCCAAGCCGCTAGTTAGCTAACTGCTTCGGTTCGGTCGCCTTAGCGTCAACCAAGGCCGGGCAGAATTCGTGGTGAAGCTGGTGCCCGTCGGGGGGTTTTTTTTTGCTGTCAGTTTGGAGATGCTTCCCCGCCCAGCATGGCAAGTACAGTGCAGCGTCTGCGCTATACCTTCTTCTGTTATCAGCAATCTCATTTTTTTTCCGTCCAAGCCGGCTGCGGACACGGATGGGAACCCCGGACTGTGTAATGGATAACCCCCCCCCCCCTAACATCCGAATTGGAAGTGAAAAACTTGCTGCAGAACCGGTGGGAAATTTTCTCCTGATCAGCCTTTTTTTAAATACAGCCCAGTTCGATGACCCCGAAGCTAGGCCGACATGTATATGAATTCCCATTCTGATCTATCTAGACTACAGATATATGCGTAGAGTCCATATGTTCCGGCCCAACACTCCTGGGGTAACCGGGATCTTTTCAGCATCTGTCCCCAGCAAGCCTCCTCCGCCATGCGACGCAAACTGTAGATACATACTCTAGCCTTAGTGTACCGTCGTGTTGCTGGTATAAGTTTATATGCATTGTACATATTGTACAACTGTCATTGCATATGGCCAGAGTAGGTTGTCCTAGCTTGGCGTGCGGTGAGCTTTGCATACATAAGCCTAGAGTACGAGACGCGCCACACACGTGACGCCCGTGGCAATGATAACCTGATTCGGCATCATGCGATTCGGACATTCAGTGTTCAGCGTTCAGTGACTCACGGTTTCGCAGGGCCGGTCCAACTGTGTATCGGGTCCGCGGCCGGCCACCCGGCACCGGCACTGGCACAGCTGGGGAAGACTCTTCGTGGGGCGGGACTAGCCAGCGGGGGAAGAGATTGGCACTATGATGGGTTCTTGTTTGTTTACTCATCTATTCGAACACCAAGCACCTTCTCGAACCAAGGACTAGTCGGGATCGTTCGCTCGTGTTTCTGATCGGCGATCACCCTTTAATTTCCTGGATGTCATGCGGGGAAGCGGTGTATGTTCGGGTTGTACTCTACTATCGGACTTGCCAGGTGTGCCATCCCCAGTGTGGGAATGCTAATTTAGGTGAATAGTGGACATGTAGAGTATCTCAATGGACCCATCCGGTAGCGGTTCTGCAGATATCCAAAGCACCTGAGCAAAGCCACATCAAGGCCACAGAAGAGCACAGCGGACTGTGGTATCTATTAACGATGGCGATGACGCATACGACCCTTGCCACGTGGTCTATAGATCTGTCCCCCATTGCTTGCATGTGAAACCTGTCCAGGGCAGAAAAGCAGCTCCGTAGCTCGCCGAATATGTCACTCTTGGCCGTCAAGGGACTGCTGTGGTGTCGTTAGTATCAAGAAACGGGTCTGGTATGGGGATGTGTACTACTTAGCAATGAAGATACACTAGCTCCGCCCCACTCCCCGGGGTGCTACATGGCGCTGTCCCACGCCTGCTAGATAGCCAGCGTTCCCATCCCGTCGCGAGGCCACTAAGGATAACCCCAGTGAAGTAAGCCATCAGCTGTGCGGCATCCTGGCCAGAAGACCTAACAGAACGTGCGTTTCCTGCATGTGTTTCGGATGGCCACAAATGTTACACTGGGTCTCATGGGGTTGGTCGGTCTCCCGATAGGGCTGATAGGGCGAGGAAGCCTGCGAGTGAGTTGTTCAAGTGGGGATGTCGTCCGACCTGTATTTACGCCCTCCCTTCCGTCTGCAAGGCGTAGGAAATCCGCACAACACCGCCCGCTCTCCCGTCCGCCACACCGCGACCAACTCTCGACTCGGCGAGCGTCCCCCCACCGACCGGACCATCGGAACCTCTCCCTCAGCTCGCCACAGGCGGTCAGCCCCGAACCTCGTCCCTTCCCAGTCGTCTTCGGTCATAGACCGGGGTCGGCCCGCCCAAGGGGTGTGAAAGTTTCCAAGCACCAAAACGACGGCCAGAAAGAGGGGGGGACAAGGAAGGGATGGGCATAAGGAAGAGATGGCATGGCTTCGATAGAATCGACCACTCTCGCCGGCAGCGCCCCGGGGGCCGGAGCATTGTTTCCTGGTTAGTGTTGTCTCGGTTGGATCGTTGTTAATTTCCGTCCCGGTGGGCCACGCTAACATCTCCCTAAAAATGTAGGCATAATCTCGAAGACGCTCCAGGGACACGATAAGACAAACACACCCTTCTGACCAAAAGACCGTGCGAATGGCGACGACCGCTGGGACCGTCATCCGTTTCCACCAAACCAGCGGCACCCGACGGGCGTCGAAGCCGCTGGCTGCAAGTGCCAGTTCGAGTTGCTGTTAGGCTGAGACGCTACCGATCCGAGCCCTTGCCAGTCCAGATCGTTTGCAGCCCGAAGGAAGAAGGCCCGGAAGCACAAGCCCCTCCGCAGAGGTGCTGCATGCTCTCGCAACAACTCCCCTCACATGTTGTGCGTGATAATAACAAGCTCTCCAGTAGGTTCCTACCGCCGTTCCGGTCCGTACCTGGAGCTATTTCGGGTCCTCGCAACATTTGCGAGACAGATGCGGCAGGTGGCGGATCCCCCGAATGGACCTGAGTTGATGGGGCTGCCAGGTGCAAGGGTCTCCTGCTGCGTCGACTGGTCCTTTGGGTACCAATACACCTCCATTCAACAGACAAGAATAGAGCCAACGGCAGCTGTCATCTCCCCATATCGAGGAGGGCTCGCGCAAAGGCCAACAAAGGACTGCAAGTATGCCGCTGGTGGTTTGCACCCGCGTTGACGATAGCAACGTGATAGGACGACCAAGCTGCAATCTCAATTATGCATTGTTTTCTCGGGCCGCAAGCAGTACTTGGTCCCCTCGATGTCCTTGCAGCTCGAGACACGCTCCAATCCGCGATGATCGAGAACGTGGTACGCATCTGCTCGCTTGCGTTGGGGCGACACCGAGGCACACCGCCATTGCCCAGCAGGGCCGGTCGCTTGCGGCCCAGGAGTCTGGAGGCGGCCCACCTGGCGGGTTCGGGCCGCTTACCACTGATCCGCCGTTTGTTCGGGAATATATGTACGACGACCAGAATGCGGCATAACAAGTCGGCGCTGATCGCCAAGATGGCCGAAGCGGATGCATATGCACAGAGAAAGGTGAAACTTAATACACCTGCAGCCGTTACCAGGAGCAGCGGTGGCTGCTATGAAGACGTCACCGACAACCGATTGCTGGTCAACTCCATGCAGCAACTCCTTTTGGTTCTCCGACACCTCCCGGTGGGCATGCATCCTCCTCGCGTCCGAATGGCGAGCGGGGGACCCACCGCAGGACTGTCTGCAGACCTCAGGGAGTATAAAATGCGCAGCATGGAAGCCGATGCGTGGAATTGCTTCTTGGGTTGTGTTATCGCGCAATGCCTATTTGCCTCGAAGACCGACTCTATGTGCGTTTCAAATGCGTTTGTAAATCCCCGGGCGGGGGCTTCGTTGCGTTGCTTTTGTTTCTCCCAGTTCGTTTTTTCTTTTTGTCCTTTTCCTGCTGACGTTGGTGGTCGAACTCATTCGTCCACAACACATAGCCAGCGAGCTCGAGAAGCCGTGCGACTCGTGACAATGCTCGACGGAGAAAAGCATCCCTCGAAACGTTTGTTTTGCCAGCGACGGTGGCTCTCAGCCTTCGAGCTCTGTGTTTCGCCTATACGTACGCGTCAGCCGCAGCGACTGTCAGTGAGGGGGGAGAATCCGGAACAAGCCAACTCAAAGTCGAGATCGATCGATGCACGCACTTTACTGCCTTCGTATCATAGGGTTTGTTTTGATGGAGGGAGAACAGGAGAGGGTGTGAGAAGGAGGAGTAGTGGGAGACGACCAGGTCTTTCCAAGTCGCAACTCGTTATACTCTGTTCTCAGGATGGTATGGAGGGGATACGTGTTCCCGGCGGAATGGGCATCGGCTGCAGCGTTTGTTATTTATGGCTGTGTGAGTTGTGCGAACTTTCAACTGTTCCTTCTGCGATATTGACTCAGCTGGAGGATTAGTGGGGTGGCAGTACTTTGAATGCGAAGACTGTACTCTAGCGACAGGTCACCAAGCCAGCAATGCTGCAACTATGTTTGATGAATTCAGTTAAGTGCACCCCACCATCATTGTGCTAGTCCCCCCTCCAAACAATAAAATAAGAAAGACATTATGGAGCAGCAACAAATGAAGAGAAGGAGAAAGGAAATACTGCTAGGAAACACGAACGAAATAGACCCCGCATTGGCCATATATCACCAATCGTCATTCCCGGCAGCCCTCCTACTGCCCAAGTCTATACCACACCGATCCCGTCCTCCCTTCTTGTTTCTTCTCCCTCTCGCTCCTCCTCCTCTTCCGCTCTCTTTCCGTATCCTTCTCGGCCCCGCGCCTCCCTCGCGGGCTCGGTATTCTCGGCCTTACATCTACCTCCACCACCCTACCCCACTCTATACTGCTCCTCTCTATCCCATGCACCGTTATGGCTGTTGACTATCTACTCCCACTCCAGACCTTTGCGGGGGCGGCGCGGCGGAAGCACGACTTGTGAATGACAGATGACTTGTAGGAGAGTGATAAAGAAAGGTCGAGTGGCTCGATCCCCCGAAGCGCAGCACTAGGTATGTGTGTTTTCTTCCCCGTTTCCTCCTTTTCCCTTTCATCACTGGCTGTGCTACTGAGAGAATTTTTGGTCAAAGTTGTTTATTGACAGTTGGGCCCTCGCTCTCCGTTCTTGTGTGGGGTCTTGTGCGGGGACGCTGTAGGGGGGATATCTATCACTGTGGGTGACCCATTCCTCGGTCCTCTGAGCGGCTTCCTGCGCCCTGCCCAAATTGGGGCCGGCAGCGGCGTTGGCGGCGGCAGCGTTGTTCCCATTGTCCATGGTGGCAGGATTTCGATTTCCGGACTGATTGGAGAGCGGAAACGATGGGGATTGGGTTCGAGAAGAATCGGCGAGTCTCGGAGTCGGAGATGTGTTCGAGCTGTTCGGCGTCGGTCGAGTCGTGCGCGTTGGTTGTTTAGGGTTTCGCTGGTCTGTTCGCCTCTTCTTCCTTTTTCCCGCCTTGGATACGTGGAGGAGTACTGTTGCTCGACGCAGCAGAAGAAGAAGGCTGATGGAGATAGGTATAGAAGAAACAGAATGAACAGGTTTCCGGTTTCGAATATGAGGAAGGAAGGATGCAAAGTCGGTTGTCGTTGGGCGACCCATTGCTGAATTTAAACAGTGCCCTCTCTAATCGGCTATCAGGGATCGCGAATCATGGACCTACCAGTACACAGCGAGCGGCAAGTTGCCATGCAGCCCAACATGTGGCAAGGTGCCACATGCAACACTTGGGAGAATTGGAGATGCTCCGACCAGTACGATACCCTTGGGGCTTTTACGGATGGTCTCCACGGACAGGATTGGTGACCGGGTAGGATCGGGATTGCTGCGGGCATCTATGAGCGCCGTTCTATGCGGGCAAATGGATGGGGGACATTCTTCAACGGAGACAAACAGACGAATCGCAGTGTGACTACATACTGATATGTGTGCATGTTGGATTGGGCTGCTTCCTCGAGATCGCACCGCCTTGTCGTTTCACCCTCGTCCGGAAAATTCCTCCCGTTGCCGAAAACGGGATGAACGTGTGGGTCCCTCGCTCCTCTTCCGACTTCGGAGAATACAAGCATGCACTGCTTGTAAGAGACCAGGAGTCGCGAAACGGCTGTGAAAATGCTTAGTTTCCCGTGGCTTTGAATTCCGGAGACTGGCACGATCAACCATCTATGATCTGAAAACTGGTGTGTGATGGTCGCGCCAAAACAAACCTGGGATACAGACCCGTCGATGACCACCGCGCCGGCATTCTGTAGCACCGGAACGCTGCACGTGTCGACGGGAGAACTGTAACGCCGCCCAATCGACTCGCGTACCATAGATCTTGGGACAAGTGTCGGATAGGTACCACTCCATAAGTCCCGACGTCTCGATTCCTCAACCGGTCTCTGCTGGTGATTGTTTCGCTACTTTCTTTCTCTCTGGCTCTCACCTTTGCCTTTCGTGTGGGTGGATAGGCTGGATATGTAGGTGTGTGACACACCCGAGTCGGCCTGAAGGCTTCCGGAACAGCACATAACACGGTGTTTTTTTTCTTCCTCCCCTCCGGCAAGCTGGATTTTCGACTCGAAACAATTATCTCGCAAGGCGGAGTAGATTAGGAGCGGCTTAAGCTTTGTCGCCTGATTATCCAACGATGGTTGAGGCATAGCTGGCAATTCCGACGTGTCTCGAGTCGTTGGAAGGCGCCTCCACTCCACGCCGCCGCCGTCGTCCTGTGCTGCGAATGCCCCTCTACAGAACGGTTCCAAGAAATAAAAAACTGGATATCTATGATGGAGGATGCGCGATGCGTTGGGCTAAGCGGATGGCTGACCCGCACATGTATGTAAGCCGCAGCGTGACCAGCCACAATGCATCTCAGCCTCATGTGTAGGAACTATCTATGATCTAATCTACATACCCCGTCCAGATGGACTTGCTGCGCTTGCTCACGTCAGCCGTCAAGACGATCGCCCGGACGTTGGGGGGGTGGCTTGAGCCGGCGACGGAGATAGTCGTGGGTCTGATTCAATCCGAGAACTGTACTGACTGCTAACTGTCCGTCTGTCGGTCGTCGGTCTGTCGGTCTGCCTGCCCTACGATCGACACAACCTCGAGCCCGAAGACCCGCAACGGCGCGTTTGCAAGAGATACATCCAGACCACACCGCCATCATCTGCCTGCCTACATGACAGCTCAACGCGCAGTCCGTGTGTACACACCGTACGCACAATTGCAGCCGGTTAGCCCAGGCCCTGCTGTTGCTCGTCGAGCTCCTCGAAGACATCCAGATGTCTGGATCCTGCTCCTACACTGCCCCCTCGGTGCGACGTACATGACAGCCTGCGTTGTTGGAGCCAACCGCAGGCCGCCGCGTTTGCGTATTTACTTGCCCGGGGTGCGAGGAGCAGAGGAGGAGATGGTGGTGGAGGTGGAGATGGCGATGGAGGTGGAGGTGGAGGTGGTGGAGATGTGCATGCTGGAGATACGTGATCGGGTGGCCCTCTCCTTGGTTCGTTATTCTCGTCTGGATCTTTTGTCCCGCTTCGGACACCGCCACGGGCTGGCCGGCGGGGTTTCTCGAATAACCTGTTTTGGACCGCCCGTACCGCTCCACTCACCACCCAAGCCGAACACCGTGGCCCCGATTGACTGCGCAGAGCGCGCCATGTGTGCACATACTTATCTGGGATGTACTGGGGTTGCCTTTCGCTGCTCCCGCCGCGCACTCTGCTGAAGATTTCCACAAGCACTGACTGGCATACCATCGACCATACACCCGTGCCCCCTCAACCGTAACTACATGCGTTTCTTCTCATTGACATATCTATGGAGTGGAGTGGATGGTTATTAGTCGCCTAGGTAGCGTGGTGTGCATGCGTTCGGTGCCCCCTAACTGTCCAGCTGATGAAATCCACACACAGGCCATGGCATTGACTGCTGGTTGAACTGCACCCCGCTTCGACCGGCCCCCAGTGGACCGGGTAGAATGGTGAATGTGCAGTGCTCGCTTTCATCTCGACCGCGATCGGAGTGAGGGATCGTGCTGCTTGTGGAGTCATCCGATGTTCTTTCCTTTCCTTTCCTTTCCTTTCCTTTTCTCTTCTTTTCTTTTCTTTGTCTGGCACCGATTATCAATGGCTTTGTACTCTATGTATGTATGTACTCTAGTAGTACCTAGATTGGGTACTAAGCTTCCGGATGGAGTACTCTGCATGGCCGGACGAACTACTTGTGGCTGGTTCGTTTCGTTTCCTTCCGTTTTTCCACCGCCTTCCCCTGGCTCGCTGGAAGGACAGATGCAGCCACCGCACCCCCCATCCCGCCGCCGCCGCTCTCGATCTCCCCACCATCGCTCCCAGTCTCGCCAGTCACGGACGGAGCTCAGCGAACGCGGCGCTCAAATTCGGCGATGGCAGCTCCGACGCCGGCGACGTGGTTCCTGTCACGCGCGATCCACGGCGCGTCGGGGTGGACGAGGAACCGCTCGACGGCGCCGGCTGTGCGACGCTCCAGCTGCTGCTGCTGCTGCTGCTGCTCGGCCTCTGGCCCCGGAGCAGGGGGAGGGGGGGGGGGCGGGCGGGAGACGGCGTTGGACGAGGCGCTCCATGTGTTGACGGCGATGCTGACGGCGGTGCTGACGGCGATGCTGACGGTTTGAGACGGATGGAAGTGTTTGTGTCGCGAGCGGCAGGCAGTCGGATGTTATTGCTGGCTATCCAACTGGACGGGAGAGACTCGGCAAGTGCTAACTTTTAAGGTTAAGCAGCAGGCTCGGCCGACGGCAACCAGCCAGCGAGACGACAAAGCCGCGCCGGCTCCCCAGCCGGCCGGCGTGAAAGCAGCTCGAACCTAAAGCGCCCTCCCCTTGGTACCGTAAGTGCACCCGTCGACGCGGACGGAGCACGTACACGACGAGACCATGAGAACACGAGACTGTGCTTACTGTCCGCAGCCTCCTCCTCCTTCCGCCGTTCACAGCCGTCCCGTTCATCCCCGCCGCAGGATCAGCCGTCGGTGCTGATTGGAGTTGCATCCTACCCCCACGCAGCCAGCCAGCCAGTGCCGCCGCTGACAACGCCGGCTGCGACTTCCACCGCGTGTACCGCCGTTCTCGAGCCTTTCACCGCATCCAGCGAATGCGTGGGGGGGGGGGGGGGGGGGTTTGGCGGGGGGGGTTGGTGGCGGGGGGGGGCGGGGTGGGAGGGGGGGGCGGTGGGGGGGGGGGGGGCGGGGGGGGGGGAGGGGGGGGGGGGGGGGGGGGGGGGTGGGGGTGGGAGGGGGTGGGGGGGGGGGCG
>Ga0307516_10002791_pt1 | contig 23053 bp, 23 predicted proteins | sample 19_EM_MG_FD_203310 | JGI IMG/M metagenome (GOLD analysis project Ga0307516, IMG submission 203310) | Populus trichocarpa ectomycorrhiza microbial communities from riparian zone in the Pacific Northwest, United States - 19_EM | ecosystem: Host-associated > Plants > Roots > Unclassified | place... | reverse complement strand
CCGAGCTGGGAGGCACGGCGTGATCAGCCACCGGTCCTACACCGTCGAACCCTGGGCGGTCCGCGAGACCGACCTCAACCTCGATGTGCTCGCCCAGAGCGAGTCCGTGTTCGCGCTGTCCAACGGCCATGTCGGCTGGCGCGGGAATCTCGACGAGGGCGAACCGCACGGCCTGCCCGGCTCCTACCTCAACGGGGTGCACGAACTGCACCCGCTGCCCTACGCCGAGGCCGGCTACGGCTACCCGGAGTCCGGCCAGACCGTCATCAACGTCACCAACGGCAAGGTGCTGCGGCTGCTGGTCGACGACGAGCCGTTCGACCTGCGCTACGGCCGCGTCGTCAACCACGAGCGCACCCTGGACCTGCGCGCGGGAGTGCTGGAGCGGACCTGTGAGTGGATCTCGCCCGCCGGGTCCCGGATCCGGGTGCGCTCGACACGGCTCGTCTCCCTCACCCAGCGGGCGATCGCCGCGGTGGCGTACGAGGTGGAGCCCGTCGACAGCCGCACCCGGGTGGTCATCCAGTCGGAACTCGTCGCCAACGAGAGCCTGCCCGAGCCGAGCGGCGATCCGCGTGCCGCCCGCGGGCTGAGGTCACCGCTGGAGCCGGAGGAGGACTTCGCCTCCGGTACGCGGCTGCGCCTGGTGCACCGCACCCGCCGCAGCGGCTTCCGGGTGGCCGTCGCCGCCGACCACGTCATCGACGGACCCGAGGGAACCACGACCGGCAGCGAGAGCAACGTGGACGTCTCCCGGCTGACCGTCACCTCCGTCCTGGACCCCGGACAGCGGCTGCGGGTCGAGAAGGCCGTCGCCCACGGCTGGTCCGGGGTCCGTTCCCGGCCCGCGATGAGCGACCAGGTCGAGGCGGCGCTGGCAGCGGCGGCGCACAGCGGCTGGCAGGGTCTGCTGGACGAACAACGGGCGTACCTGGACGACTTCTGGGCCCGCGCCGACGTCGAGGTCGACGGCGACGAGGAGATCCAGCAGGCCGTCCGCTTCGCCCTCTTCCACGTGCTCCAGGCCGGCGCCCGCGCCGAACAACGGGCCATCCCCGCCAAGGGGTTGACCGGATCCGGCTACGACGGCCACGCCTTCTGGGACACCGAGACCCTCGTCCTGCCCCTGCTCACCTACACCGCCCCCGACGCCGTCGCCGAGGCGCTGCGCTGGCGGCAGCAGACCCTGCCCGCCGCCCGGGAACGCGCGGCCCAACTCGGCCTCGACGGCGCCGCGTTCCCCTGGCGGACCATCGAGGGCTCCGAAGGGTCCGCGTACTGGCCCGCCGGTACGGCCGCCTTCCACGTCAACGCCGCCGTCGCGGACGCGGTCGTGCGCTACACGGCGGCCACCGGCGACACCGACTTCGAACGTGACACCGGTGTCGAACTCCTGGTGGAGACCGCGCGGTTGTGGCGTTCGCTCGGCCATCACGACCAGCACGGCGTCTTCCACATCGACGGCGTCACCGGCCCCGACGAGTACAGCGCGGTCGCCGACGACAACCTGTACACCAACCTCATGGCCCGCACGAACCTGCTGGCCGCCGCCGACGTCTGCGAACGCCATCCCGAACCGGCCGCCCGGCTCGGCGTCGACGAGGAGGAGAGCGCCGCCTGGCGGGACGCCGCCGAGGCCGTGCACGTCCCCTACAACGACGAACTCGGCGTCCACGAACAGCACGCCGGCTTCACCCGCTACCAGCGCTGGGACTTCGCCGGCACGAGCGCCGACCAGTACCCGCTGCTGCTGCACTTCCCCTACTTCGACCTCTACCGCAAGCAGGTCGTCAAACAGGCCGACCTGGTGCTGGCGATGTACCTGTGCGGCGGCTACTTCGAGAAGTACTGCGACGAGGAGCAGATCGCCCGCAACTTCGCCTACTACGAGCCGCTGACCGTACGGGACTCCTCGCTCTCGGCGTGCTGCCAGGCCGTCGTCGCCGCCCAGGCCGGGCATCTCGGCCTCGCCTACGACTACACCGCCGAGGCGGCGCTGATGGACCTCGCCGACCTGGAGCAGAACACCCGCGACGGACTGCACGTCGCGTCCCTCGCCGGCACCTGGACGGCCCTGGTCGCCGGTTTCGGCGGCCTGCGCCGGGACGGCGCGTCACTCAGGTTCGCCCCGCGCCTGCCGGACAGGTTCAGCCGCCTCGCCTTCACCCTCCAACTCCTCGACAGGCGGCTGCGGGTGGAGATCGGTCCGGACAAGGCCACGTACACCCTGGTGTCCGGCGAGCCCCTGACGATCCGCCACCACGGCGGCGCCCTGACCGTGAACGGCGACGGCCCCGTGGTCCGCGCGATCCCGCCGCAGGAGTCCCGGCCGGCCCCCTCGCAGCCCCCGCACCGCATCCCCGACGCCCGGCGATGAACCCCGGCGGGCGTTGCGGTCCGCACCCCGCCCGGCCCGACGGCTTTCGGAGGAGGTGTCAGGCACCTGGCCGAATATGACCCTGCATATTCATGTACTACAGGTTAATTTAGCCGTGTTTTTCGGTTTATCTGATCCCGCTGTCGGCTCGACGGGTCGCGGGCCTGGCAATCCTACGAGACGTAGGGATGAGGGGTGGACGATGACGCACGGCACGAACGCCATGCTCGTCGGTGTGCGACGAGGCAGACCGGCGAAGGTGCCCGGCGCGTCCTGGCGCAGCCGTGACAGCCGCCAACTCGCGATCGTCGCCGGCGCCTTCACGCTCGCCCAACTGCTCCTCGTCCGCCCCGGCATGGGCCTGGGCTGGGACGAGACGGTGTACGTCAGCCAAGTCGGCACCCAGGCCCCGGCGTCCTTCTTCAGCGCACCGCGCGCCCGGGGCGTCTCCCTGCTGGTGGCGCCGATCGCGTCCTGGTCGACGTCCACCGAACTGCTGCGCGTCTACCTGGCGCTGCTCTCCGGACTCGGCCTCTACCTGGCGCTGCGGGTCTGGCGCGGACTGTTCCCGACCCGGGTGCTGGCCCTGGCCGGAGCGCTCTTCGCCACCCTGTGGGTGACGCTCTACTACGGCCCGCAGGCCATGCCCAACCAGTGGGTCGCCCTCGGTGCCCTGATCACCGTCGGCTGCTTCCTGCGGGCCCGCGCGGACCGTCTCGACCGGCGCGCTCTGTGGGGCGTCGCGGCGGGCGCCGTGCTCATGGCGTGGATGCGGCCCACCGACGCCGTGTGGGTCACGCTGCCGCTGCTCGTCCTGGTGGCGGCGGCCCGCCTTTGGCGCCCCGCGCTCGCGCTCCTCGGCGGGCTCGTCGCGGGCGCGGGGGAGTGGGTGATCGAGGCGTACGTCAGCTACGGGGGTCTGGGCCGGCGGCTGTCCGACGCCTCCGACATCCAGGGCGGCCTCGGTCTGCACTTGGCCGTCCACGACCAGTTACGCAGCCTGGACGGACGGACCCTGTGCCGCCCCTGCACCGGCCCGCTGCCCAACCCGGCGGTGACGCTCTGGTGGTTCGTCCTCCCGCTGCTCGCCGTCGCCGGACTGGTGGTCGCGGTGCGGGCCCGGCGCACCGGGCCCACCCTGGTGCCGCTGGCCTGCGCCACGACGGCCGCCGTGCCGTACCTGTTCATGATCGGCTACGCCGCTCCGCGCTTCCTGCAGCCCGCCTACGCCCTGCTGGCGATCCCCGTCGCCGACGCGCTCCTCCACCTGGTCACCGGGGAGAACGGCAGATGGCGCCCGGTGGCCGCGGCCATGGTCGCGCTGGGACTGGCAGGACATCTGGCGGTGCAGTACGCGGTCCTGGAGCACACCGTGGACCGTACGCGCGCCGACCGCCGTGAATGGAGCCGCACCGCCGGCGAACTGCACCGCCTGGGCATCCGTCCGCCCTGCCTGCTCACCGGACACGAGTCCCTCCCCGTCGCCTACTACACCGGCTGCTCCTCGGCGGCGACCGGCGGGCCCAACGCCAACAGCACCGTGGCGGACATCCTGCGCACCGCCCGCCGGATCCCGACCGCCACCCTCGTCCGGCCCGGCGGCACCCCACCCTCGTACGCCCGTGACTGGGACGCCCACCGCTCCGCAGGCAGGGATCTCCGCCTCGCGCCGCCGCCGGCCGGTGACAGATCCCGATGACGTCCGAGAAGGCCGCCGCCGCACCAGAGGCGCTGTGAACCGGACCGGCGTTTCCGGCCCGTGTGCACCTGGTAGGACTCCGGTTGTCGGTGCACGGACGAAGGGGGACGGCCATGACGTGGAATGAGAACGGCGGGCGCTTGGGGGAGGAGTTCTTCACCCCGGGGACGTCGTCCTTCACCGATTTCCTGGCCGCACACCGCCCCGGACTCCTGAGCACCCGCCGTGTCCTGCCGGACGGCGTGGTCGCCGCACCCGACCAGGTACCGCACGGCACCACCGTCCTCGCGCTCACCTACGGCGACGGGGTGCTGATCGCCGGCGACCGCAGGGCGACCATGGGCAACCTGATCGCCCAGCGCGACCTGGAGAAGGTGCACCCCGCCGACGACTACACGGCCGTCGCCTTCGCCGGCACCGTCGGCCTCGCGCTGGACATGGTGAAGCTCTACCAGGTCGAGCTGACGCAGTTCGAGAAGATCGAGGGCGTCGCCATGACCCTCGACGGCAAGGCGCGCCGCCTGGCCGGCATGCTCCGGCAGAACCTCGGCCAGGCCATGCAGGGCCTCGCCGTCGTACCGCTGCTCACCGGCTACGACGCCACGGCACCCGAGGGCCGCAAGGGCCGCATCTTCAGCTTCGATGTGGCCGGCGGGCTGTACGAGAAGACCGACTTCCACGCCGAGGGCTCAGGATCGCCGTACGCCCGGGGCGCGTTGAAGAAACTGTTCCGCCCGGACATGACCGGGCGCGAGGCCGCCCTGGCAGCGCTCCAGGCCCTGTACGACGCCGCCGACGACGACTCCGCCACCGGCGGCCCGGACGTGAGCCGCCGGATCTTCCCCATCGTGTCCGTCATCACCGAGGACGGCTTCGAGCGGCTGCCCGAACCGGAGACGGAGGCGCTGAGCCGCGAGATGGCCGAGCAGCGCGGCAGCCGGCCCGACGGACCGAACGCGGCACCCTGACACGGGCCGCGACAGGCGGTTTTTCCCCACCCGTGGGAAAGATCTGCCCTGGGCTTTTACCGCATATGACTTGTAGCCGCCGGGGGATGCCACAAGGCTGCTGGAGCGGCCGTTCGACTCGAAAGAAGGCTCCTCCTCCCGGTGACGGTCGCCCCTGACTCCGCTCCGCCTCTCCTCCCCGCGACCGCCCCCGAGAGGGGCCCGGCCCGGCACCGCGTCCGTGGCTCCATGACGCGGCAGGAGTGGATCAGGGTGGGCGGGGCGGCGGGTTTCGGGGTACGTGGGTGGTCGAAGAGCTCCGGCGTGGGAGAACGGGAAACGATCACACCAGTGGCGTAACGACAGAACGATTCGCCAGGTGAACGGCACAGGGAATGATCCATCGCGGGCCGCGGAACGACGATCCTGGGGCGGAGACAAACCGATCGGCAGACAGGGCCCTGGCGGCCCCGCTGCCCTCCCCGCCCAAGGAGATTCCCTTGCGTGTTCCTCGTATGGTGACCAGCGCCCTCGGTTCGGCTGCCCTCGTGCTCGCCACGATGGGCGCGGTGACCACCGCCGCGGGCCCGGCGGCCGCCGACCCGTGCGGGTTCTATGAGACCGGCTCCGACGCCTACTACAACCACTGCACCTCCGACGGCTCACGGGTCGTCATCAAGGTGGAGGTCGCCTGGGCGCCCGACTACGAGCGATGTGTGTCGCCCGGCAAGTCCTGGCTGGGAGCCGCGAGCAAGATCGACGGTGCCTACTACCTCGGCCGCACCTGCTGACCGGCTCGCGCCTGCTGACCGGCTCGCGCCTGCTGACCGGCTCGCGCCTGCTGACCGGCTCGCGCCTGCTGACCGGCTCGCGCCTGCTGACCGGCTCGCGCCTGCTCCGTACCGTCCGGCCCCGCACGGTACGGAGCACCCCGCGAGTGATGACACCGGCACCGATTGAGCTTTCACAACCGACTGGGGGAGTGATCTCCCCAGTGCCTCAGGCCACTTCCGTCCCACGTTCGAGGTTGGGCGTCGCGTACCTGGAAACGCGGTTCAGGACACCGGAGCCAAGCCGGTCGACGCAGCGAACGAGGAGGCAGCCCATGGGCACGCAGCCGATGGCGGACGACGCGTACCAGCCCACCGGAAGCAACGAGGAGCAGGAGGACGCGGGCCCGCTCGACCTCCAGGACGCGCTCGACGAGCGCACGTACGACGACACCCTCGACGAGGGCTACTCCCCGCCGGAGAAACCGCTGGGTGTCACCAAATACGGCACCACGGCCGCCGAACAGCACGACGGGGAGAGCCTCGACCAGCGGCTGACCCAGGAGGTTCCCGACGCCGCCGAGCCCGTGGGGGACGGGATCGGCGACCTCGCCGACGGCGAGGGCGAACCGGTCGACCGGGAAGCGGGCACCGACCGCGCGGGCCGGCTCGTCGCCCCGGACGAGGGCGCCCACCCCGACACCACCAAGGAGGCCGTCGCCTCCGACGTGGGGATCGACGCGGGCGCCGCCGGGGCCGAGGAGGCCGCCGTCCATGTCGTCGAGGAAGACGACGAGATCGACGGGATCGACGAGATCGACGAGGAGATCTGAGCCCGGGCCGGGCGGCGGGGGCTCAGTCCCCGATACGGTCGATCAGGCGGAGTTTGTTGGTGGCGTCCAGGGCGGCGACCTTGTAGGACTCCGCGAGCGTCGGGTAGTTGAACACCGCGTCGACCAGGTAGTCGACGGTGCCTCCGCAGCCCATCACCGACTGTCCGATGTGGATGAGTTCGGTGGCGCCGGTGCCGAAGCAGTGCACCCCGAGCAGGGACCGGTCCTCGGGCGAGACCAGCAGCTTCAGCATGCCGTGCGAGTCGCCCATGATCTGCCCGCGGGCCAGTTCCCGGTAGCGGGATATACCGACCTCGAACGGCACCCGGTCCTCGGTGAGTTGGTCCTCGGTCCGGCCCACGAAGCTGATCTCGGGAATGGTGTAGATGCCGATCGGCTGGAGGTTGTGCATCCGGGCGACCGGCTCCCCGCACGCGTGGTACGCCGCCGCCCGGCCCTGCTCCATCGAGGTCGCCGCCAGTGCCGGGAAACCGATGACGTCACCGACGGCGTAGATGTGCGGCGCCTCGGTGCGGTAGTGCTCGTCCACCGTGATCCGGCCGCGGGCGTCCGCCGACAGGCCCGCCTTGTCGAGGTCGAGGTCGTCAGTGAGGCCCTGGCGGCCCGCCGAGTACATCACGGCGTCGGCGGGGATCTTCTTGCCGCTCTCCAGAACGGTGAGCGTGCCCCTGGGATGGCGCTCGACGGCGGCCACCGTCTCCCCGAACCGGAACGTCACCGCCAGGTCCCGCAGCTGGTACTTGAGCGACTCGATCACCTCGACGTCGCACATGTCGAGCATGCCGGCCCGCCGTTCGACCACGGTGACCTTGCTGCCCAGCGCGGCGAACATCGACGCGTACTCCATGCCGATGACCCCGGCACCGACGATCACCATGGAGCGCGGCACCCGTTCCAGGGCGAGCACGTTGTCCGAGTCCATGATGGTGCGGCCGTCGAACTCGACACTGTCCGGCCGCGCGGGCCGGGTACCCGTGGCGATGACGAAGTGGTCGGCGCTGATCAGACGTTCGTCGCCGGTGACCTCGCGCAGGGCGACGGTGTGGTCGTCGACGAAGCGGGCGGTACCGGCGTAGAGGGCGATGTGGTTGCGGGACAGCTGGCTGCGGATGACATCGACCTCACGGCTGACCACATGCTGGGTGCGGGCGGTCAGGTCGGCGACGGTGATGTCCTCCTTCAACCGGTAGCTCTGCCCGTACAGATCGCGCTGGGAGAGACCGGTGAGGTACAGCACCGCCTCGCGCAGGGTCTTGGAGGGGATGGTTCCGGTGTGGATGGAGACCCCGCCGACCATGTCGGGGCGGTCGATGACGGCGACCCGGCGGCCCAGTTTGGCCGCGGCGATGGCGGCCTTCTGACCACCGGGTCCGGATCCGATGACAAGCATGTCGAAGTCGGGCACCCTCCGGAGTCTGTCAGTCCCGGTGCCCCCTTCGAAAGGGCGAACGGACAAACGACGACCACGAGTCCCGGGCCGGGCCCGACGTGGGGACGCGGCGGCGCACGCCACCGCGTCGCGGTCGGCTAGGGCAGCAGCTTGTCGAGCGCGGCCGGGCCCTCCGCCGCCAGCCTGCGCCTGGCCCACGCGAGGGTGTGCGGGGTGAGGTCCCTGCCGGACGCGAGCACCACGTCCTCGGGTGACACGTCCGTGCCGGTACGGGTGTGCAGCAGGGCGTCCGGGGTGACGCGGTCCTCGGACGGCCCTGACGCGTCGGGCTGTGACGTCGCCATGATGTCTGCTCCTCGGATCAGGAACGTTCCTCGGCCCCGGTTTTCCGCACCGGGCCCGATATCACCATTCAACGCCCGGCCGGACCCCGCATCCCGAGAAGCCCCGCGGCCCGCGACCCACCCCCGAGTGATCGCTCCGGGATGCCCGGGCGATGACTCGGGCGTCTAATGAGGGATCCGAGGACTCGGCCGGCAGAAAAGGCCAGGGAATGCCAGAAACCCAGACAGCCGAAGAAGGGACAGGGGACGCCGCTCCGGGGGTTCTGCGGCGACTGGGGGAGTGGTGCGCACGGCACTTCGTGGTCGTCATCATCGCCTGGCTGGTGGCCGTCATCGCCCTCCAGGTGGCCAGCCGAGCCGTCGGCGGGACCTACGAGGACGACTTCCAACTGCCGGGCGTGCAGTCCACGGACGGACTGAACGTACTCAAGGAGCACGACCCGCAGGCCGGGGGCTACAGCAGCCAGATCGTCCTGCACGACGACCAGCAGCCCGTGAGCGCGCTGAGTTCGCAGCTGTCCACGACCGTCGGCGACCTCCAGAAGCTCCCTCATGTGCTCTCGGCCCAGAACCCGCTTTCCGTGACGTCGTCGAAGGTCGGCCCGGTGTCGAGCGACGGCAGGACCGCGTATGTCACCGTCCGCTTCGACGTGCAGCCCAACACCCTCGGTGACGACTACCTGAACGGCGTCGACCAGGCGGTCCAGCCGCTGCGGTCGGCCGGCGCCGACGTCGAGTACGGCGGTTCGCTCGGCGAGCTCGCCCGTCCCGACGCGGACGACCGGGTCAGCGAACTGATCGGCTTCGCGGTCGCCATCGTCGTGCTGCTCGTCGGCTTCGGCAGTGTCATCGCCGCCGGACTGCCCCTGATCACCGCCCTGATCAGCGTCGTCGGCGGGCTCGCCTGCCTCGGGCTGCTGGCCGCCGCCTTCACCTTCGCGACCGTCTCGCCGACGCTGGCCACCATGATCGGCCTGGGCGTCGGCATCGACTACTCCCTCTTCCTGATCACCCGGCACCGGCAGAACCTGATGAACGGCGCCGATCCCGCCGAGGCCGCCGGACACGCCGCGTCCACCAGCGGCCGCGCGGTGCTCGTCTCCGGCACCACCGTGATCATCGCCCTCATGGGCCTGTACACGTCCGGGGTGTCCTTCATCGGCAAACTCGGACTCGCCGCCGCGGTCACCGTCGTCTCCGCCGTCGTCGGCGCCCTCACCCTCGTGCCGGCCCTCCTCGGGCTCATCGGCAGACACATCGACCACTACCACGTCCGCGAGCCGGTCGCCGAGACCGACGCCGAACCGGGCGCCGACCCGCACGGCACCTGGCACCGCTACGCCAAGCGCGTCGAGCGCAGGCCCTGGGAGTACCTCGGCGCCGGAGTGGCCGTCATCGCGATCCTCGCGATCCCGGTCTTCTCCATCCAGCTCGGCCACATCGGCGACGGCGCCGACCCGACGTCCTTCACCGACCGGCGGGCCTACGACCTGATGACCGACGCCTTCGGGCCCGGCTCCAACGGTCCCCTCACCGTCGTCATCGACCAGACGTCCGTCCCGTCCGACAAGCGCTCCGCCCTTGCCTCCCAGGCCGGGAAGACCCTGAGCGCGGTGCCCGGCGCGGCCACGGTCACCCCGCTGACACCCACCAGCGACGGCGACGTACTGCTCGCCACCGTCTACTCCGAACAGTCCCCGCAGAACGCCGCCACCACCGACCTGACGAACCGTCTCGTCGACCACACCCTCCCCGACGCGGTCTCCGGCTACGACGCCAAGGGCTATGTCACCGGCACCACGGCCGCCCAGGTCGACTTCCGCGACATCGTCGCCAGCCGGCTGCCCCTGATCATCGGCGTGGTCGTGGCCCTCGCCTTCCTGATCATCCTCGCCGTCTTCCGCGGCCTCCTCGTCGCGGTCAAGGCCGCCGTCCTCAACGTCCTGTCGATCACGGCCTCGTACGGTGTCGTGGTCGCCGTCTTCCAGTGGGGCTGGGGCGGCCCCGCGCTCGGCGTCCACGGCGACGTGCCCATCGAGAGCTATGTGCCGATGATGATGTTCGCGATCATCTTCGGCCTCAGCATGGACTACGAGATCTTCCTGCTGTCCCGCGTCCACGAGGCCTGGCTGCGTACCGGCGACGCCAAGGACTCCGTCGCCCACGCCCTGGAGATCACCGCCCGGGTGATCACCTGCGCGGCCCTGATCATGGTGAGCGTGTTCGCGGCGTTCATCATCAGCGACAACATCGTCGTCAAGATGCTGGGCCTGGGCCTCGCCGTCAGTGTGCTGATCGACGCCACCGTGGTACGGCTGCTGCTGGTGCCCGCCGTCATGACCCTGCTGGGATCGCACGCCTGGTGGACGCCGCACTGGCTGGACCGGATCCTGCCGCACATCGACGCCGAGGGGGAGCAGCAGCGGGTGTGACCGTCAGGGGTCCGCGGTCCCGGGCATGAGGACGAGCATCGTGACGTCGTCCTGGAGGGTCCCGCCGTATTGGCGCAGGTCCGTCCAGACCTGCCGGGCCAGCGCGGCCGGGTCATCGGCGGCGAAGCCCGACAGCCGGTCGGTGAGGGGGTAGAACGTTCCGGTGGCGTCCCTGGCCTCGGTGACCCCGTCGGAGGCGAGGAAGAGCAGGTCCCCGAATTCCAGCGGCACGGTGAGACCGACGGGCGGCCCGCCCTCGGGCAGCCCGAGACCGAGCGGCGGGTGCGGGGCGAGCTCGATCTCGACCAGCCGGCCGTGGCGCAGCAGCAGGGGCCCTGACTGGCCGCACGCCACGACCCGCACCGCCCGCGCGTCCGCGGCGAACTCCAGCAGCACCGCCGTCGCGAACAACTCGGAGTTCGGCGCCCCGCCGGAGTCCAGCCGCAGCCGGCGGTCCAGCCGCGCCGCCACCGACTCCGGGTCCGGCTGGTCCAGCACCGCCTCCCGGAACGCCCCCAGCAGCGAGGCGACCGTCGCCACGGCCGACAGCCCGTGCCCCTGCACGTCGCCCATCACGGCCCGTACTCCGAACGGCCCCTCCCGTACGTCGAAGAAGTCGCCCCCGACCAGCGTCCCGCGCTGCGCCGCCCGGTACAGGCCCGCACACCGCACCGACCCCACCCGGGGCGGGAGCGGCGGCATGACGGCAAGCTGCGCCGCCTCGGCGACGGCACGCTCGGTGACCAGCTGGGCGTCCCGGCGACTGCGGACGAACGACACGAACACGCTCAGCGCGGCGACGAAGGCGACGGTCAGCAGATCGGTGCTGCCGGGATCGTTCAGATGGAACGCGGGGATGTTCAGCACGGCCAGCACGAGCCCGCCGAGCACCGCGGTCGCCACGGGCCCGCAGGACAGGACGGCCAGCGGCGGGATGGCACCCAGCAGGAAGCCGATGTCGAGGGGGTCGGGACTGATCAGGGTCGCCGCGCACACGGCGCCGAGCAGGGCGGCCGGCAGCACCCGTACCCAGCCCGGCGGCGGCGCGCCCCGCAGCCAGTGCCGCCGGTCCCGCTCTGGGCGTGACCACCCGCCGCGCACTCTGCCCACACCCTCCAGGCTGCTACGACCGCCCCCGCACCGCATGCCGGGGGCGCCGAGAGGCTCGGCCACGTCGTCGAAGGCGAAGCCGTGGGCGCCGCCGAGGGGGCCGTGCTCCGGTGCGCGGCACCGCGCTGCCAATTCGGCATCGAGGACCGCTCAACCGGTGTACGGTGAGCCTCACGCCCCGAGACGACGGAAGGAGGCGAGTGCCGTGAAGTCCACAACCACCCAGCGCTCCCTTCCCGTTGCCCCGGCGTACCTCGTCTGACCGGGAGCGCTCCACGCAGTACGCATCCCGGAGGAATCCGTGACCGATCTGGTCATCCGCGCGCTCGACGAGCGCGACGCCCCACTCTTCGACACCCTGCCGGACCCGCTGAACGCCCGTGAGGGACACCGGCTCACCCGACACCGCCCCGACTGGAAGCGGGTGGCCCTGCGCGACGGCGAAGTCGTGGCGCGCGGCGCCTGGTGGGGTGGCCCCGACGACACCGAGCCCCTCAACGTCAACTGGTTCGACGTGGCCGAAGGCGAGGAGGAGGCGGGCGCCGAACTCCTGCGCACCGCCCCCTGGCAGGTCGAACTCGAGATGAACCCGCCCCCGGGCTGGCGCGAGGACCCGGCGCTGCGTGCCGCGACCGAGAGCCGCATCACCGCCGCACGCAACGCCGGATACGAACTCCTGGTGGAACGCTTCCTGTACCGCTGGACCCCGGAGTGCGGGCTGCCCGAGAGGCCCGGACGCCTGGAGTTCCGGTCCGAGGCGGACGACGAGGTGTTCCGCGACGCCCTGCGCCGCATCCACTCCGTCACCCTGGACGCCCATGCCCTCAAGGCCATCGAGGAGGGCGGCCTCGACCGGGCCGCCCAGGAGGAACTCGACTTCTTCCACTGGTGCCCGTCGCCGAGGGAGTGGTGGCAGATCGCGTACACGCCGCACGGTGACCCGGTCGGCATCCACATCCCGGTGCACAACCCCGCGGGGCCCTGCGTCGGCTTCATCGGAGTCCTGCCCGACCATCGGGGACACGGCTACGCCTACGACCTCCTCGCGGAGTGCACCCACTTCCTGGTCGAGCGGGGCGCGGAGTCCGTCGCCGCCGCCACGGACCAGGGGAACTTCCCGATGGCCGGGAACTTCACCAAGGCCGGCTATCCCGTCGTACGGGAACGCCTGAACTTCCATCCCGAGCGCACCGGCTGAGACGGCCGACCCGGCACTGACAGGCGGTCCGTTCCGTCCGTCAGTGCCGGGTGGCATGCTGTTCGCCGGTGAACTCGCCTGGTCAGGCGTCGTCGAGCAGGGCTTCGGCGGCCGCCAGGATCTCGGTGACCCGCAGACCGAACCCGGCGTCGCACGCGTGCGGTCGGCCCGTGCGGGCGGAGTCGAGCAGGGTGTCCAGGGCCCGGCCGACGGCGGACCCCAACTCCTCGGAGGTCTCAGGAAGTTCGGTCACTCCCGCCGCGCCCCGCAGCTCCACCGCGGCGCCCGCCGCCGCGGGCGGGGCGGTGAGGCTCAGCGTCAGGGTGCTCGACGCGCCACCGGCATGGTTCAGGACCAGATGCACGGTGTCCCCCGGACCGGGCGCGGCCGCCGCCACCCGCCGGACGTCGCCGAGCACCGGAAGCAGCACGGACAGGGCATGCGGTCCCACATCCCACAGGGCGCCCTTCTCGCGCCGCCACGGCGAGTCGGCGAACGGGCTGTCGCTCGTGAACACCGAGCCCAGCCACTGCGCCCGCGCGGTGAACCAACCCTCCACGCCCGCCTGTTCGGTGATCCACGCCTCGGTCTCGGTCAGAAAACGGGAGGTGAAGAAGACGACCGAGGCGACGCCCGCGTCCTGGACGGCGTCCATCACCGCCCGCCCCTGCTCGACCGTCATGGCGAGCGGCTTGTCCAGCAGCAGATGACGGCCCGCCCGCGCGGCCCGCGCCGCGAGCGCCGCCTGCACGTCCGGCGGCAGGGCGACGGCCACGGCGTCCACGTCGGCGAACAGCGCGTCCACGTCGACGTACGCCCGCGTGCCGTGCAGGTCGGCCAGTTCCTTGGCCGCGTCCGGACGGCGGCCCCACACCCCGACGAAGTCCAGCCCCGGGTGTTCGCTCAGGGCGGGGGCGTGGGCCATCCGGGCCCAGGGGCCGGTGCCGAGCAGTCCGATGCGCATTCCGCTGCCTCTCCACGTCGTACGACCTGGTGATGACCGGAGTGGGTGGGGGACCGGTCGAGGGCGAGCGTTTCACACCGGTGGTGCTGGTGCGCAAGCCCTTTCGGGCCTGACGGCGGGCTCCTGCCGCGGTCGACGAGATTGAGCGGTACGGGTGCTGAATCCGTTCTCATTCTTCTATTGGACCTTCGGGGTGCGGGCCAGCGAGGCTGGAGTGCGTCCGTCGTCGTGGGCGTCCCGTCCGAGTCGTCGGACGCTGTCGGACCCGCCGGACAGCCGAAAGAGGTCGAGGCCATGCACACCCGCCGTATCGGTGACGTCGAAGTGAGCGCGATCGGCCTGGGTGCCATGCCCATGTCCATCGAGGGGCGACCGGACGAGGCCCGCTCCCTCGCCACGATCCACGCCGCACTCGACACCGGCGTCACCCTCGTCGACACCGCGGACGCCTACCACCGGGACGCCGACGAGGTCGGCCACAACGAGACCCTGATCGCCAAGGCCCTCGCCTCCCACGACCGGGGCCGGGATGTCCTCGTCGCGACGAAGGGTGGCCATCTGCGCCCCGGCGACGGGAGCTGGACCCTCGACGGCAGCCCCGAGCACCTCAAGGCCGCCTGCGAGGCCTCTCTGCGACGGCTCGGCGTGGAGGCCGTCGGGCTCTACCAGTTCCACCGCCCCGACCCGAGGGTGCCCTACGCGGAGTCCGTCGGCGCGATCCGCGAACTGCTCGACGAGGGCAAGATACGCATGGTCGGCATCTCCAACGCCGACCCGGACCAGATCCGCCAGGCGAACGAGATCCTCGGCGGACGGCTGGTCTCCGTACAGAACCAGTTCTCCCCGGCCTTCCGCTCCAGCGAGCCGGAACTGCGCCTGTGCGACGAACTCGGCATCGCCTTCCTGCCGTGGAGCCCGCTCGGCGGCATCTCCCGCGCCGGTGAACTCGGCTCCACGCACGCCCCGTTCGACCGGATCGCCACAGCCCACGGAGTGAGCCCGCAGCGGGTCTGCCTGGCCTGGATGCTCGCCAAGTCGCCGGTGGTCGTGCCGATCCCGGGGGCGAGCCGGCCCGAGACCATCCGCGACTCGGCCGCGGCCACCGACCTCGTCCTCACCACGGAGGAACTCGCGGAACTCGACGCCGGCTGACCCGTCGCTCCCTTGGTTCGTGGCCGGACCGTGCGCGGACTGGCATCGGTGAACATCCGGTCCCTAGGATGGACTCCCTGTCCTGCCAGGCCAGTTGGCGTGGCACGAAGCTGGGGGAAAGATGCAGACCGGTAAGCACCTGTCCACGTCGATCGACGCCGCCGTACCCACGGCCGCGCGGATGTACGACCACTATCTGGGCGGCAAGGACAACTACGCGGCGGACCGTGCGGCGTGCGAGGAACTGGACAAGGTCGTTCCCAGCACCCGCCGGCTGGCCGTGAACAACAGGCGCTTCCTGCAACGTGTGGTGAAGGTGCTGGCCGCCGACCACGGCATCCGGCAGTTCCTCGACCACGGCTCAGGCCTGCCCACCCAGGACAACGTCCACCAGGTCGCCCAGCGCGTCGACCCGGAGGCGCACGTCGTCTACGTCGACAACGACCCCATGGTGCTGGTCCATGGCCGGGCCCTGCTGGAACAGGACGCGCGCACCGCCGTCATCCACGCGGACATGCGGGAGACCGACGAGATCTTCGCGCACCCGGAGACCCGGCGTCTGATCGACTTCGACCAGCCTGTCGCCGTGCTCTTCAACTCGGTGATGCACTGCATCCCCGACAGCGACACGGACGGTCCCCTCGCGGTGGTCCGCCGGGTCACCGAACGGCTGGTGCCCGGCAGCTTCATGGTGATGTGTCAGCTGGTCAGCGAGGACCCCGAGGTCCGCGAGTTCGTCACCGACTTCATGGACAAGGCCACCCAGGGCCACTGGGGCCGGGTGCGCCAGGAGAAGGACGTCGCGGGGTGGTTGGAGGGCATGGAGATCCTCGACCCGGGCCTGGTGGAGGTCTCCACCTGGCGGCCCGACACCGAGGTGGCCCCCCGACAGCTCTCCCACGAGTGGATCGAGTTCGGCGGTGTCGCCCGCATTCTCCGACCCGGAGGTGCCTGACGCCTCGACGTCGTCACGACGCCCCGTCATGTGACCTCCGCGGTCCCAGGACGGGGCGTTCCGTGTGTCGGCGCGGGAGCCGTTGGTGCTCCGCGCTCAGCCGTAGCGCTGCTCCCTCGTCTCCCGCAGCAACCGCAGGGAGTCCCGGGGCTCGAGCGCGTCGTCGGCCAGCCGGTCCAGGGCGAGCCGGTACTCCTCGGTCTCGTCGCGGTCCTCCAGGAAGTTGGCGCTCCTGATGTGCTCCAGATACACGACGTCGGGCAGATCGAGACCGCCGAAACGGAGATAGGTGATCGGGATGGCCGGCGCGGACGCGTTCGTCACGTCCAACGGCACGATCTGCACCGTCACATGGGGGCGCTGGGCCATCGCGACCAGATGGTCGAGCTGGTCCCGCATCACCTCACGGCTGCCCAGGACCCGCAGCAGCACCGACTCGTCGAGGATCGCCCACAACTGCGGCGCGTCCCCGCGATCCAGCAACTGCGCACGACGGGTGCGCAGTTCGACCCGGCGCCGCACCTCGCTCGCGGCCGCCGAGGGCAGCCCCCGCTCCACCACCGCCCGGGTGTAGTCCGGCGTCTGCAGCAGGCCGGGCACGTACTGGATCTCGAAGGTACGGATCGTGGCCGCCGCCTCCTGGAGGCCGACCAGACGGTCGAACCACTCGGGCATCAAGCGCTTGTCGTAGCGCTGCCACCACCCCGGATCGCCGGCGCGATGGAGCAGCTTGAGGAGCACCGACGCCTCGTAGTCGTCGGTGCCGAACAGCTCAAGCAGTGCGCGGATGTCGGGCTCGGCCGGGGGCCGTCGGCCCTTGCCCGACTCGATGCGGGACAGCTTCGCCGGGCTGAACTTCAGGGCTCGCGCCGCCTGTTCCTGCGTGAGCCCCGCGTCTTCGCGGAAACCCGCCAACTGCACGCCCACCAGCATCTTCAACAGGGTCGGAGCCGGCTCGGGCCGGTCCAGGTAGGGCTGTAGGCGGGAGATGCGATGTGACTCGGGGGACATCCGGGCTCCCATTAAACCGGCACAGAGAAGACTCACACTATCGCACTGCGTAGTGTCGCACCGCATCTGTGCGAAGACGTAAGGGAGTTGACCGTCGCCTCACAGCAGATGGTCGAACTCGCCCCCCTTCGCTCCGGCGACGAACGCCGCCACCTCGGCCGGCGTGTAGATCAACGCCGGTCCGTCGGGATCACGGGAGTTGCGCATCGCGACCTCCCCGTCGACCAGCGTGGCCACTTCCACGCAGTTGCCCTCGGCGTTGCTGTGGCCGCTCTTGATCCAGCGGGCGTTCAGCGAACTCGCCCGTACTCCGTTCCGCACTGATGGCACCGCAGTCTCCTCGCTGTTCACGTTCGCCGCCGGGCGGCCGGGTTCCGCGCCCGGCCGCCCGCTTGGGACGGGCCGGGTTCCCCGGGTCCCTCCAGCCCCACCCGTCTTTCGTGCAATTTCTCGTGCAATTGCACGCGAGCGCTGTCAGCGTGGATAATAGCCAGGGCGTCAACCCCTCGGATGGCGCCCACTCTTGACGTCGCATCAGGGAGATGCCGTGTCGTCACCTGCGAACCACGTGCTCCGGCAGCCGGGCGAGGCTGCGCCTGGCGCGGGGGGAGCGTCCCTGGCCTTCGGCTTCCCGGCACAGCGTCGTTCGGCGGGGATCGGCGAGCGGTCGTCACCGAGTCCGACGCCATCCAGCCCGACACCCCAGGGCCCTACGACCCCGAGTGCCGCCCCGGACGCAGCCGTACTACGCGTCAGGTGCGGTGCGGAGGGATTCGCCCTGGCCCGGGCCTTCACCCGGGACACCCTGCGCGGCTGGTCGCTCGACCACCACGGCGACGACGCCGCCCTCGTGATCACCGAACTCGCCGCCAACGCCGTGGCGCACGCGGTGCCCCAGGCCCTCGTGGGCGAGGCGGAGGTGTGGCTGGGGATCGAGCTCGACCCCGCCCATGTCCTGCTCACCGTCTCCGACCCCGGCGAGGATCCGCCCGAGTTCACGACCGCCGACGGCTCCGCCCTGCTGGAGAACGGCCGGGGCCTGTTCATCGTCGAAGCCCTGGCCGAGGAATGGGGCTGGACCCTGAATCCCCCGGCCGGCAAGACCGTCTGGGCCAGGCTGTCGACCTGCCCACCCACCTGACATGACCGCCGTGGAAAGGCCCCACGCCATGCGCACCGCTCCGAAGCACCCGCAGAGCACCGAGCGCACAGACCCTCACGAGCCGCCCACCGGGGTGGCCAGCACCACGCCCCTGACGGCTCTGGACCGGGTGCCGTGGCGCGAGATCCAGGACTCCACCGGCTGCGCCGCCGCCATCCCCCTGCTGCTCAGCAGCGTGGCCTGCGGCGACCCGGAGACGGCCCGGGCCGCTCTCACCGATCTGCGCCGACGCGTCTGCCAGTACGGCTTCGTCGTGGAGCAGGCGACGGCAGCCACGGTCCCCTTCCTGTGGGAACTGGCCCAACTGCCCCAGGTGACCTGCCGAGCGGAGATCATCCAGCTGCTCAGGAACATCGCCGCCGCCCGGCAGTGGGAGAGTACGGCCGCCGTCTACCCGAAGCTGCTCAACCACCGCGAGAACCACGTCGTGTGGGAGCGCGAAGCGCGGCAGGCGGTCCGCGACCGGCGCGGCGCCCTGCGCGGACTGTTGGCCGAGGAGGACACCGAGATCGCCCGCGCGACCTCGGAACTCGCCCGCACGCTCGGCGAGTGAGGCTCCGGCCGGCGTGGGTCCCGGCTCTCCGGCGGACGGCGACAGTGCCTCGCCATCCCGACGGGCGCTCGCCCGACTGGCCGCATCCAGGAGATCGGCACTCACGAGGAACCCCTGCGCCGGGGAGGGGCGTACACGGCGCCGCACAGCGGACAGCTCGCCTGACGGCACACGAACGGCGCACGAACAGCGCACGACGACAGTAGGCGCGTACGCCGGGCAGGAAGTAGTGGAATTCCGCCAATTGTGCGCCGTAGGGCACCGGAAGTGAATGGTCCGCCACCGTTCGGGCATACGCAGCGCAAAACTCTAGAGAGGGGCGCTACGTGCTCGTTCCGGACCCGAAGGTCGTCAGGAAGCTGCTGACTCGGTACGCATCGCTGCGGATCGCCCAGGCGGAGAGGCCTCAGGCGGAGAGGGAAAGGGAGGCGATCGCACGTGAATTGGAGGACGTCACCTACACGCTGTGCGTGATGGTGGGGGCCACGGACATCCACGAGGCGGTCGCCAAGGCGGACGCTCTGCTCATCGCCGCCGGGCGCACGGCACCGGCCGCGACGGATGTGGACGGGGAGGACGACGGGCTGAGGCTGGCGGTGTGACGCCGTACCGTCCCGCAGCCGCAGGCCCTAGCGGAGCGGCTGCGGGACGGGGCCCGTCCTCGCGTGGAACGCGGCGCGGTACGCCTGGGGTGTGGTGCCGACCACTCGGCGGAACCGCTCGCGGAACGAGGTGGGGGAGCCGAACCCCGCCTGTCGCGCGATCCGTTCGACCGGGTGGTCGCTGTTCTCCAGCAGGTACTGGGCACGTCGTACCCGGGCCCGGAGCAGCCACTGCAGGGGAGTGGTGCCCGTCTGCTCCCGGAACCGACGGCTGAAGGTGCGCTCGCTCATCCCCGAGCGCGCCGCCAACGCACCCAGGGTGAGCTCCTTGGCCAGGTTGTCCTCGATCCACTCAAAGACCGGCTCCAGGGTGGAACCCTGCGGCACGGGCGGAAACTCGTGCACGATGAACTGGGCCTGCCCGCCCTCCCGTTCCAGCGGCATCACCGACATCCGGGCGGCGTGCGCGGCGACGGCCGAGCCGAGGTCGCGGCGGATCATGTGCAGGCACAGGTCCAGGGCCGCGGCGGCTCCGGCGGAGGTGAGGATCTGCCCGTTGTCCACGTACAGCACGTCCGGCCGGACGTCGACGCGGGGGAAACGGCGGGCCAGCTCATCGGCGGCCACCCAGTGCGTGGTGGCGCCGAGCCCGTCCAGCAGTCCGGCCTCCGCCAGCACGAAGGCACCCACGCACACGGACGCGATCCGGGTGCCCGCCTCGGCGGCCCGGCGCAGCGCCGCCACCACTGCGGCCGAGGGGGGCGGGGCCTCAGGAGAACGGCCCGGCACGATGATCGTGTCGGCGTCCGCCAGAGCCTCCAGCCCCAGGTCGACCCGAAGACCGAAACCGCAGTCGGCCCGCACCTCCGGCGACTCGGCACACAGACGTACCCGGTAGGGCCGGCGGCCGTCGGGCAGCCGTGTCCAGTCGAAGGCCTGCATGGGTGCCGCCATGTCGAACGGCACCACGTGGTCGAGAGCGAGGATCGCCACCGTGTGCATGAACGCCACGATAGGCGGATTCCCGCCATCTCCGCCAACTGCTGTCGGGAGCGGCGGTGGAAGGCCGAGATCGCTGAATCTCCCTGGTGGAGGCGTTGGCGGGAATCCGTTGGAAGCTGTCACTTCCGCCTCTGTGTGATCAACGGCGGGCTTCCTAGGGTGGGCCGGGCACCGCCGGACCGAGCCTCGAAGGACAACGCCCCGCCATGACCAAGTTCCTGCTGACCCTGCATGTCCTGGCCGCCATCGTCGCCGTCGGACCTGTCGCCGTCGCGGCCAGCATGTTCCCGCCCGCCGCCCGCCGCGCCCACCCGGGCGGCGACGGAACGGACGCGGTGGGAGTCGGTGCCGTACGGCTGCTGCACCGCGTCTGCCGTGCCTACGCAGGCGTCGGCCTGGCGGTGCCTCTCCTCGGGTTCGCCACCGCGGGTGCCATGGGCGTGCTGGGCGACGGCTGGCTGGTGACGTCCATCGCCCTGACCGCCGCCGCTGCCGGAATCCTGGTCGCCTTCGTGCTGCCCCGCCAGGACGAACTCCTTGGGCAGTTGACAGCGGACCGGCCCGTCGAGCGCGGCAACACGGTCCAACTCGCCATGTTCACGGGCCTGTTCAATCTGCTGTGGGCGACCGTCACGGTACTGATGATCGTCCGGCCGGGGTCCACGACCGGAGCCTGAGCGCGCACAGCCGTTCGCGTCGGCGTCAAGTCCTCCGGCGGAATTCGTCTTCCTGTGGCTGGGGGGCGCCTACACTCGGCAGTCGTGCCCGTGCTGATGGGCAGTGACTCGAAAGGCGCGTTGACGGGTGTTCCAGGATTCCCCCATCTACGACCGACTCGTCGCGGAGCGCGGCGACGTCCCCACTCAGGCACGCAGGGAGGCCGAGCGCGTGACCAGGGAACTGGAGTACGTCATGCGGCCGCTGCAGTCCTTCGGAGCCGGCCCCGGACCTGGCCCCGCCCCTCACCCCGGCCTGCCCACAGACCGTCCGGCATCCCAGGGCGCGGGCTGGCAGCGGGCGGCCCTGCCCGGCCCACGTTCCTACTGACCGAACCGAATCGAACCCGTCGGGACGCCCGGCCCTGGCCGGGTTCACGAAACCCGCCCCTGACCGGGCCTCAGGAAACCGGCCCCCACCGGCGGTTCCAGGGATCGGTGCCCGGTCGGGGCTCGAGCGCGTGCCCCGGGCCGGACCTCAACGCACCGTCCTGTTCTTTCCGTTGACGCGGCCCGATCGCTCCGGCTCGGGACGCGTCAGCCACTCCGCGACACTCCGGGCGATCGGCTGGCCCGTGTCCACCTCGACGAAGCCGAACTGTCCCGACTGGTTGCACTCCAGGAACCACCAGGTGCCGTCCGCGTCCTCGGCGAAGTCGAAGGCACCGTAGGCCAGTTCAGCGTCCCGCAGATACGCCCGGACGGCGTCGGCGATACGCGGCGGAACCTCGGTGGGGCGCCACGACGCGGTGTTCACCGCGAACCGGACGTCGACCTCGTCCGGATCCGCGTCGTCGGCCATGGCCTTCCGGGCGGCCAGCAACCGGTCGCCCACCACCGTGAGGCGGATGTCGGCCCGTTTGGCGATCCGCCGTTGCAGCAGCGTGGGGCCGTAGGCGACGGCGGAGAAGTCGGTGTCCGGGGCGACCCTGCTGGTCGGCACCGCGCGCGGCGGATCCTGCGGATGGGCACCGGACACCGGCTTGACCACCAGGTCCGGGTAGCGCTCCGCGAACTCCCGGGCCGCCTGCGGGAACGTCGTGATGAGCGTGGCCGGCACGGGCAGTCCCGAACCCTGGGCGAGCCGCAGCTGCCAGGGCTTGTGGCGGGCCCGGCGGGCCGCGTCGGGATGGTTCATCCAGCGGGCGTCGCTGCTCCGGAGCATGCCGTACAGCGCCTGGGACGCCTCCTCGGTCAGCCAGGAGGAGGGTGCGGGGGCCCGGGTCGCTGGGACTCCGGGCCTGCGCACCCAGACGGAGCGCAGCCCGCCGATGCTCACCAGGCGGCCCGCGGCCGAGAGATGGCCGCGGAACGCGCCGTGCACGTACTCACCGGACAGGGCGACTTTGCCGGTCAGGTCGGCGGGGTCGAGCCGGACCACCGGTACCCCCGTGGCGTTGAGGTGCACGACCACCATGTCCGCGGTCACGTCCTCTTCGCTGGTCAGAATCAACACGGTCATGTGTGGCAGGCCGTGTTCAGTCGTCGAAGTGCGTCTTGGAGCCCGCGGTGGACGTGGTGGTCCCCAGTTCCCTCAGCAGGCCGTGATCGCGGGCGGCGATCCGCCCGTCGAAGGTGACGTTCAACTGCAGTCCGGAGTCGTACGCGTACGGAGTGGTGGCTTCCAACTCAATAGCGGGACGTGCGTAGTTGAGCGCGAACTGTTGCATGGTCTCTCCCCTTACCAGTGCTGCTCGATCGAACGGTGGTCGCCCCGCGGCCCCCCATGGCCGCCGACTTCCTCGGGCTCCCAGAGACTTATACGAATCGAACGGGTGATTGGTTTCCTTACGCTGCGTAATCAGAGTCGGGTCG
>Ga0307516_10002790_pt1 | contig 23058 bp, 28 predicted proteins | sample 19_EM_MG_FD_203310 | JGI IMG/M metagenome (GOLD analysis project Ga0307516, IMG submission 203310) | Populus trichocarpa ectomycorrhiza microbial communities from riparian zone in the Pacific Northwest, United States - 19_EM | ecosystem: Host-associated > Plants > Roots > Unclassified | place... | reverse complement strand
TATGTATACGTACTCCAAGTGTGTCGGCGATGCTTTGTGGCGCATCACAGCCCCCACTAGCATGCGGCCACTTTGTGTTTTTACCTCATCGATTCGCGGTGTGTGTGCGGCGAGAGCAATAGCTTGAGCCGTGGGTGTACGAGAATGTACATATCTTACGTGCCATACTGGTCGCTGGCAGACGTTGCAAAGCACCAATGGGCTTTGAATACATGATATATAACCAGGTTCGCAAACTATGTGCCCACATACTACTCGGGGTGCTTGTCCGACATATGACGTCGATCGGATCGCTCTCAGACTCCGACGAGTCTTTCCGCACTGGTCTCTCATGGTGCCGTCGTACTTCCTGATCCAAAAGGCAGTTGCATGTTGTCACAGCCGTCTTCGGATGACAATGATGTGGCCGATGTCTAACTACCGCAGTAACTGCCTTGCAAGTGTAATAGACATGGCTTTGCACTAGAGTGTGCACATTCAGATGATCGTTACTGTTAACCCATGCATTCCATCCACCAACAGAGGTACAGCGACGTCGGCGCAAGGGCACAAAACGATGATGACCTTGCGGCATTGGAGGGACACGTTAGTGTGCACCGCTATGGGATGATCACACTCGGTCTCTCAAGTGAGGTGGGACACCGGCGATAACAACGCACCGACAAGTAGCGCCAGTGTTTTGAGAGCCCCATTATTGACACCAAGCGGATACAGCGTGCACTTGCATAGTTCTCGGAGTTGAGGCACGGGTATGATAGTATAAGCATTCCGGGGACAAAGTCGGGAAGAGAGATGCCAATGGAAATATCACGAGTGACCCGCCATCTTGAATCCTCCTGTGCCACCGGGCTAGCCTCTTGCTCTAGCTTATTAAAATCTAGATAAGGCTAAGTATATAGCATCCCCTCTCGATTGGCGTATCATTTAGACTTTAGGGACATTAGTCACGAACTTCAAGTCATTCTAGGAGTGTTTAAAGACCCCACCCAGATGAGACCAGAAAGCGAATGTCAGGAAGCCATGCGATTGGCTTGCAAATCTAGAAGTGTCAGGTAACGCGGAAGATTGTGCAAAGAGACTCAACATTGGTGCCAATAACCAGGGTGACCGGCCGGGAGTACATTTGCTCCTTTAATCGTGTCTTCAGAAAGGATAATTATGCGGGGACACTGTAATGTACTCCAAGAGGGTCACCGGGACTGTTCAAGATGACGTCCCTCCAATAGCGCGAAACATTGGACAATCACCTTTGCACGGCATGAATGGCTTCGCCCGGGTAGTCAGGTTTGCAAAAACTGAAAATCCGCACAAGCAGCTCTGTGGGAAGGAGCGTAGTCTTTCTCGGACCAGCACATTGATCTTAGTTCTCTGTGTACTTGCAGTTGCAGCGGCACGGACATCTAATACTTGTTTGAGAATTCAGCTGTTGTTCCTGTCGCCCCAACCGAGTGAGCGCTGTGTGGTATTCGTGACGGAAGGCTTAGTAGGTCTGAGGGAATATGACTGTACCGTGAGTCGTGACTTTCCTAATTAGCTTCATCGCACTACAGTGTACACGTTTTCTCTCTGTTCTCTTCACTACGCAGGGGTCGTTCCCTTGGCCGCCGATCAGCAACACAGCCCACTCACGCCCTACCGTACACCCCGTCGTCTTCGAGTAATATTTACATTACCAACCATGTCAGGCAGGTACATCTTGTCACTATTCCTTGTCGTCCTCTTGGCACCCTTCGCCCTTGCCATCAAGTTCATCCTCCCACCTGCCCGATTCCCAGTCGGTAAATGCATATGGAATGCCGCACACACGCACGCGCTAGTCATTGTTACCGCCAACGTCGGACCTGGGCCCAGTCAGCGCGTCGACATAGAAATCATCGACTCGACACCTCAGCAGAATGTTTACCTTTCGAAACGTGACATCAAGGGTGAGACAAGGCTCGCTGTCACCGCACATGCCGACGGAGAGGTTGGGGTGTGCTTCAAAAACTGGCTGTCGCCTGGTGAGTGCAGACTGCATGAGGCAACTTCGCATGTCTTGAAGAGGTAGGGATATTGATGCGGTGAACATATTAGACATCAAGATTCAGCTGGCCCACAATATGTCGCGTACCATCGACCTTGACATTGACATTGGTGCGGACGCTGTCGACTACAAGTACGCATCTTCGAGCCTTTTTCATATCACTCAACTCACATATCACTCGACAGCGCAATAGCAAACCAGGAGTCCTTGTCAGGACTTGAGACGGAGATGAGAAAGTTGGAGGGGGTCGTCAAAGAAATCGTCGACGAAATGGAGTACCTCAAAAAACGAGAAGAACGATTCGCGGACACAAATCGTACGTCTTCGTTCATACTGTCGGGCTCCGAGCATCATTGACTTTTTGTCCTTAGTTTCAACGAATCAACGTGTGCAGAACTTTGCATGGTTCACGCTCTTCTCACTTATAGGTTTGGGAGTATGGCAGATCTTCCATTTACGTGCCTACTTCAAACGCAAGTACTTGATCGACTGAGCTATGCCACTTCCTATTTCGTATTTCTAATGGACAATTGGACTGCACCAAGTCGCAGCTTTACGTTGTCCTGTACTGTGCGCATTGTTGTCAGGGCCTGGAAACTTTTATTTGATCTCTGGAATCATCGCCAAGTTGTGAACTCTGACTACGCTCTGGGTGAAATGTCTACGCAACGCATGAATGGTAGGTATTATCCCAACTGCGGACCAACCGAATTCCATTCGGTACTAGTGTACATATGTAACAAGGACCAGTCGTACAGTATGAGTCATCAAAGCCAGATCCAATTAAAAGTAGTCCAAGTGGACAGTGCGTCCCCAGAGTAAGAACGAATACCCATAGGTATGTATGCAAGACTAGTAGGGCGTAAGCTATCAGATATCCGTGTCGAAATCAGTTACCCCTGCGCAGGGGATCATGTTATCTCCCCTTTTGACCACGGCAGTTGTATGACACCAATCTCGTACCCGCCGGATATGCTATCATCCAGCGGGGGGCAGACCAGTGTAGATGGGCCCTCACCTTTCCCCTCCGCGTAGCACTGGGAGGTAAATGGTGACGGCATGGATACCATGACAGCCACTTGGACTGTCTCAGGAAAGGAAAACTTGGGCTGGGGAGGGGGAGGGGGATCAGGCAGCTGATGCGTCCATCGCCTTTCCAGCCAGGTAGACACTCGGTTCCATATTGAGGAACGGGAACGAGATGGCATGGATGTCCGCGGTAACGTGGCCTCCTGCGGTGACTGTAATAACGTCGGAGAGGCCTTGGATGTGCTCGCGGGTAATAGAGAACGCACGAACGTGGCCGAAATGGGCTGGACCAACGACAGATGTCAGATCGTTATATCCGCACCACATATCGCGAGCCGCGAAAGGGAGCTTACCTGCAGATCCTTCCAAGGTGCTTCGTGCTGTACACCTTGCGCAGGACGCAGCCATGCCTCCCGAAACGTAGGAGGTGTCCGTAGCGATTTAAACCATTCCGCTGCAGACAGGCCTCCATAGAGTGCCCCGTCGAATTCGTTCCCTTCGAAAGACCGGCCCCACGCAGATGCAACAAACCTAGAGCGTCTGCGCGAGCCGATGCCGCACGAAACGAAGATGAGCAACAAGACGATGAACGTCGCGATGAACCCGAAAAAGTAGTTGCTGCCATTCTGTGAACCGGATCCGCTAGAACTAGGCGTGCTGGTCGGGGGTGTAGTCTCAAACGTCATCGACGGAGTGGTTGACGAAAGCACTGGGGGTAACGAGGCCGACATGGCGGGCAGACCACTTTAAATATATCCACTAAATTTGCGCCTCAGAATCAGTCGAGTCAGAGCGAAGATGGGCGACTACAACTGTTAGTACTTGAGTCAGTGCATGATGACCGCAGGTGGTAGCTTTGTCAGACTCAGGAACAGCCACATCAAAGTCAAGTCCGAACCCCTGCCTGAGATTGCACACGGTGTATTGCTATTCCGCCGAATAATTCACTAAGTAGCAGCTAACCTACATCCATACTTATTGCAACGTCCGAAGCGTCTCGAGTCATACATACATTTACCAATCCGCTTAGTTGACAGAAACCGACCGACCGCATTACAAACGAACCCACGCTGTCCTGCAGCAAACGCGATTTGTCAAACCAATCTGACTCAAGGCCAGTATGAAGCGCGAGCATATTCGCCCGAAAGGCATCCACCAGGTGAACACCTCATCGGAGACCTAGACCGGGATCGAGACCTGGATGCACTCGCAGGCCGATCGCTGGTCCAAGCCGTTGCCTGGTACGAGTACCTCGAGCTGTGTGTGTGGTACGAGCGTTCTTCGCTCGCATAGTATGAATGCATATCCCGGTGGTGGTCCGCATCATGCAAATGGCCGGTGCGCGATGGGTACCCGGTCTCATCGGGAATAGGCGAGTATCGAGCTGGAGAAGGATACCGCTCTGAGTGAGACGGAAGCGGTGGGGGCGGGGGCGGCACAGGTGACGCGCGCGGTACATGGAGGTGTAGAGGTGGTGGGGGAGGAGGGAGCGGGGAGTGTCGCTCCGATTGCGACACAGGGCCCATGTCTGCATGGGGACTGCGCCGGCCATGCGCATTCTCTTGCATTTTCTTATATGTCTCGACAGACGGGACAGTCACGATGTGGACTGGCATGAGGGTGCCAGGTGGCGGGATCGGGGAGAGACGGGAAACCATAAACCCGCCGGGTTCACCAGGAGCGAAACGAGCGTCTCCGGTGTGCTTGTCGAACTCAAAGTTATGTCGTCCTTGAGTGTGGAGCATCAGGGCTCCTCCGTTTGGGGCAGAGGATGCAAAGACACCATCGTCGCTGCGATTTTCACAGTCGTCGCTCTCGTATGACGAGACGACGTCCCAATCTAGAGTACTTGGGTTCTGCCGGAAAAGAGGGATACTGCTCATAGTAGAATGAGAAGAGAAGAAAAGTGGTCAGTTGCAGAGAGTGATGGACGTCCGATTGTGACTTGGACCTCAACAGCCCCAAGGGCTTTTTTTCGGGTGAGGGTATGAGAAGCGGAAGCGGAACAGTAACAAAGCCTGATATATGCACCAAGAATAGCTTCTGGGACAATGCTGAACCCATGATGATCAAGGGCAAAAGACCAATTTGACCAGAGTGGCGTTAAAGCCACTGGCAATACTCCAGTCCAACGATTGCCATCGATTAATCGATCACTTTTCCATGATGCGTGCAGGGTCGAGACTTCGGAAGGCTGCACCCAAGTCTGTGTACCCTGGTCCCTGTGCAATCTGCGGAAGGCTGAGAAAAAGTGCTGTCTGAGTCAGACCACAAACCGAATAACAGCCATATGTTGCTCGCATAATCGCGAGGAGCGTGTAATCCATGCTGTTCTTGTGTATCCGAAAATATGGAAGGCAAGGAAGTACATTACCGCTCCTCAATTTGCTCATCGTGCCGAGAAAAGTGTGGGTTCCTAACCAATAGGACGCAAGGGGGACATGAGGCATTTCATTTCCTCGTCGCCTGTGTCGTCACCTCCGCATTTCATCTTCGTTGGATACAAAAAAATCGTTTGAGGCTCGAGTGTCGTGTAGCTGAGATAAGCCGTTATCCCTGATATCAGACATTAGATAGAGAACGGAGAACTGCCAACATGCGCGAGATCGGATCAGGATCACCACGAACGACTAAAACATGAGAACAAAGACATTCAGGACACTACCATTCTTGTGCCCTTTCATTTCAATATGCCAGGGGGAGCCTCTGTTCATAAAACGACATGCAAGGGTCACCACTTACTTTCAGACGCCCATTGGTCTTGTCGACTGCCTGGGATCTACACAACACGACAAATTCGCACTGAAAGGGTGTCCTTACGTCCATGTCTTCCCTACATTCCGTCCAGCCTCGATGCAGTCACCGACACTGACACCTCCCACACCCGCACCAATCACTTCCATCCGGCCCGTCCACGGCTCGCTCGCCAAGACGTGCCTCAATTCTTCCATGCGCTGCGGATGGCCCACAGACAGAAGCGGTATGCAGTGTTTGTTATGATGGACTTTTACCAGCAGGGGCTCGGGAAGTGATCGACCGAGGTGAGTTGAAAGTTCGTTTAGCACACCTGGGATGCTGAACTGAGGGGGCGAGCACGGTGCGTAGGGTCCACCGAGCATCACTGTCATCTTGACGACATCTCTACTGGTGTCTTGGACAGCCGTGGAGGACGAGTCAAAGACGCATCCTAGGATTCCCAAGTGGTTGGTGCCACCAGAGTAGCCGTCTGGCGAGCGAGGTACCAGATAGCCAAATCCGTCGGGGTGAAGTGGGGACGAAGAAGATGGCGGCCGTCGAAACACAAGGTTGACGACAGTAACGGAGGTGTACGTATTGGCTGTAAGGTGTGGGAGTGGTGTTGCAGGAGTGAGTAAGGCATGTAGCCGAAATAGGGGCAGCGTGGACACAACGTGTGTTGGAGAAATGGTCTCAAATCCCGTCGTTATCAGCTACGTAAATCGCGAGGTTAAGTAATTGGGCACTCAAGCGGGTATGGACGCTTGCTTACCTCAAATTGCTTGCTGAATGGGTGGATGCGAATCCCTGTTATGCTTACTCCACCTTGCATGCGGACGTTGGGTCGTCCTCGCAGGTATTTGACCAATGCGTTCGTAATGGTGCCAATGCCGTCCCGGAAAGTGTACACTGAGGTGTCTCGCATCCTTTCCTCTACGTCCCCCAACTCGTATGAGACAGTCTCCTCGGTTGATGTCGAATGACGGGGCGGTCGCAAGAATCCAGACACGACGGAACCATTCCCTCGTTCCTCGGCTTCCCAAATCGAGGGAAACGCTGAACGGAGGCTTAGTTTCCGGGCGTCAGTGGCGTATATCCCATGCACTAGTGCACTTGCAAAAATCCTCGAAAATTCGCTTCCGAAGCGCCGCGTCATGAAATCGTCAACCGATTCATCATCAATACCGAGTCGTCTATTCCGGCGCTTAAAAGGCTCTTTGCAAACCGAAGAGAGGAGAAGGCGACTCAGGTTTCCCTTCGCTGATAAGCCTGACCACGTGAGAAGGTCCAATAGCGCGGAGGGAAGGCGATGGAGGCCACCGAACTCGGGCACGTACAAAAAGCGACTCCGGGCTGCCTGTGATGTCTTTGGGACAGTCACCAGGGAAGATGACAGGTCCAAGAGATGGATCTAATCTTCGCAATGTAAGATCAAGGTGCTTAAATGCCACCACATACTCACCAGTTCGAGGACACTGCGAGAGTTTGGACGCAGTGTGCGGGGGCCTGCCTCGAGCAGAACGTTTGCGTCGGAGACAGAAACTCTTTCCGAACGGACCCACCCTCCAAAGCGTGCACCCGCATTGTAAACTATGATCTGTACTGCTGGAAAGCGTCGAGAAAGATGAAACGCAGCTGAGAGGCCCGTCAGACCTCCCCCAAGCACTGCGATGGTCTTTGGTGACATTGCCAAACTAAGACATGTGATTTCTGCTTTCGGTTATCCAACGAAGATAACCGCAAAAGGCATGTACTTCACACTCGTAAGTACACGTCGTTATCCAGGTTGTCGTCCTCCTCTCCAGTGCAGCAATGGCACCCACCACGTCCGAACCAACGCCTTCCTCACCCCTGAGTTCTCGCCGTGCAAGCTCAGCCTCGCTTGAAAAACCACCGGGTCCACTGAGCATCCCCATTGTATCATCTGACCGCGAGACGATCAAGGTCAACAACGCCAGTGGTACAGAACTCAAGAATGCCTGTGACGACGCCCTCAAACGCGTAGGTTTGCCCTTGCAACTACACACAATTCGTGCATTTTGACTCGTCTGCAGTACCTCTCGCGCCCGAATCTGTTCAAGCAGATACACCTACATACGGACGTGAGACTCACCCTCGGATGGGCCAGCGTGTTCATTGCTGCGGCAACGGGGCTGTACGGGTGGAAAGTCGACTTCGAACAAGCCAAGCCTGGCGTATGGGCAGGGTTCATCCTGTAAGTTTCCGTTGCGTTCAGTCATGCACGTTCCACGTGTTCACCGCAATACTCTCCCTAGCTATGTCGTCCTGACTTCTCTACAAACACTCTATGCCTATTTCGTAGAGGGGCATGTTATTTTTGTCGGAAGACGCAAAACGTTTTCTAAACGGATCATCACGGAACGAATCACCATATCCTCGCGCACCATCCCGGTATCATCACCTTCCCTGAGGAAATCGCCCTCAAACGCGCCGTCATATTCCCTCAACATTACCTATCTCCAGTCAACCTCAAGTGGCAAGTCTCTTCTCTGCAAGAACCGTACACAGGGGTCAAAGGAATACAGTGCCTTTTTCGACGAAAGAGGTGTCATGGCACAAGATGTATTCGAAAGGTGGGTGGGAGAGCTCGTCGAGGGTGCTATGGAGGGAAAAAGTACTTGAAATCTTGCATACTTGGTGTGCCACATGTACATGGAGGGGTAACCTTGCAGATGGAGTCTACTTGGGATACTGTAACATTTACAATCTGCTACGAGTACGACATTCGGCAAAAAACGCGATTTGCACCATATTACAGGTTCTCTTTCTACTGCGTCCCCACAGGGATAGCACCAATTATCAAATTCGCTCGATCAACTTACCCTGAGTCTATGGCAGTTGTCAGGACTGCGTGGAAGACATACCAGAGCTTAGCAGTGGCAAAAGATGTGTGATCGATCAACTCAGGCCAATGCAAGGTTGCACTGCATGTCCAGTGTTCCGTGCCGTGTCAATACAGAAACAGCCAATTGCATCATAGCAGATTAAAATAGTTGGATATCATATTCTCTATACATGCCAGGTATATTGCGGACGTCCTTGGTGATATGGAGCGAATATATTAGGGCAAGCAGAGAGCTCATATTTTTCCGATGAGCAGGTTTTTGATCATCTCGCGACCAGTGATACGTGCAGTGTTGATGAATGTCGGGACATCAAGTGTAGATGTTAACGTGTCTGCCATGCCAAAGGGCAACATTAAAGGGATCCATCCTGCAAAGGACCATCAAAACACAAATGAGAAAACACCAGGCAGGGGCCTACCTCGGGCATATTCAAGAGCGAAACAGCCTTCATGCATTTTGTACTGTTTTGCAACTCCCCTCGGGAGGAGATGAACGTCACCGGGCTGGTATCTCTCCATCTCAAGTGCGCCGGGTTTGAACGCCCATTGTTCGCCGACCAAGATATGGAAGTAATCATCTGCAGTGTGCAGTCCGGTATGGCCCTCCGTGCCAAGGGGAGTTCCAAAGATGATGAGATATTCCGTGATGGACGCGTGGATGATGTACATGGCACCCATGGCGCCTCCGGCGTTGTTGAAGACCCATTCCGAGGTGTTGGGATTGATAACAATAACACTAGAGGAAGCGGGGTAGGTTGTGGTGAGGTTCGTTACGATGTGTTGGATCATGCCATCTAGGTTATTGGGGTGTGTGGCAATGGCGTCTTTTGCGACTTGGTGAAGAAATGGTGGGTCGAAGACATACCACCGGTCCTGGATCGCAAGCAAGTCTGCATCAGCTCTTCGATACGAGGCAGAAAAACTCACCTTGATGGTGTCCAGCCAACCGAATGTCACGTACAGAACGGTAACAACCACCAGTCGAAATACCCATTTCTTCGCGCATCCTCCAAAGGTGCACGAAGTGGTTTGGTTCGCTGCTTTCGTCGGTGATTTCGCCATGAAACTTGGTGTGGTCGTGTCAAGGAAGACGCGAACTCGTACGACACGACAAAACATTCTCGGTGTCACGTGTACATGTCAGATACAGAAATAGGAGATGAAATAAAGGTACTATAGAATACAATACATCCTACACGAGTCGAGGAAACCAATAAGTAATAGTGAACGATGTCTACACCTCCTGGCTCTCCTTCTTGCCCTTGGATGTTTTGCTTGGTAGAAGTTCGGGGTTGATGAAGGGCACAACACCACCCTGTGAGATGACAACGTCGCCGAGAAGCCTGTTTAGCCTGATGGCACGGTCAGCAAAAAGTTCTCCCGATCGGAGACCAACTCACTCTTCGTCGTTTCGGATGGCGAGTTGCAAGTGCCGTGGCACGATACGTTGCTTCTTGTTGTCTCGTGCTGCATTGCCAGCAAGCTCGAGGATCTCTGCAGCAAGGTACTCCAAAACAGCTGCGAGGTACACTGGAAGGGATGTCAGCAAACAACATCACTACGATGGGAGCGGGAGTGCTTACCTGGTGCACCTGCACCGACACGCTGGGCATAGTTGCCCTTCTTCAGGAGACGGTGGACACGACCGACAGGGAACTGGAGGCCAGCCTTTGCCGAGCGGGACTGAGACTTGGATTCGCCGGAGGCCTTGCCAGAGCCAGACTTTGCTTTGCCACCTTTGCCAGACATGATGATGATGACGAGTGTGTGTCGAGACTTGAATGAGCAGAGGCGAGTGGATGCTCCCTTTTATATGCGCACACGTGACACTGCAAAATAAGGTTTCGCAATCAACAAGACGCGACGCGCGAGACAAACACCGCCACACGCGACCCGCCAATATAAATTAACACGCGACAATCCAGCACCCCACATATTCGCCCATCGCGACATCCACCACCACATCCACCACTCGATATGCCTCCCAAGCCAGCGTCCACTGCCTCCAAGGCCCCTGCCTCCACCGCTGCTGCCAAGGCCCCAGCGAAGACCACAGACAAGGCCGCTAAGAAGGCCACAAAGACGGCCGCAGCTACCACTGGCGCTGATGGAGAGAAGAAGAAGAAGCGTAAGGTCCGCAAGGAGACTTACTCCAGTTACATCTACAAGGGTATGAGTAGTTTGTGCGGGGATCATTGCATCCACTCACTGCTCGCATAGTCCTCAAACAAGTCCATCCTGACACGGGTATCTCAAACAAGGCTATGGCCATCTTGAACTCGTTTGTCAACGACATCTTCGAGCGCATTGCCACCGAGGCATCGAGTGAGTCTCGCAGTGTGTAACCCATTGGTCGGCTCCTCAAGTTGTCATTTCAGAACTTGCCTCGTACTCCAAAAAATCCACCATCTCATCACGGGAGATCCAAACATCAGTACGCTTGATTCTGCCGGGTGAGCTTGCCAAACATGCCATCTCGGAGGGTACGAAGAGTGTTACCAAGGTCAATTCTATTCACGCGCGTTTTTCCTATAGATTCTGATCCATTTGCTTACAGTTCTCGAGCTCAGCAGCAAAATAGATTCTTCCATCTTCTGGGTTTCCTTTCTTCGTGGCACGTAGTTGTTGTAAATTAGTTGTATGTCGTATCTTATTTTCTAATCTACTTTTCCCTCCACCTCTACGGTTTTTGAATGAACGTCCGATTCCCGATTCAGAGGATGGATTATTGTATTCCAAGTGCTGGGAACTGCAAAATGTCGCGAGCGGAAGCTGCCTTGGATTTGGTATTGTCGTTTCACGAACACAATACCTATCGCATCGAGATATGTCAGTCCCATGCTGACTCGTTCGAGTTCTTCGGTTCTTTAATTCGCTGCCATCACAGAACGGAAAACTCTCCCTGCGCAAGCTGCAGAAACTCGTATATTGACCAATAAATAATGCCGCTTAGTTCGTTGATTCCCAACTTGCTCTGCGATTTTGAACTGACATGCAATTGCTGTCGCTCCCGAAGCCATGTTACGAATATTACTAAACCATCTGGCTACTGGGGACAGAAGCCTTGGACCGAGGCTGTTACACTCACTCATACCAAGATCATAATTCCGGGACCCACGGGACTGAGAGGAGACGCACCGGTGTGAAAGATTTCCGTGCGAAAGACATCCGATCCCACACGTACAACGGGTGAATTTTCGCCGAGGCTATGCCAGTCGCAAGAGCCAGGGGTAATAATGGCCGCCCATTAATTGCCTGGGATTGCTGTCAACCTCCCATTTACCAAGGATGTCTGTCATAACCGGTCTTTAGTTGTGAGTCCGCACGTCCCTGACGACTTGCCTTCCTTCGAGATTTTGGTCTGCCTCCATAGGGGACCCACTTGACAACTTCCACGATCACTTTTCTCTAGTGGCTTGGTTGCTAACGAGGGAAACGGGTAGCCTTGCGACTTGAACTACTAGAATGTGTAGGTAAGCCTCAAGGACAGGCGTAACTGTCCCTTCTGATTGCACGCAAGATCAAATGTTGACTTTCTTGGGGTGCAGCAGGGACCTTGTTGACCCTCTCGTGTATGAGAAGAAGATGCTCGAACAGGCACGCTTTGAAACTATCTAAGTATGTGCATGATACATCTGGCTCTCACTTGACACCCTATATTAACTTTGTCCAGTCAGCGGAGGCACCTTATCCGGACGATATCGATACACCACTATTCAGGCGGCCCATTCAGTTTATGTCGATGTCACTAAGAACCGCCCATCATCATAACCCAAAGGCACGCTGGACCCTATGCATCAGAAGCCAGGGATAATGAAACTCGGACATACACCAGCGGTATCCTATCTACCCTTTGTATCGCGGAACACGTGGGCTTCGTAAGTAATGCAACCGACTACCTCGTGGAAGTAATAATAGCACTTCAACTCTCCCACCCTCGCTCTGTCCGCTCTGTCTGCATACAAACCTCTCCCCGTGTCATAGGTTCCTGAAGTAGGACTCTACCTTATTTATCGCGTCGTTTAGGCCTGTAGATGGTGAGCAGTTTCGCCAATGTCGATGGTCACTATTTCCAGGTGTCATTGGACACCTCCGAAGTTGATCCCCGCATCATTGTGCTAATATTGACCGGAGCTGTGTCTATAGAGTAAGGCTTGCCGATAGTTTCTCCCGTCTCTAGGTTCTTGCCACCCTACTGGCCTCGATGGACCCGACTCAATTGGAACCCTACTATATCGAGCTTGCACGGCTCATTCAAGTCAATAGGATGTGCCAAGGTAGGCTTTTGATTGAACATCATATCAGATCTAGGTTTCTGTGCGCTAAGCTCCCTTTTCAGCGGCTGCGATGGCTTTGCTAGTTTATGACTCCCGTAAGTATGTCCATGATGAAACTTGAATATAATTTGCTGATGAGGGCGTAGTGGTGATGTTTGATAGAGAGGTATTGGACTTCCATTTCACAGTCTGCAGCTTATAGCATGATTTTCTTCGACCAGGTCGATCATATATGGGTATGCAATGATTGGAAGGGGGAAAATGGAATGATTTTAATGATTCCGTGTTGTGCTAGAAGAAGCCATGGACCTGGTCTACTTACTTATACTTGGGGGTGTGCATTCAATTTTGTCTGGCAGTGGCTTTGCAATCGCTTATTCCCCCTTCACAGCTGCGATATCCGGCAAGTGCTTGGGGGATGTATGTCTTCCCTTCTCTAGCTGCAGTACTTCTCATCCGTGTTTTTCTCAGATTCTTCTCAAGTGGTGAGTTGCTTAACCATGGCAAGAGAATAAGGAATTTATCGCCCTGGCAGCATTCTTCTTGGACAGGCCGTCACTCACAGTGAGAGCCACATTTTTTCTGTTCCGTCAATACCATGTCGACTGATCATACACTAGTTGTAAGGATGTTGGTTACCAATTCACTACGTTGTTTGGCTCAAGGCGATCACGATGTCTTGTTTCATGAAATGCAGCTGTAAGGACACCGTTCACACGTTGCTACCAATATGCAGACCAATCGTTTTCAGGTAAAATCTTTTTGCCCATGGAAGTCTGGCCTACATGGTTCATCGTGTCTGTTGTGCAAGGTGACTGCTCACCACATCTTGGCACAGGGTTAAGGCTCATCTTATCATGACGATCCCAACAGTTATGCTGCAAATACGACTCTATGCTCTTTACAATCGTTCCAAAAAGGTCCTTGCGTTCCTGGCTATTTGCTTCCTCACCGAAGCTGCAGTAATGCTTCGCATATACATTAATTTCAGTTCCACGATAAAGGGTTAGCCCGAGATCTTTCTGTCCTCATTGTCGGAAAAGGTTGATCATGTTTGATAGTTACAAACCAACCATTACCAGGAGCGTACTTCTGCGGTTCAACGTCTTACGGACGATGGATTTCTTACAGCGTGTATCCGACCCTTGCTTTCGAGTCGATCTTATGTTTCTCGTGCATGTGGGTAGGATATCAACGTTCAAAGGAGCATTTTTCGTCTCCCGGGCTACGATGGAGCCGGGCACGCCTGATAGATATTCTCATTGGAGGGAATGTCTTGTATTTCCTTGGGTGAGCCACCCACGTACTAGGGACTAGGGACATGCTGATCATGTTGGTAGCTTCTCCCTGACATGGGTAGTTGGAACGGTGGCACTCATCGTTTATGGGGTACGTTTCTATTATGATGCGAAGCCGACTAGATGTCATTGAGCCTGTCCTCCCCAGTTCCAATGGGGCCAAGCCGTCAATATCTTCGGTGCAGCGACTTCAATCATTGGTGGCTGTCGCCTTATATTGCACCTCCGGGAAGCAACCTCGCCCGGTTCGCATTCCACACATCAGCTGAGCACGGGTGCGATATTTATGTACCAGTCAACTACTGCCGTGAGCGATGCTTGATACTCGGGATTCATTCAGTACATAGTGCCATTCATTGTCAATAGAGGTACCTTTGACGGACAGCATGTGGCGACGTCCGATAGATATCACATGGATACATGCTATCGGGAGGTCAGACCGGTCATCTTTGATCTTTCCGGATCATGTAGAATATACTCGTTACGAGGCTATGTGTTTCGACTCTCGATTGCTCCCGCAGACTCGAGTTGAATCCCAGGCTATTTCAAGGCCGTGAAACCTGTACGCATGCGCATATGCATGATATATAGCATCGAACACGATACAATCTTTCAGCGTGGTGTGATACTGATACAAGTTGAGAAGTCGTGAATAGATGAAATAATAGAGGAATGGCAGTTCAAATCCAACCGATGGCAATAGTAGGCGAGGGGACATACTGGCACATGGCACGAGCTATGATAGCCTAATGCCAGAGGATGAAGATTATGCTTTGGTGGCGGCGGCTGGTGGTTGATCCTTGTCGCCGATTGGTATTGTGGCAGCGTACAGGTTAGGTACTATGGCGAGATTTGCCTTCCAAAGTGGGACGCGCTGCATCAAGTATCCATTGGCCTAGGTGACTTGCATGAGGGTAAGGCATTCATTGAGGGATCACAAATACGGGTGATGAAACGGGTTGGATGGATTTTGCCATCTATGCCCTGCCACCAAGTTCCCCCTTTCAGTTATGGACGGGAAATGGATATGTATTCGAGGAGAGGACGTGGATACAGTCACTACGGACGGAATGTAGAGGCCCAAATCAGAAAAGGACTCCTGCCCGAAACGAGGTCGCAAAAGCAGACCAAATTCTCCAAACGACTTCCATAAATGGCACCGCTGAAGAAAAATCTACCACAACCACTGCACACAGCAAACCAGACGGAACACATGATCGCACCCCGGGTGGGCCATGTCCATTGATCCAATGCAAGTGTCACGACAAAACGCCGGTACAGCCTGCACGGCTACGAGATCAAAAGGTCAGCTGGCGATACAGACTACTCACTGTGCTTAGATTAGATGCCGCTGTGGAGTACCCATGATAAAAATCATGCAAGTGATAATAGTAACTTACTGACTTATCATATAATACATAGGTTGGAGGTCAACAGTGGGCAGGTTTGCACTACTCGCGAGGTACGTGTATCCAGAAGTTGATAGACTGATTGTAACTGACATTGTAAATAAAACTAGTCACTTAATGCCCCATTGTTCCTTGGTCATTCAATTCAACTCAATTCCTTGGATCATAGAATGATATATAATATAATTATAATCATGGATGGGAATTCGCGCAGAATCGCAATGCACACGTTATCAGGGTGGAGGCTATGCGAATCACGGAAGCCAGTCATAATAATATCCACGCACTGTCTAGAGCTGTCTAGTAGGCGGGTGAACGGGATTATTTAACGGTGCCCCAGCTTCCCATGGCATCGGTTTCAGGATGGCATCAGGTGGGAGGTGGGCACTGGACTTGGGCCTGTCATTACATACAGGTCCAAACATTGGCTTCGATGACCCTACTTTCTATGGGTGCAACAACAGTAATAGAACAAGACGAAAAGCAGGTATGTCTTAAGATATTTGACATAGTAAATTCAAAACTCGGGATCCAATCGCGCCAGGGTCCCGACATCAACGGAGGGCCGCCCGAAAAAGTACAGTGGCAATATCAGTACTTATTCCGTAGACTTTCCTTTAGAAATCGACTTATCTCCATCAATCAGCTCATGATGTGAATCTCCGGTGGTTGAACATTGCCTTGTATATTGTATCCATTGGGCGGGTTTATAATCTCAGACCTCTTACCAATGCTCACTAGGTTTTTACCCCCCCAAGTTTAACCGCCATGGATCCATCCCAATTGGAACAAGCCTACAGCGAGCTTGGACGCATCATGCTAGTCAATAGGTTGTGTGAGGGTAGGTTTCCGGTTACTCAAATCTAGGTATATTGTGCGCTAAACTCCACCTCTCAGCGGGTGCGATAACCTGGCTAGTTTACGACTTCTGTAAGCGTGCATATATTGAAACTTAAATGTGGTTTGTTGATGAAGGATTAGTTGTCACGTTTGATAAAGAGGTATGTTTCTTCATCTTCTACCGAAATCCGCAGGCAATGAGATTTGTTTTCCAGATTGAATACATATGGGTATGCAATGACTTCAGCAAGGTATCGGGTTGCATTTAGTGATATTCGTGTCGCAGAAAAACCGGAGGACCAAGCTGTCCACATTCTTATACCTATCTGTATGCACCCCATTTCGGCTGGCATAGACTTCCCAATCTCTTGTCTCTTTCCACAGCTGCGATATCTGGGAAGTGCTTTGGGCATGTATGTCATCCCTCCTCTGGCTTCAGGACCTTCATTCACCCTTTTTTCAGATTCATCTCGAGTGGTGAGTTTCTTGGTTATGGCAAGAGAACAACAAACACATGTCCCTGGTAGCGTTCTTCTTGGATAAGCCGTCACTCGCAGTAAGAGCTAAATTTTCTATATGTCGGCTGATCTATTCATCGCATCAGTTGTAAGAATATTATGTTCGAATTTATTGGTTTACATGGCTCAAGGTGATCATGGATGCCCATTTCATCGTATCAAGCTGTAAGCATTTCCTTCATTTCCTATATTTGAACTAATGGTTTGGTTTCTAGGCAAAGTATTTATACCCATGCAATCATGGCCCACGTGGTTGGTCGTGTCCACTGTGCAGGGTAACCATTCGCCATATCTTCACACTGGAAAAGACTTACCTTGTCAAATAGTTTTGCTGCAATTACGACTCTATGTTCTTTATAACCGTTCCAACAAGATCCTTGGGTTCATGACCATTTTCTTTCTCGCAGAGATGGCAACGCAGGTTTACATATACGTCAACTTCGGTGCTATAGCGAAAGGTTGGCCCGAGGCATTTATTATCCATTCGTTATCAGCAACTTCTGATCATTTTTGATAGTATCAAACCAGCCATTACCAGGAATCTACTTTTGTGCTTCATCGTCCTACGGGTTGCTCTCTTACAGCGTATTTCCGACTCTTGCCTTCGAGTCGATGGTGTTTTGCCTGTGCATTTGGGTAGGTTATCAGCGTTCAAAGGAGCATTTTTCCGCACCCGGGTTACGATGGAGCCGGGCACACCTGATAGATATCCTCATCAAGGGGAATGTCTTGTATTACTTTGGGTAAGCTGCCCACGTGTCTGAGGACAGGAACATACTGACAATGTTCCTAGCTTCTCCATGATGTGGATCTTCGCCATGGTGACATTCTTCGCTTATGGGGTATGTGTTAGGTATACCATGCCGCCGATTGGATGTTGCTAAGCCTTGATCGCTCAGCTGCAATGGGGTCCAGCCGTCAATGCCTTTGCTCTAGCGACTTTCGTTATCGGTGGCTCTCACCTCATTTTGCACCTCCTGGAAGCTGCCTCTCCTGCTCCGCATTCCACGGGTCGACTGAGTTCAGCTGCAGTATTTGCAAATCCCACATCCACTATAAGCCACGCTTGATGTTCAGCGCCCATGACTCCAGTCTATACCCTTTACTCTGGTAGTGGATTGATGAGTAAATTATGTAGCGACGGACGATATGCACCAGATGTATGCAACAGGCTCCAAGGTGATGTGTTAAGCAATCTCCATGCTGGACGTACTCGAGTTATGTAACTTATACAAGGTTGTATTCATTAGACATTATGAGGTTATTGGGATTATCCCATTGCTTACTGCCAAATTCAAAGCACTGAGAGCAGTGCTCGGGACTTGCTCAGGACTGACCTAGTCAAATATTGCCGTTTGTGCAAATCGCCCACCAAAAGAATCTTAGTGTCGAGCCCAAGGCTGTACAATGCATGCACCGATCTCACATCTGACGACGCAATTCGTCGGCATGTATCGATAGTCTGAGAGGTTGTCAACATTGAAATTATATCGAAGAGTGGTACTGAAGGCAATTGAGTAGGTATGACTCGAATAATAGACGAGGATATGGCACGCGCTGTGATGGAAGATGGAGAGTATCCCTTTGTGGCGGTCTGGCATTGGACCGAAAATTCCAAGTGCGAATGAGAATGAGGCAGTGGGATCGACTCGTGATGTCATCAGGGGTTGGCACTGCCTGGAGTCGCAGACTAACGATATGTAGTAGTTCATCCAGCGTACTTTCCCGTTAAAGGCGATGTGCATCTGTATTGTGAAACCAGCTGGGACAATAAAGAAGCCACGAGATGCATACGACTTACGAGGATGTCCATCCAATAGCCGTTTGCATGGAGACGAGCCATCTGGCAAATCAAGTGTTCCATGGCTTGCATAAAAAGCATCCACACATGCATATGGGCAATCACGGGCACTGAAGCGGATGGGTGTGGGTCAGCACTCGTAGTCGATGGCGAGATTACATGTCAACGAGCAGGTATGTATTGCATGTCACTAGTACGGCTTCGATGACAATCGCCTTTCATGTGAAGCTGCGTAGTGGTTTACGCGTTGTGCCATCTGCGATGTCCTGTTTCTTCACCAGTACATCGCCGGAGTGCTCCTGACAATCGTCCCTTTTCAATCGCTTCAAACGAGAGAATAAGTGCGCTAGAAGATCCGTGACGACGACAGGTCATCTTCCAGCCTGCGATGACTGTGTCCCTGCCTGTTTCTCGTGCTGATGCTCGATGCTGTAGCTGGCGGTGAATGCGTGCGCTATAAAATCAATGTCCGAATGCGCAGGATGGACACGTACGTGTTGGTCAGTGGGAAATGATACGTGGACGTGGACTTATCGCGGCCACTCCATTGGTTCTGTTAGCATCCGCATCACTGGGTAAGTTATTATGCATGCAGTGCTCGTCTGTTATGTCTGTTCCTTCGCTGATGCGCTCAAGATCAGGACATGCATTTCATGACCACTCCATAAAATCCTTCGATACAAACCAAATACAAATGTGAGCTTGGAGTAGCAGTTCGCAGGACGGACGCTACATTTGTTTCATCAGGTGTGATATACGTCCTCGCCCAAGGATTGTTGGTGTCGCCATTTGTCCTGAGTTTCGAATTGCAGTGGCGAATTGTATAAAGGCTATGCGCCAACATATGAATGTCCGAGGGTTGCATAGCATGCGCGTCCTTGGGCTGGCGGGGGCTTTCACACAGGATTGACGACTCAGACCGTAGACGTATGGGGGGGAGGTATTGGGAGTCATGTCCGCGTGAGGGACTTCAGTTATCTTGACCCGCGTGGGGCGATAAGTACTAAGACTGGCCGAAATTGCCACGGGAAGTTCCGAGGTCCCATCAAGGATGTTTCTTCTTACATGATGCCCAAAGAACGCCTTGACAAATTGCCTTGCGCCCAGCCACGAGGTGGTCAAGATAGGGAAGCATCGTGTAAGTCTTTGTAAGCCTTTGATCAAATGACTGACTCTACATGGCTCGATGTTGTATGGGAATAGCAATCGCTTCCAGGTACCCATGAATGAGCATGAAGAGGCATGACTTGAGAAAACTGGGCTAGTACTGAGTCCCGACATCAACACCGATCACTCAGGGTTTCGGCACATGCGATCGGCGATGTGACTGGACACTGCCCAATTGTGTAGTGCGTATATTGGGCGGGTGTTATTCGGAACTGGGTTATAGGCTGTGTTGATTGTCTGATACCTTTTATCAATTGCTTGTCCCCCAACAAGCTCTTACTCTCCTTCTTGTCGCGATGGCCTCGAATCAGTTGGAACAAGCTTACATTGAGCTTGGGCGGCTCATTCAGGTTAATAGGATGTGTCAGGGTAAGTTTGGGATGGATTGGATCCGGGTAGCTATCCTATATGCTGACCACCCCCCAGCTGCCGCAATGACCTGGCTAGTTTACGACTCCTGTAAGCCTATCTCCACATTGAAACTTGAATATAGTTTGCTGATGGCGGTGGAGGTATGCTATTTGATCAAGAGGTATGGGCCTCACTCTCAACCGAAATCTGCGACAAAATGACTTGTGTACCAGGTCGAATACATATGGGTACGCAATGGCTCGAGAAAATCATTAGATTGGCTTTAATAATGTCCGTGTTGTAGAAAATGCCATGGTCTATAACCACTTTCGTATATCTTCTGGTATGCATCCGGTGTTGGCTGCCATTGGCTTCCCAATCTCTTATCTTGCTTCACAGCTGCGATATCTGGGAAGTTCTTGGGGCATGTATGCCTTCCCTTCACTGGTTACAGCACAATCACTCATGTTTTTCTCAGATTCTTCTCGGGTGGTGAGTTGCTTAATTGTGACAAGGGATCGAAAATGGCATGTCTTCGGCAGCGTTCTTCTTGAACAAACCATCACTCGCAGTAAGGCTATAATTCAATATGATGACCGATCCATTCATTGCATTAGTTGTAAGGGTGTTGTCTACCGATTAACTGGTTTGCATGGCTCAACTGGTGATCACGGCGTCTCGTTTTATCATACCCAGCTGTAAGGATATCCTTCCTTGACTTGCAATATTTGAGCCGATGGTTCAAGGCAAAGTATTTGTACCCATGGAAGTATGGCCTACATGGCTCATCGAGTCTATTGTGCAAGGTAACCATTCACCATACGTTTACACTGTGGTAAGACTTACCTTGCCGTGTCGAACAGTTATGCTGCAAATACGACTCTATGTTCTTTACAGGCGTTCTAAAAAGATCCTTGTGTTCTTGGTTACCTTCTTTCTTGCACAGGCTGCAGCAATGCTCTGCATATACATCGATTTCAGTGCTACGGCGAAAGGTTAGCCCAACGCATTTCTGTACTAGTCATTTTCGGCAACATTTGATTATGTCCCATAGTAATAAATCAACCACTACCAGGAGCCTACCTTTGTGGTTCAACAACTTACGGATGGCTCTATTACAGCATGTACCCGACCATTGCTTTTGAGTTGACCTTGGTCGGCTTGTGCGTTTGGGTTGGCTATCAGCGATCCAAAGAGCACTTTTCTTCCAGGTTACGATGGAGCGGGGCACACTTGATAGATATTCTCGTCAGGGGAAATGTCTTGTACTTTTTTGGGTAAGCTATCCATGTACCAGAAAATAGGGACATACTGACGAGACCGCTAGCTTCGTCTTGATGTGGATCATTTCCATGATAGCACTCTTCGTATTCGGGGTATGTTTTTTGGAGATAAATCAAACTGACTCTTGCTAAACCTGGACCCCCAGATGCAATGGGGCTCGGCTATCCTTGCCTTTGGCCCAGCGACCTTCATTATCGGCGGCTGTCGCCTTATTTTACATCTCCGAGAAGGGGCTTTGTCTGTTTCGCACTCCACACATCAGCTGAGTGGAGGCCCTGTAGCTGTGACATATCCGACACCTACTGTGAGCGATGTTTGATGTTCAAGGGTTCATAGATTTTCAAGTACTTTTCATTCTCATGTGGATCGACGAGTAACTTTACGTAGCGATACAATATACACCAAATGCATGCCTTCACGTTAATATTTCAAGTACTGATATAAAACATGATGTAACTTATCCTACTCATTGATAGATCAGGCTACGAGGCATAGGACTGTCCCATCACTTATTGCCAAATCAAATCAAAGTCAAGGTATTCAATGCTTCGCCGAATCAGGGGCCTTGCAATCTGTACGCAGACATCTGGTTAGCATCTAAGAAAATGAAATCTGTCAGCGTGTATTCCTTCAGGATGAGGAGTTGTGAACAAATTATATCGAGCGTCGAAGGTAGTGAATAGAGATTGTCCCCAGGTAGTAGCTTTTCCAGCTGGCATTGTGACAGAAGTCCCAGGTGCGGCTCATGATGTCATCCGGATGAGCATTGTCTCGCGGATCGTAGATAGAGTGCCATTCGGCGGGCAATCATGTGAGACACACCAGAATCCCGACAGAAACTTCCTCGCCCATGATGTAAAGGTGGCGTGCGTCCATGTTCTGAAACTCGGGCACTATGCAAGAGTGCGACAAAGTGTACTACTTTTCGAGGATGTCCATCCAGTAGCTACTTGCAATTGCAGGGGTGGAGATGCGAGATCGTAAAGACAGAATCAAGTGTCCAATGGTTTTGATGATCTAGTGTGGGGATCATGGTTGAGGGGCATTGGTCTCCCCTAGGCAGACCCAACGAGAAGGAAGATAGTCGTCTCTTCAAAAGGGTGCAAATGGGCCAGTGGTGCTGTGGATTGAGGAATACCATTTTAGGAAAGTCACCTTGGTGTTCGCCACAAACGTAGAGTCAACACCAAAACGACAACAAAGATACTAGGTGGAGATACAGCCAATCTCATCCCATACTCATCGGCGAACATGCCCAGATACGATGACAGGAAGGCTATGCAGAGTGTCAACAATACGGCCGTGTTATAGCGCTAACTTGCTAATGGGATATCGGGTGCTATCCATGCCATGAATTAAATTGCGCTGTACATGATACAGGTACGTGTTTCCACCAGCTAATGGAGAGATCAACGGATCGTGATTGATATTCAAAACCACCAAATACACGCACTGGCCT
>Ga0307516_10002789_pt1 | contig 23066 bp, 7 predicted proteins | sample 19_EM_MG_FD_203310 | JGI IMG/M metagenome (GOLD analysis project Ga0307516, IMG submission 203310) | Populus trichocarpa ectomycorrhiza microbial communities from riparian zone in the Pacific Northwest, United States - 19_EM | ecosystem: Host-associated > Plants > Roots > Unclassified | place... | reverse complement strand
TTAACAGTCAAAGTTTCAGGTCAACAGACGGTGCTGATGAAGCCACGTGTCAGGCGGAAATAGTGTCTGCGAAACACTGAATCAAAACCCACTGTGATGATGTGGCTAGATGACGTGGCATACACGTAAGCAATCCGGGCCCACCTTAGATGACGTGGCAAATGGACGCACTCTTTTTGCTGACGTGGCAGGTGATGACGTGTCTGCTGACTGGTCTGATGACGTGGCGGATGACTGTGCAGAATTGCTGGCGTGGCAGATGACTGGCTGCTGGCGTGGCGGGTCAACCCGGTTCAGTTGCAGACAATCGGGTGAAGACGACGCGTGGAGAGCGTGGCGCGAGTGGTCGCGCGTGGGCAGTGCTGTCGTCGGCGCGTGTTGGAGCGTGCGGTCATGCAGGACGTCGGTTCGTCGCCGGGTTTTCACCAGTGAATGCGTCTCTTCTTTCTCTACGCGATGGTAATGTCAAAAACACGTTTTGAGAACTTTGATTTTTGAGTTTGGATCAAACACCCTCTTTTTCAAGAACAAGCTCTGATACCAGTTGTTGGGTAAGTCCAGAACTCAAACACACACAAATTTACGTGGTTCGGCAACTTGCCTACTCCACGGAGCTACTGGTTTGTATTAATCAAGCTTAGAAACAATACAAACAACAAAACAAGGAGGAGGAGAAAATCTTCTCTACTCAACTCAAGCTCTCTCTCTCACGTTTTTCTCTCTGTGTTTTCACTCTTCACTGCGTTCTTCACACACAGACTCAACAGCTCTTCACTGAGCATACATATATATTAAGCTAAGAGTGAAGGGCATAAATGCCATGATTTATGCCCACCGTTTGCCTCCACTTGTGCTAAGTGGAGATTAGGTATTCCCACTAAGCACATAGTGGAGGTGGGACATTGCTTGTCTCCAAATAGCTAACAAGAAGAATACTAGAAGAGCATTTCAATCACGCTGAACATCTGCCGGAGAAACTCCATTAGAAGCTCCTGCAACTTTGCTCCATAAAATGGCCAAATAACAATTTTATCACAGATTCTCTAGAGTTCCTCTCTACCCAAACACTTCATATGATGGCAAATTATGCATAAGTTGATAATTCACATTTAAACAACTATTAAGGTGATGATACAATCAGATACCTGTTCGTGTAGAGCTTCTTTAAACAGAGACAAAAGCACCACTCTACTTCAAGTGATCTAAGTTTCCCAGTGCTTTGTTTCGAAAGATTCTCTTCGTCCTCTAGTTCCTTCCCTTCATCCTCTAGTTCCTTGGTCTGACCGCTCTAGTGGATCGTGAATCTCGTTTTGTAATTTTGACGGAGCGTGAACGGTTTTTGCTGAACTCCAAGGGTGGAGGAGCATCTTCTCCAAGAATTACCTCTTTGAGGCTCCGGGAACGTGACCAAATACTTTCCTTTCTTCTTGTATAATTCACCTGGTGATTCTGCAAACACAAGTTTAATAATCCTAATCATCGCTCAAACTTTCTTAAAAGACACTACACCATTAAGCACATCAATGGCATCTTATACCTGTCAATGCTCAACTAACATCTTACCAATCTAGAGACTGCAATCTTGCCAACAGTCATCACCTTTCTCAACTACAGTTTTTAGCTCCGCAGGAAGAGCTTTCCCAAACTCGGTAATCAAATAAAATGCTAGGAACAAAAATGAAGAAAAAAAAAGTAATTAAAAGAATGAAGTGTATGTTTGTGAGTTTGTTAGAAGTTGTGTTTTAAAATGTTTTTTTGTTAAAAATATATTAAAATAATTTTTTATTTTTTAAAATTTATTTTTGATATCAACATATCAAAATAATTCAAAAATACTAAAAAAAATTAATTTTAATTAGAAAAAATTTAAATTTTAGACAAACAGTGTTGTGACCACAATACCAAACAAGTCCAAAGACTAAATTTAATACAAATACAAACTAAAAGACAATTAATTTTTGGAAGGACTAGAAAGAATTTTTAGGTTAGAAGAGAGCAAAAAAAAAAAAGTTCATCAATTGTGCTTATGTCATGGACATGCACCCCACACCATGAAAAGGACGATGCTCCGCTTCCAACGCATTGTGGATGGCAATGTTTGGCTATGGGTATGTGTCGCCTAAAAAGCATGGTTCCTTTCACTTGGTGACATGTGCTACATATGCTCCATCTAATACTTTTTTAATTATTTTTATATTTTTTAAAATACTAAATCACTCCTTATTCAAAATAAATAATTACAAAAAACCATATAGAAAAGACCTAAGTGCCTCTAACTGTAAGTTTTATTTATATTTTTATAGGTAATATGGTCATTTTATTGTGTATTCAAATCGCAAAAAGCTCTTAACCCTAGTTTTAATTATTTTTACTCTTAAGGGTATACAAGTCATTACATCGTTTATTTAAAATATAAAAAAACTAATTTATCATCAATAATATAATAATAACAAATAAATCTCATACAAAAAAAGGTTTAGTTGGTAAGTTGATGCCAGTTGGTTTAGATTCCTAATATGATGGTTTTCAATTTATCATATCCATTTTATCATTATAAAATAATTGAATTTCTATTTATCCTTCTTTTAATATTTTTTTCCATTTAAATTAACAAAACTGATTGCGCATCAAACTCAATGTTATGAAAAAAGATTACAACCTCGATTAAAGACTAAGAGGTTATTTGATATTGTAATAACGGTTATTTTTTAAAGTATTTTTTGTTTAAAAATAAATTAAAATAATATTTTTTTTATTTTTAATATCAGTACATCAAAACGATATGAAAATACCAAAAATAATATTAATTTAAAGCAAAAAAAAATCAAAAATTTCAAAAATATTTTTAAAACACAAAAATAAACAAGCTCAAAGTCACCAAAGAAAAAAAAAAGAGGTCATGAAAAAAAAGATAATTTTTTTTCAAAATGATATGAAAATACAAAAAATAATATTAATTTGAAACAAAAAAAATAATTTTTTTAAAAATATTTTTAAAACACAAAAATAAATAGGCTCGAAGTCACCAAAGAAAAAAGAAAAAGGTCATGAAAGAAGAATGCGTAGAGAGAGGGAGAAATGTTTTTATTTTATTTTATTTTATTTTGTGACTAATATTCCATAAGATGAATAAAAAACTAACATAAGATAGATAATAAACTATTAGGACATGTTAAAAACTCACTTCAACTAGACCATTTGCATAAAAAATAAAAACACAATTGTTAGTGTAACGGTACATTTGACTCCTCTATCTTCCAAGGCCAACAACTAGTTAGTGTAACGGTAAATGAGCTTCTAGAATCATGCAATTGATGACATATTTGAAGGACAGCCATAACTACCTTAGAAAACCCTAATCTTTGTCGGAGAAGTCGGGGTTAAAATGGAGTAAAATGTAGGGTAATTTTACCATGACATTACATTCACGTACATCATTATGGGATAGGATATAATGTTAATCACGAGTATAATAATAAACAATTAGTGTTTGTTATATCCTATCATCGCCTACTTTTCGACTACAATGTGATTTCTCTAAAATTAACACATTCATCCAAAAACCGAAATGAGGCAACATGCATCACAGATGGAATCGCCAAATATCATAATAATGGAGGGGAAGATCGTCAACAGATGATTATGCGCCGGAAAATAATTCTACCCGTACAAACCCCTCTCTTGAGGCGCAATCCTTGAGCCTTAATAATGCTGGCCAAACTTTCTCATGTACCAGATTGCTTTAACAGGAAAGCCAGCACATAAAGACTGCAGCCATTGGGTCGACCATTGCTAGTTCACCAAGCACATGTCTAACCAAAAGCTACCGAAGAAAAGCAATACTGAATTGAACCCACAGAGCTGTTAATAGAATGGAAAGGAGAATCAACAAAGTTTTTCGTTTTTTAACTGTTACACTAAAATCGTGTATGATTAGAGGTATATCTAGATGGGTAGTTTCAGAAAACTAATACTTCATAATAAAAAGCTTGCTGTATCAATAACTGAATCAAAATTTGCCACTTCAGTACACAGCAGTTCACAACAGATGGGAATAAAATCCAAAACTGAAGGATGGGATGAAAGATGAGTGTTATAGACTCCAAAATATTCTAAAAAAGATGGGGAAAATCTAAAGAAATAAAACATATTTCTGCTGTAAAATAACGGAACCAGAAGAAAAGTCTGCTCAATGATCACCAGGGACTGTCTTGATAATATCAGAATCACCTATTCCACAAAGAAAAGAGTGACGTTCAGGCAACTGTCAATGGCATCAACCAATAGAAAATATTAAGTTCAAAACACAATAATTTCTTTCATGTATTACCTGCATCAATAATGCTCAGGCAAGATACACGGAAATACTTGCCACAAGCAGTTCCCAAGTCGACATTATCTGTAAAAAGAAAAAAGTACAAGAATTAAGCCAGGTAAAGACAGTTCAGTTTCAAAATCATTGGTTCAGGTGTCATGCAAGAACTATGTAGGAAAACTCCAGTATTCTTGGTGCACGCACAGTTCAGTACAAAACCCTCTTAAATGAAGCCATATAGACAAATTGACAATCACATTATGATTCAAGTGTTTTAACAAAATGGAAACAACATATGAAAATGGAAATGAAAATAGTATAAACTATAATGTGTTCCATATCAATTTGACCATGGACTTAACTTTAAATGGATCCTGCACCAAGTATTGGGTACTCCTAGAGTTCTTCCCAAAAATATGCAAAGCCTAGGTAACTATATGCATGAACTAGCTACTGCATGGTTGCGCAACAAAACCAAAAAATTAAAGGCAAACAGTCCATAACAAGTTCTACAGATGATTAAATTGGTCAACATGTCATCTCAAAGCTATCTGTGCAAGTTACTAACATAGATTGTCTAGGCATGTAACTTCAGATTGTAGCAAGTTTAAGACAATATGTTCCATGTACCAATAAGAACTTCTTAGAACTCTCAAGTGTCTAACAATGAGACTACAATGGCTGCACTGGCTGAAAGTGTGGTAACAATCGAGTCAATCAAATTCAAAGTTTTAAACATGGTCAAGGTTGCAAAACCTTTATAAAGGAAAAAAAAATTGCGGGAATACACAGACACAAAAGGCATACATGGCTACCAGTACTAGACCAAAACCCTTTTCTATCAAAACCCGACCGATAACAGAGGAGATGCTGAATCTAAAACACATAAAACTCATAGAAGGAAACACTTACTTCCATTATAATGATGAACCCCAACCTTCGCAAGCATAGCATAATACTCAATCTCAGATTTCCTCAAAGGTGGGCAATTGTTTGATAATAAAATCAATTTTCCTGCATCATGACCAATCACCAAATAACCTCAAATTAAACAGAAAAGAAATCAAAAATCAAAATTAAGATCTTAAACATAGAAATAAAAACTTGTAATAAGGAAAAAAGAAAACACCTTTAGAGCTCCTCAGAGTTTTAAGCACAGTTTTGTAACCAAGAGTGTACTTTCCACTCTTCATCACCAAAGCCAATCTGTTGTTGATGCTCTCATGGGTCTTCTTCTACAATATTCATACCAACAAAACAAACGCAGAAAACAGATAACAAAAAATTAATACAAATATTCAAGATTTTCAATGAAACAAGTGAAATAAAAGGAATTAAAAATTTAAAACAAAAAGAGTAAGGGATTTACAGTTTTCTTTGCCGTCACCATTTCGATGTTGTTTGGCTAGTTTTCCTGGAATAGAAAATTAGGTTAAAATGGTCGAATTTGTGTTATTGAAATGCTAAGAAAGTGTAAAAATGGGCTTACGGTGGTTAGGGTTTATTGCGATTGAGAATCTGAAGCAGAAAGAAACACCAGAAGCTTGGCGGCAGTTATAGAGAGAAGGAAGTAGGGTTTGTGTATTTTTTAGGTTATAAACGGCTTGCTTACCCGTGTGCAGGTCACGTGTGTTGATTATTGCTTCAATCTGTTTAGTCCTCAAAGAGACAATTAGTTCAATTATATCCCTATAGCTTTACCAATTGTGGGAAGTTATGTTTAAGAAAAACAAGAGGCTATAGCAAAAAAAATCATCATGATGTATAATATCAATAATATGGTTATCCATGAGGGTCTTGGCATGGCGGCGGGAGGGGTTTGTCTCCTTCTGCTGCTTTTGGGTTCGAGTTCTCATGTGCACGCCTATCATCCCCGCGGTGCCTTACATGCCTACTGGGTTTGCAGGATGTTCAGTGGGCCGTGGGATTAGTCGTGGTGCGCGCAAGCTGGCCCGGACACCCACGTAAATCAAAAATAATAATAATAATAATATGGTTATTCAAATGAAAAATATGTTTGTAAGGTGTGAAAGGTGTTTTAAGGTGAAACTAAGATGTTATTAACATGATTCTTTAATTTATTTATTTTTAAATTAATCATTATATCAAGATTTTCAATTAATTATTTGTTATTAATTTCAACAATAAAGAGAAATTACCCTGCTTATTTCAGGTATCCAATGAAGTATTCATTATATAATATTATTTATTAATAAATAAAAAGTAAAATAGTTAATATATTTTTTTTTTTTTGTTGAATATTTAGATTTTTTAATACAATATGATATATACATACCTTAATATTATTATAAAACACATATATATATATTAACAATACTTGTCTTTTTATCATTTAATATATAAATACACACTTCAAAAATGGGTTTTAAATCAAGTTTAATAATATCTATATTTTACTTATTATTTATTAAATCTAAGAAATTTTTATATATTTTTGGATTGATATCTATCAAATTCAAATTAAATTATATTTTATAAATAGAAGATAATAATAGTCAAGGTAATAAAATTAAGTACGCAGTGCATGAGGAGAAGACAGGAAGGATGATTTGAACATCTTTCTAATTTTTTTGTATAAATTCTTTATTTATTGGATTTGGTTTTTATACACCTTGATGAGATTAGTACGAGTATAATGCTCTGTATATGCAGTGCCAGCTTTATTTGTATTTTATTAATTATCCATGATATTGTGGTCCTAATAAAAACAATAGTGATAAATCTTGTGCATTATAGAATTAATAGTGTAATTCTGATGGCTTTTTAAAATATTTTTTATTTAAAAATATATTAAAATAATATTTTTTTTATTTTTTAAAAAATTATTTTTTATATTAACATATTAAAATAATCTAAAAATATTAAAAAAATATATTAATTTCAAATAAAAAAAATAAAATATTTTTAAAACACAAAAAAAAATATAAGGTCGAAACGTTTACCATGAACCGCACTAGGATTTTCTACAAGAGACTACCTATTTGACTTGTCGGTAAATGACTTGAGATAGAAAATGGCAATCTGAGAAGCAAGAGTATTCAATGTTTTCCCATCTCCAACGTCACCAAACTAATAGGATGTTTTTACAAGAGTTGCTGTTATTTTTAAAAATATATTAAAATAATATTTTTTAAAAAAATAAATTATTTTTTATATTAATATATCAAAACGATATAAAAATGTAAAAAATTTAATTTTAAATAAAAATAATTTTTAAATTTTTAAAAATATAATTTTAACCATGTTATCAAACACCATCTAAAAAGCTAAAGAGATCGAAGAGGGAAGAGAGCGAGTGAGAGAGGACTGCAAGAGATTTTGAGAGAAAAGTGAGCAAACTGTAGAGATAAAGAGGGAGAGAAGGGTGATTGCGGAAGGAAAAGAAATTAAGTGTCGGTTTGGTTTGGTATTATGATTAAACTTTTTTTTGTTAAAATTTGAATTGTTTTTTTTTTAATTAATTTTTTTTAATGTTTTTAAATCATTTCAATATATTAATATCAAAAATAATTTTTTAAAAATAAAAAAAATTATTCCAACACATTTCTAAGGAAAAAACCATTTTAAAAAAAAATAACTGATCTGATTCAATCCAATCAATTTCAAGCTTTAGAATCAAAACCAAAAACTAGATCAACAAAATTAAGTTTTCTAATTGGTTAATTTATTTTTTTTATATATCTTTCTTAGTTTAATTAGTTTTTCTGGCTTTTTTTACCCACCCCCAACTCAACTCATAGGCCTCTGTAGCAACAAGTGCGTGGACAATGATTGCTACATGGTTTTTGCGATGAGACATAGAGTTTTTGTTAACTAGCCGTATATCAGCGCTCCAGAGTAAGGCGTTACCAGATGGGAAGCATCCAGCACTGAAATATTGCTGCAATGTGCTGTGCTCGTAACTGCTATATTGCACTGAAATATGCCTAGAAGACCATGAACGATGAAACTAACACCTTCGATGCTAAAGATGCGATCACAGATTATAGACTTATTATTTGCAAATGGGTATTCACTGGAGACATTTAAACAACACTACTCTAGCTATTGATCTCCCTAATTTTATATGCATCCACAACACATTTCTGGGAACCAACCTGCTACCCTAACCAACTGGCATGGTATTACATAATACATCTCTCCCAAACATGCATACCATTTACACAGAAAAAACTTCAGAATCCTACATAATGAACCGGATAGAGAGTAGAGTATAGATGCAAGGAATGTAGATCCAACCAATTTACGATAGGGAAAGTTTCTTGTTCAGAAGAAAAACAAGATATGTCCACATGAAGATCATTCCACTCATATAGAGCGCTCTCAATTCAAAAGTTTCTAATGCTAAAAAAGAAGAAAACAAAGCTTAAGCTTTAACATCAAGCAGCCTTCCAGAAAACCAAATCCAGCACCGAACCACAACCCTCTGCTTGGCTGGACAATTCCTTCCTACAAGCAACACCTGCAGACCTGCAAAGAGGCAATTATGTGATACTATCTTACCATTATCTAACATGATCCTACGAGCAGCCAGGGATGTAAATAATAGCCCAGTCCCTATTGCTTGGTGTTTTTTCCACGTTCTGCAAGTTTTGCTGCAACTTGCTCTTCCAATAACGGTAAGTAGTAGATTCGAGGAGCTGTTTTGGTTTTCCGGAAGAGGTCATCCAGAGTGACAATGGGTGGGTCATGCTTCTCAGGAAGTGGAGGTGGTGGAGGAAGATCAACTCGTTCCCTGGCATGGGGTGGGTTAGAGAGTGGTGGAGGAGGTGGAAGGGAAGGTGGGGGTGGAAGTTGCTGCCTAGAAACCTGTTGACGAGGAGAGGGTTGTGGCTGCAGGGTGGGAGGAGCAGGTGCAGCAGCACTAGGAGTGACAGGTGTAGATGGAGACTGAGGAGGAGCATCCACCCGCATTTTCACTTCCTGAGGATCAACAAACTCGGCCACTAAAAGGCGTCCACCATTTGGCGGCCATTGTAGGTTATAAACAGCATTCCGTGTCTCCGTGGCTTCTTCCACAGATGAATACTGCACAAACAAAAGTGTTCAGATACCTGGTAGATACCAAGTAGTGCTGAGACCTACTAAAAAAATAAGAAGACAATACATGTATGCTGTTGTCCCAAAGAAAGAGTTTTCCACATTTAAACATTTCCAGTCCAGATAAGGAGAGAGAGAGAGACACAGAGACATGTCTTACCGTAACATAGCAATGGGTTTTGATATGATCCATCCAAAAACTTGTGACAGTCCCAGTTTTGCCCAGGAGTTCTTGGACAGCTTTCAGAGTAAAAGGACGCAGAAAACGATCAATTCTGAGAGAATTGGTCAAAGGTTTTTGTGATGGTGGAACTGCCAGATAACAATGATAGAACAAAATGTGTCAGATGTTAAACGAATTGTCCCTGGAAACACTTATATTCCAACTAAGAGAAAATTAACTCACCAACACGTTCCTTGGGTGCCTCCTCACTAACAGAGGATTCAGAACGGGAGAAGTTGCGTCTCAAAGGAGCAGGCTGAAACCCATCCTTAGGTGTGGTGGTGGGTGTCAAATTTGAGCTTTGCTGTTCAGGAACCTTGATGTTCTCAGAATTCCATCTGCGTTGCCGCTTCAAAGGTTCCGAGTTTCCAACAATTTCTTGATCTATAAAAAACTCAAATGAAATATATTGAGAAACTGAGTTATCATGCTTACTCATGAACTATAACTTACTGCAGAAAGGGAAGATGAGTCGAGAACAGATTTGCAAGCACAACTGCTCAAGAGGCAGTAATCATACAGAACCAAATAGCCACACTTATTTTCCAAAACACAACTTTCAGAAGATCTGATGAAAGGCATAAAATCACTCAACAAATATAAAATCAACGCAGTCAAGGCAATGTGATGTAATAAATCAAGTAGACATGCCAATGGCCAACAAAAGCAGAAGCTTCATGAAGAAAGACAACTGTCATCTCTGTGAGAGTTGCACTTCCTTGTAATTTAAGCAGGTTCCTATTGATACACCCGGCCTTTGTCCACAAAGGTACTTCAGTAAAAGTATAAAACCATATAAAAACACAAGGTTACATTGATACCTAAATAACCTAAACTTCAAAACTAGAAACAGGAGAACATACAGCCAGCAAAAAGAATTTGAGGCAGAGACGCTAATTTAGATTCCTATTAAAAGACATTTTCCAATAACCATCAGCTGAAATATTTAACTCATACAAATATGCCTTCAACTGTGACAAACTTGATCCTAAAACAAACTTTAGGTATATAATATTAGCATCAGACCTTCAAGCTCACCAAAGACATTGCATGCAAATATGAAAACCAAAACTAAAAGGCACGCACACACCATATTCAATTCTCATGTATTTAAAAAAGCCAAGGTACTTCAGCTAAAGCAGAGGCCTAGAAGAGCATCCAAACTTGGATCATTTTTTCCACATTGCTTAAACAATACTAAATTGAAAGTGTAAACTAGAACCTACAAATCCTACACTTATCTGAGGGCTTCCTCAACATATAACTTTCACAAGGCCTGGGGATAAGTTCAAAGAAGCACTAGTGAAACCAGATGTTAATGCTTCCAAAAGGTCTTGTAAAACCAGTTCCTCCAGACTTACATAACTGGTAAAGAAAACCAGAGAAACTGCAGGCTGTTTTTATCCATTCACAATTTCCTTTTTTTTCTGTTTATTTTTCAATTCGGAAGCAACTTCAGATGTGGAGACTAAAGATTTTTGAAGATCTAAAATGGATACAAAAAGATCAAATAAAAAAAATTGAACTAAAAAAAGAAAAAAAAAGAGTTGTATAACTTATCACAATAGTTTTAAGGAAGAGAATTTGTTTGTGGCTGTGAGCTGAAAAAGAATAGATAGTCATGAAATTACAGACATGAATTCACAACTTCATTTGGGCTTGTCTTACAGGCAAACCCAAATCATTACAGTTTCGCATGTCTTGGACATAATCAAAAAAATTATGTGGTGACAAGGATCTCAGGGAACCACATTTTCCTTATTTCCACATACACTCTGGAGACAGCATGCCTAATCCATTTCACTAAGTAAGGAAAATTTCAAATCATCTACTTAATTGCAATGAGCAATATTACATAACATTGAAAGCATAAAATCTCGATTATTTCCTACTTCCAAAATTAGATCACTCATGCAAATATTTATCAAACTACATGGTCTTTTAAAGGAAACTATTGATAAAGACACTAATACATGGAAGCAGCCTATATGCAAGTAAAATAACCAGACCTCTGAATCACATCTGGTCATTAATAACTATTGAAATTGAAAGGCGTAAATACATCATAATCACAAAACCCAGGTGGCAATACCATGTAAAGGAGCATCAGTCAAGTCCAGAACATATGACAGTCAAAAAAAAAATTTATAAAGAACAAATCTTACCGTTAAATTTTCTTTTCTCCACAGGCACAACTGGATGAATCTTATTCTCAACATGGACCTCCTTTTGATCAGTAGATAAGTCCTTCCCAGCAACACCAACAAGATTTTCCTCCTTCACAACAGGCCCTTCATTTTTCTTTTCACTCACATCACCCACTTCATCAGAATTATACTTTGAATCAATTTGCTTACTTTCTAAAACATCTTCCTCCATGGAGTCATCACCAGAACTCCTGTCTAAATTCAACTTTTCCGAGTACCCCACATCAACACTATCATTATTCTTTCTCATATATGCATTTGTACCACTGCTGTCATCTTTCTCTTCAACAGATTCCTTCTTCTCTTGTGGCTCTTCAACATCCATCGGATGTGATTCACCACCAACTGGGACAACATTACTGAATGATGGTTCCACCATCTCTGGCTTAACATTATCTAGTTCTAATTTGACATTATCAGCAATTATATTATCCTTTAGTTCAATCTTTTCATTAATTGATACAGAATCAGTAGAAATAGAATCAGATTTTACTTGAAACCCTAAACTAGGGCTGACCTCAGATACCTGGTTGTCTGGAGCAGAAGAGTCAAGCGTGGCATCCTCGTCTGGAGGCTTCAAATTCTCATTCTCCAGCTGGGGCTTTAAACCCTCATTCTCCAGCTGGATATTTGAGTTCTCATTTGCCTCCTGTGTTCCAGAATTTTGCACATCTTGCCCACTCAATGCTACTTCTGGCACCACACTCTCAGTAACAGTAATACTGGTCTCCACAGTAGTTGCATGAACATTGAGATCCTCATCTGAACTAGAAGAATCAATACCAACCATTTGGAACTCTTCTTGAAGTTCTCCTGTACCCGTGGCTTTCACACTCAATGCTACTTCTGACACCACACTCTCAGTAACAGTAATACTGGTCTCCACAGTAGTTGCATGAACATTGAGATCCTCATCTGTACTAGAAGAATCACTACCACCCATTTGGACCTCTTCTTGAAGTTCTCCTGTACCCATGGCTTTCACACTCTCATTGGTGCCAACCTGAATCATAACATTATCCACCTTCTCATCTCTATTAGCGGCATCATCCACGACATCTTTAACCATCTCAGCAACAACTGCTACTGCCTCTTCCATTTTCACCCCTACTATAGGTGGGTTCTCTAAATGAACACCATTATCCACATCCACCACAACCTTCGCAGCATTTTCCTGCTCGCTGCGTAGTGCTTCCTCACTTTCCCTCTCAGTGCGAAGTGCTTCATCATTTTCCATCTCAACACGAAGTGCGTCATCCAACCGTCTAATCAAATCATCCTTCAAACCATTGGTTTTCAATCTCCGCCTTTTAAGCTCTTCTTTTAACTCAGTAACCTTCCACTGGTCTATGGGTTTTGTTCCAAGAACTGGATATGGTGAAGACATGATTTCCAACTAGAATTGCCCTCAAAATCCTGAATAAAATACAAAAGTCAACATACATTTTGCAACTTGAACAAAATCTCACAACTTTACTACAATTTTTCAAAAATAAAAGGCCATCATATCAGTAAATTTAACACAATTTCAAAGCCAGAAACTAAAAATTTACCAAATTCACTCAACCAATAATTAGCCGAAAACCTAGATTCAACAACACAAACCAAAAAATTCAGAACAAAAAAAGCACGTTAAAAAAGTCATTTCAGAAACCAAATGCTCTCATCATCCAGAACCCATCTTCCAAAAAAATCCCAAAACAAAGGAAACCCTCACACAAAAAAAAATTCACTGCATCACAAAAATTTACAAATTTCACAATGTGTAAATTTCTAAATAGAATAAAAAGAACAAGTGCATACAAATTATATAAGCCAAAACAAGAAGAAGAAAATGAGAGACAACTTACAGAAATAATTTCTTGGCTGCACTCGCAATAGAAACGGATATGTAAGACCCTAAATTTCAGAGCACAAAAGCCACCATTAGAGATTACAAAACCCAACAAAGAGACGGCAATTATCAGCGATTCAGTTTGTTCTCCTGAAACAGAAAGACCAAAACAAAAGGCAGAAAACTAAAACATGAAAAAAGAGAAAGAAACAAATTTACAAAAACTCTAAAATGTAAAGCAGAGAAAAAGATCAGTTCTTTTTTTTTCTTTGCCTTCTTCGTTGGAGAGAGAGAAGGTAATTTAGGGTTTTGGTTTTCTTATCGAGAAATAATAGAGAAGGAGTGCGTTTGGTACTTGAAATAGTGGCGTCGATTTTGCTGGTCAAATACCGGACTTGCCCCTAATGAGCAGGGGATTCTTTTTTGTCTCACGAGCGGTGCTCATGGTCAGTTACGGGAAGTGCTAAGAGGGTGTGTGATGTGGCTGGCGAATTGGCATTTCCCTTATTAAAAGAGTGAGAAAGATCTGCCCGGAATTGCCTTCAACCAGTATTTTTTTAATTTTAAATTACTTTATCTGCTATAAAAAAAAATTATTATTTTAATAATTTTTTAAGAAAAAACTGGATACGGTGAAGACATGATTTCCAACTAGAATTGCCCTCAAAATCCTGAATAAAATACAAAAGTCAACATACATTTGGCAACTTTAACAAAATCTCACAACTACAATTTTTCAAAAATTAAAGGCCATCATATCAGTAAATTTAACATAATTTCAAAGCCAGAAACTAAAAATTTACTAAATTCACTCAACCAATAATTAACAGAAAACTATAAAATTATTATTTTAATATATTTTTAACTAAAAAATCATTTTAAAAAATAATATTATTGTATATCCAAGAAGTGAAAGATTTTAATAATAATAATAATAATAATAATAATAATTTATTTTATTAACTTGGATATCCGGCCAGCTTATGCATACCTCAAATAATCCCACTGGCCCTAAAGTTCACGACCATGTAAGTCTCCAGTGGTCCTGAGATATGTAGGACTCAAATTGATGACCTCTAAAAAGCAATCAAGAATCTGATCAGTTAAGTTACACCCCTCAAGGTTAATAATAATAATAATAATAATTAATACTTGGATTGTTAATGATATTCATGATAATTTTTCATTAACAAAAACTGTAAAATGATGCGATTATACGCAATCAAGTTCTCCTTGCTGATTTTTTTCACAATATTCAGCGATGAGTTATGGTAGAAACCCACAGAAGTATAAGCCGAAGATCATCCACGAGCCCCAGATCCTAAAAAATAGTGTTTTGCAAAGTCAATTTTGAAGGATGCTTGACTTGAATATTAGGTCCAAAGAATAAAACAACACTTGATAATAATTTAATGATGCCACCCTCTTCTTAAAGGTCTTGGATTCTGACTCTCTTTCAGTCTCGTCCGTACGAACTCACCTGAGAAAACACAACCAAAGACAACTGTTTCTGGTTTCTTTGTGTATATGTGGTGGAAGAACATGTAAGAACTCGAGAACAGCCATGCATGCAAGTGATGAGGAGGAATGAACAAAAAAAAAATAAGAAAGAAAGAAACCTTATGAGAAAGAAGCTAAGAATTAAAAGTAAGAAAAAAAAAACCAGAAAAGAAATGAACGGAGATTGAAAAAAACATGGGACAATTTATATTCAATTCATCAAAAACTATCTCACAAAATAAAAAAATATATAAATAAATAGTATAATTCTAAAATATTCGATTATCTGTCTCAACTCATTAATCAAAACAATCTAACATAAATAACTCAAATAAATAAAATAAAATAATAAAATAGATCCAAATAAACTCAGTCTTAAGCCATCTTCCGTCTGTGCGAGTCTGGCCACGAGTAAGAATCCCGGGAATGTCCATCATATTAAGCCGTCTCCTGGATAGCGATTTCTGAGATGTGCTGTGAGTATCTAAAGAGACAGAGGACATTATAATTGGAGCTGCCCCGCATACTTGGGAACACAGTTGCATGCCTTTAGCACCTGGTAACAATTAAAATAGTTGCATTTCGTCATGAAACATGAGTTCCCACGATCAAAAACCTATCCATTAGTTCTCTTCTGTAACTCACCATTACATCTCAGACAGAAAAGAGGACACTCAAAGGGAAAAGGTCATCTTATAATCCTACAGAATATAGATACATGTTGAGAGTGGATGCCATCTGCCAAACACGAGACCATCTTGAAACTGCAATTTCGAGACACCACAGGCCTTCTTGTATATTGCTCCATTTTCGCCACCATGGTTCAAGTTCATATTGTTGTTGTCTCATCGATTTTTAAGTATGGCTCTATCTACTCTACTCGCTTTCATCCTCACTTTCCTGAAAGTTCAAATGATTCATATTCCTTTCTAGTGGTGGAAACCCATCTTGGGAATCATCAGAAGTGCCTTCATTTTCACTTATTTCACCTCCTGTGGCAGCATAAACAGATATTATAGGGTCAGAGTGAGATCTTATTTTGCATGCTATACTCAATATCCTGAGAAAAATAAATATATTTTCCTCATCCAGATTCCAAGCATCAAGATTCACATTAATGAAAACGACCACAGGAATATAGCCTACCTGGTAAAAAATAATAACACAAGCTGGGTCCATTGGAAAACACGCAAAGGGGTTCATGGAAGCTAAGGAGCACATACATTAAACTTGATCACATAATGTATTCTAAAATTTAGAATATTTTGAGAAGAACACGTTAGGCTTGCATTACTTGCAACCATCCCTTGCCTACGTTAAAAAAGGAGTTCCAGCAGCAAGGTACTTCACTAAATATATGGTCACGTGGTGTTTTGGGCCCAACATTGAGTAAATAATGATAATTTGTTTCTAAGTAAATCAAAGAGAATTCACAAAGAAGCAAAAGAAGGATTTAAACTGGTTTCACAAAATGCAAGACCAGAAGTAAATGTCTTGAACATTAAGTGAAAGTAATGAATTAGATTAGTTAATGGTTCAGATCAATGAATGAATGTTTTGTGATCTACTTAAGCTGATTATAAGTTGCACGAGAGAAATATTTGATCTTATGTTGCCAATGGCTGATGGCATTGAAGCAAAACAGTAATAGAGCAACTGATTGGGGAAGTATCCGGGATTAGTTTAGGGCAGACAGGTGCTTCGGCAATGTAATCAGAGGTCAGTGTTACAACCCAGCCTCTACAAAGTGATATAATTTAAGTTACTAGTCAAGCAAACGTAGGAAAATTTAAAACAAAACTTATATTGGCATGGAAAGAACAAATTGATAGTATAAATAAAACTGAATTACTGTTAAATTGCTGACTGACTCACAAGGTCCATAACAGTAGATCCATTATCCCAATTTTGCAGGATATATACTTCAGATAAAAACACCACACTGCTTTTACTGGTGACAATAAAACTACATTAGAAATGTGTTTGCTTCATTTCAAGAAAACAAAATCTATTGCAGTAGCTTTTTATAATGTGAAAAGAGATTTTCTTGGCAACACACATAAATTACCTTTAGCATCAGACACAGCCTTTGGAACCTGGTTTTGTTGAGAAAGCCAAGCATTTTGGACAGAAATGGTTTCAGCACTGTTTCCACATTCCGAGTATGCTTTTAGAAGTTCCCTGCACCAGGAAGTTGAAACAATGTGAAGAACGAATATCAGTAAAGATTATGACCAATTAAAACATCAGTTCAAACATTTCACTGTAACTGCATCCTTCGTGTGTTTCATTAAACAAAAATGTGTACATGTCACACCATTTGTAGGATTATCTTCATTAAGTTCAAGTATGAAATGGTTGCACTCTAAAACGAAAAGTTTATGTCTTCGCAGCAGCTTACAACAACAATTATACTATTCAATTGGACATCCAGAAAAAATCCTTTCTTTCTCAAAAACAAATTGGCTACAGAATCACCAGGTATTCCATGCTAGCAGGGATTTGAGACTCAACAGAAGGATATTCTAACTTTTCTTCTGAAGTAAATTTAAGGGCCATTACAAGAATTCTACACATGTTTTCCATGTTTTTTAAAGAGCAAGCAGAAAATTAAACACTACTTCAAGGAGTTGGAACCTACAACCACATTAACCACCATAAAGGCTCCAATCAATCTTCATCATTCTAATGCATATTGCAGTTTAAAACACATTATGTTTTTTACCCTTGCGGTTCTTGATGGAGTTTAACAATCTTTAGGCTATCTGTAGAGCGGCAGGAAGTTAAAACATACTTCAAACAAGCAAATTGAATGTTAAGGATTTGTTTGATTCCTGTTTTAAGAAACTGTTTTCTGATTTGAAAACAGCAAAACGTTCCCTGCACTAGAAAACCTGTTTGCTGTTTGGCTGCCTTTTTGTCCAAAACAGTTGCTGTGTTTTGAATTTTTTTTTATTATTATTATTTAGTTTTCAAAATAATTCCATTATATCCCAATCATTAAAAAAAACAAATAAAAACAATACATTCTTGTGAACACTGTACAAAATCCAAAAACTATTGTTTTCAGCTCTCAATTTCCAACATAAATTTTGAGAGAAAAACAGGAAACAGAAATCAACAAGGCCTTTTTAGATTTTATCAAGAATTAATGCCATTCTGGAGGAGAAGTTTTGTGCTATTCTTACAGCAAATGAGTGTACATGCATAGGCATTTGGGGTGGTGCAATGCACCAACATCAATCATAGCTAACAACAAAAGATCCAATCCATAACTCTCAAAAATAAATCATAAGCTTTACTAAATTGTTTCCTCCTCTCAAAATGCATTAAGTAAGTCTCAAGAATCAAATCATTTTACCATTTGATGTTGTGGATAGTAAAAATGAGGAGATACTGTCACGTACAATTAATGGAATAGAGAGAATGGGACTAGGGAATACTTGGGGAGCTTAAAGTTCGTGCAAGTAAGAATGAAAAGTGGCGTATGGGGTAGAATGGAAAACTAACCAAGCAGTGAGGATAACAGATTTATACTTGTCCGTGATGATATGCAATATGGTGACAAGAAAAGGCAATCAATTTATCTGTCATTTTATTGAAGTGCATAAATTTGTTACTAAATAGGAGTTTTTTGTTCTTTTAGAATTTAGTCTATTCTCTGCTTTGTAGCTAGTAATAACTAAGAGTTTAATATTCAGATAGGAGTTTTCTTCCTTTATCATCAGGGATTCCTGTTTCGCATTATAATTTAGGATTTTGGGTTGGCCTATATAAGCACATCATGTATTTTGAACAGCCATTTTGATAAATGAAATTCAAGTCTTGAAATTTCTTTGTTCTTGTGGATTCAAGAAGCAGCCCATGAAGATTTCAAGGGCAAAGCCTAGTAGATTCTAGGTTCTCTGTCCTTTCTCTTAACTCCTTTTGCCAGTTTTACATCAATTGATATTGGTGCTGCATCAATTAATATCATAGCTTAACCTCAATTCAAACACTAAACATCTTAAACCTTGACCCATAAACTTAGAACAAGGAATTATGCTTTATGGGCTTCTTCTTTTTATGGTTGTTTAGGATTTAAATCAAGTCAAACTGTGATACCAACAGATGTTGGACCAATATCAATTGATGTAGAATAGATTAAAAGGATTGAATGAAAAGGATTGAGACCTAGAATTCACTAGGCTAAACCTTTGAAACCACAAGTGACGCTTCTTCAATCCCCGAGAAACTATGCTCTTAAAGCCACAAGAGCAAAGACATTTCATTCAGCAAAATGGAGAATACATGATATGTGTGCTTACATAGGTATACAGAAAAACCGTAAACTTTAATACAAAATAGAAATAGACTGAATTCTTCAATAACATAAAAATTCCTATATAGAAACAAAATGACAAATATATTGATGGAGACTTTTTTTTCTTCTAGTGGCATCAATGATTGGTATTACTGGTTGCGTTTAGAGTTTATGATTGTCTGAGTGGATTTATTAGAAAATTTGTCTTTTGGATGAAATGAACTAACAATACATCCAATTGAAGAATTAGTGGGTATTTATCTAGGAAAGGGGAGGTTTCACCAATGAATGAGTTTTGAGGTTGACCAGTAATATGCACAGATGGGATAAGTTTAGACCAATCACATATTGAAAAGCACATTAGGTTCAAAAAAATTAAAAGGGTGAATTGCATTGTGGATGACAAATGGTTGAGATTTGAGCCTCCTCAAGCAATTCTAAACTCAAATCATGGTTGAGATATTGTAAGTTTAATGTCTGATCTTGCAACAACAACAAGAACTATCAAACAAAAGCCCGTGTAAAATTGCATTTACAGGAGTCCAATAATTGAAACTGTTCATAACCAAACAATACCCATTCAATAAATTTTGTTAAAACAGATTATAAGGGTAATGCATAAATATAAGAACCAAAAAGAGTTAAACAAAAATAGTAGCATAGAAATGAATTCCATATAGAGTTTCAGAGGAAAGTTGTACCATATTATTAAAGCTGCAGATAATGCCTCTGCGCATAGCTGACGAGGTCGACCATAATTTACTGGATTTGCTGCAACCAGCCATGGTACTGCAATTTAAAACAATTTTTCTTCAATTTCATAGAGAAGTTCCTAGCAAGAAATGTTTTTTGGTTAAGGACAAATGATGTATTCAAGATAAATAGATGCACCATTGTCAAGAAGTGAATATATAAAATATAAACAATAAAAAGATGTATAATCATTTGTGATACAACTGATAATAGTGCCCATGAAATCAGATTCTTCCACCTGACATGATTTTTAGGGAATGAATTTTCTGACATAAGCAAGGAGAAGCACATCGCAGCTTGACAAATGGTACATCTCCCAAACATGCCCATGAGCAATCCACGACAGCCAATCCCTTCCTCTAGATCAAGCTATAATCTTCTCTGGAGACGCAGTGACTCCCAACAGGACTGCAAACAGAGAAATGATAAGAAAAATACAGAACCGTAATGCCCAGGTTCCGCATAAGCCTAGAGAGCTCTCTGGTGAACCACAACAGTAGGTGCTCCCACAGTTTGCTAAGCTTTAGTTTTGGATGTCTAAAAGAAATGTGGTATCTATGGAATCCTTTGGATCCACCACAACCTAGTCCTCACTATTTTGGACTTGCCACACCAGGACAAGCCAAACCCATTTGCCCCAAGAGCCGTAACTGATTATTTGAGGCAGCGGCACATGCTTTGTCTCATGGATGGAAATTCTCAAGCACTGCGAGGGTAGGAGTCAAACTCAGGACCTGGCAAATCCTGAGACAACTCCTTATCACTTCAGCCATCTATACGCATTCACAATTTGATTCTTTTACATAATTTTAATTCTTCTATGTATGCAGAAAATATCAATTGCTCCAAACACTGCTAGCCCCACCAACCTCTCCGTCCTTCCAAAAACCATCATATAGAGAAGAAGCTCATAAAAGGTCTAGGCACTTGGGCTTTTTTAAAAGGCCCGGCCACCTTGTTTTAGTTTTTATTTTATTTTTTTGTATTGCTTTTTTTAAAAAAAAAAATTAATATTTTTAGTGGTTTTTTTATTTTTTAACATTTGATTAATTTTAAATTGAAATTTAAAATTTGTTTTGGTTTGATTTGTTTTCTATAAAATTATTACGATTTTAAAAAAACATTTAGATATTAGGTTGGTGATAAATTTTCCGCGTGTTTATTTTTGTTGCCATATAATTAAATAAAAATAATTTAAAAAATAATTATTAGATTCAGTGAAGTCAATGACTCAGGTCATTGGATTAAAAGGTTAAGCCACAAAGTCTGGGTTAATTTAATATGTCATCATCTCAATATTTAATAACAAATATGCCAACTTGAATTTTTTTTTTTTAAGAGTCATACCATGTTTTTACTGAACATCCGGGTTGTTTTTGGACATGTTAAGTCGATCGGATTATGTTAGGAAAACCCCATATGATTTAATTTAAAACTTAAGTTAGGTAAAGAGTCGAGTCATGAGGTTTTAAATTTAACCCATTGGACCAGATTTAATAACAATACTAAAAAATTTCCCGATGTTCTTTTGTTATGTCAACTGGGAGCAGGAGAGCTATATGGCGAATTAACTAGATTTGTGGGCCTGCGTTACATCACTGGTAAAACTATTATTTTATCAATTAAAAAAGACATATAAGTTATACGAGCATGATTTAAAATAAGTTTTTAAAAAATATGACTCGAGGTATATATCTGACTAAAAAAAAGGTTAATATATATACCAACATAAAAAAAAATAAGCATGGGAACTTGCAACAAAATAACAATTAAAAAATAAAGGTGATGAAATTAAGATTCAGCCAATTAAATTGGAAGAACAAAAATAATAAGAAAAAAAAAAGACTTGGGTCAACTTGACTGAACATGACAAATATACAAGCTATCTAATGAAATTGGAATAGGCAAATAAAAAGCAAAAACAAAAACAAAGTTGAATCTCAAACAAATATAGCATCGAATGATGAAAACAAAAAAAAGATCAATTTAAAAAAAAGACAAAAAAGAACATCCAACAAACCAAACTCTATGATCCGGATCATGTGAATGAGATAACAAAAAAAAAATTATCACCTAATACAATGTTGAAGGATAAAATTGTAAAAAAATCAACTTCAAAAATTTGTCAAAGTAAATCCAACAAATAAAAAAACTAAAGATAACCTGGGTCATTTTGAAAATTCAAAAAACAAATGTATAGAAAGAAAAAAAACAGAGCTTAATCGCTAATAATATAAATGTTGAATGATAAAATTAAAAAAATATAAACTTTTTTTTTAAAAAAAAAACCAAGTGAACCTGAGTGAACCTTCCAAACCTGGCCAAAGTTCCCAAACTTGCAACTCATTAAATCCTATACCTGAATGAATCAAGAAGCTTAATTCCCAACCAATTTAATATTGATCAGCCAAAGTAAATTCAACAAAGAACAACAAATAAAAAAACTAGAGGAAACCTAAGTCATTTTCAAAATCAGTAAAAAATCCTATAGAAAACAGATAAATAAAAATAACGGGGCTCAATCTCCAATTGAATAAGTTTTAAATAATGAAACTTAAAAAACATGAACTTAAAGAAATGCAAAAAAAAAAAAAAAACAAACTCGGTTAAACCTCCCAAACTTGGGTTAATCTTCATAACCTACAACCCGTAAAATCCTAAACTCGAGCTCAATAAAAAAGATCAATTACCAATCAATCTAATATTGAATGATGGAATTGAAAAAAAAATTATGTAAAAAATTTGGTAGAATAAAAAAAATTGTAATAAAAAGAACGAGGATCAAATTTTATAGAAAAAAAAACTCAAGAATGATGAGAATATACATATATATATATATATATATATATATTATTTCAATTAAGATAAAT
>Ga0307516_10002788_pt1 | contig 23073 bp, 34 predicted proteins | sample 19_EM_MG_FD_203310 | JGI IMG/M metagenome (GOLD analysis project Ga0307516, IMG submission 203310) | Populus trichocarpa ectomycorrhiza microbial communities from riparian zone in the Pacific Northwest, United States - 19_EM | ecosystem: Host-associated > Plants > Roots > Unclassified | place... | reverse complement strand
ATCCGCCCACAACGAGGCCACATGATCGTAATTCCTGGAACGAAAAGTCAACACCCGATTATGATCGTGCTTGAGTCATCACGTACCAGCTAAGTTGGTCTCCGAGTGGATTTCCTAGAGAGTGGGGGGCATCTTGCGCACTGATATCCTCTGAAGCCTTTGGGCCACGAGATAGGCAAAGAAAACCCACGTGTGATAGCTATCATGATTGCCCAAGGCAACATAGGTAGGTCCACTACCCAGCATGCGCTTGAACAGATCGTATACAACTGTCTGGGAATGACCAAGATAATCAATCTTTCGGAAAGGGAGGCTCACAGCATACCTCGGTATATAAAACATAATCCCTATGACCCGTGACTGTCGGTCGAACGGAACAGGACCAAAGGTTGACAACGCACCTTGATAATTGGGTGTCACTATCATGGGAAACCAAGTCACCGGTGTAGATCGTGAAATCAAAACCGGTGCCTTGGGTTCCTGTGAGAGGCGGAATAGCTTCAAGAGCAGCGATTGCGAGCGACAAGGGGGTGTCGCTAATAAAATAGTCTGAACAATCACCAGATTTCGAAGCTCGGTTGTACGAACCAAGGGTATGATCCAAATCTGGCAGCCGGGGCGAGAGGGATATTTGGACTGGCAGAGTTGAACGAATTTTTGCGGCAGCAAGGCGATCCCACAGTGCAGTTCGACTCGGAGCCAGTCGCGTATCCTTGCAAACGTTGTGAGATAAGCCATAGAGGGACCGAATCAACGTACTTGGGTCCAAGTGGAAATCGGAGAGGTGCAGGACTTTCACTCTCTTGCCGCTTGACTTCTTGCGCGGAGGGAGGGGGTTTGGTTTTGGTTTGGCAAACCAGCCCGTCAAATCGAATGGCAATGTCGTCGTGCTGGAGCACTGCTTGAAAAATTGGTGACAGAATGCCTAGGTTATGGATCGCGTTCAAAAAAAGCCTGAGAGTTGTGCAAAGACGAATTTGAGCACCTGACCGTCATACCCACCGACGTCTGCCTTGGCAATGACTTGAATGTAGACAGAACCTAGGCCAGAAAGACCGTGGGTCGCAGTACAGTTGGGTGAGAGGTTGTAATGTTGACAGAGAGCAATGGTCACAGCTGGACCCTGTTCTGGTGCAGCCAAGGAAATGAATTTCAAGACCTCAAGTAGACTCTGGCATTGAGCACAAGAACCGAAATTCTGGTTGGCAATGATGGAATTTATTTGAATGAGTGCTTGAGCACCGATGACTGATGAGGGGGCCCGCGCAGGCAGAGGGTTAGGATCCTTGGTATCTTCGAGTGGGATGGAGTTTGGATCAGTCAACGAAAGTGGATAGGTCACATGCTAAAAATGGATGAGGGATGCAAGAGACAGTAAATAGGATAGAACGCAACAGTGACGGGGTCGGAAACGACAGGCTGGGGTTGAGCAGACGTCGCTGTCGGGTCGTTGTAGTACTTGTTAAAGACCGAGGTCGGGAAGACGCCCGGCGCGGTATAGCTCGACGGGGAGATGGCTGCGAGGGACGCAGTTGCGAGCGCAATCTGCAAGATTGCAGCCGAGATGAGCATTTTCGAAAAGAGCGAAAGCCAGCGGGCAGATGGGACACCTGTTTGAAGCCATCCTTTTTATAATCCACCGTTGCTAGTCCCCTAACTGGCGACCATATGCATCCTGATCCATCCAGGAGATGGAAATAGACGCGTTGTATGGCAGCAGGAGCTGAGCCATGTGATCGCGTCTGCACGTTCGTGACTGAGACTCTCCTGACTCCCATGGTCGACTCACCCGATGAATATGCCGCATTCGATTTCTCAGAGTTCACAGAAGAGGACTTTGCCCAGATCGACGTTCAGTTGGCCCGAAAACTTGCAGACCAACCTCGGCTCCCAATCGAACTTGAACAGAGCTCGCTCGCACCAGATACTCATCAGAGAAAGCGAGAATCTCCGTTCCAGATGACCCCATTCCAGCAATATCGTCGCTACGGATCCCTCTTTGTTACTGATTTGGCGTCATTGGCATGGTATGTCGCATGTTTTGTTAAGGAACCCATGAAGTTGTCAACCGCTATGGCAGGTGCGAACTACAATTCGACTACGGACTCCGCCAGAAGAGGTTCAGGCCGCTAGCTAGCCGCCCCAACTCATTTGTCTCTGCAGAGGGAAAACAGATTCTTGTGCAGAAAGACGTTGCCGCTGTGAACGACGACACTCAGAAACGGGGAAAAGTAATGTCGCATCCCTCATTAAATCAAGATACAGCTGATCGCGATCACAGGCTGTTCACAAAGCACTCGAACGTCAAGTTCGTCCTGAAGAAATACAAGTAGATGTCACTTCTCAAGAGGAACGGTGGGCACTCCGGTCTGGGATCTATTTATATTCACCATTCGTATTCGTAGCTAATTCAGTCTTTATATATTTCTTTCTAGTTTGCTGAACATGCTGGCGTGCTTGAACTCTGTCATTCATCATGGCATTACAGTAAGTCTACCTTAGGCTGATTCCTTCCGTCGCCTTGACAGTATTTGAAAGCGTGAGATGCCAATTTTCGGAATCTTACAAGATGTAGTGATCACCGGAGTCATCGTATGTCAACTCTTATGTTGAGTGGTTGATAGTTGACTCCCTCGAGGACGAGATTGTGAGGCGACCAGTACCATCCGGTATTTCGTCGAAACTGGATGAAGAAAGGCGTCCATCCCAGACGCTAATCACCGACGCTCTTGTGGAACCTATTGTCGACCAACCACCTATGACTGTATCCACTCCTTCGTTCGCTTCTGTACAAGACACTCTTCGCGTCATAGACACCAAGACCAGGCGGACTGATTCCCTTCCGCCGCACGTCGACACCCTCCCCGCACGAGTACAACTCATGCTGTATAGACGACTTTTGTGCAACCTATTGTCTCTCTCTTCGCCATTTGATTTTCCATCTCTATGGAGGCGCCTACGACTGAACCCCTTAACCCCCTTTTCTGATAGATTTCTAATACAAGCGGGGCTCGTGTCCGAGGTACCGAAGATGTGCTGCTTAAATGACCTTTCTGCGGCATGGTTGGACACAATTTTCCAGCCGGGCGTACCCCTGGTCGATCCCATGCTCGAAATCATTTACAGACTTCAGCCTCAAGGCACCAAACCAGCTCGCCAAAAAAAGGGAGGTCCTAGACCCGTTCAAGAAACCCATACTATCCGTCAGGAGGACATTGATCTTGCCAAGGCTATCGAAGCAAGTTTGCAAGATCTTTCCCGAGTCGACAAGACAATCCAAGAGCCAGGTAAAGCTCTCGACAGCGCGCTCGATGGGGGTGGCCTGGGTGTGTTGTTCCCCACCTCTTATAAGCTCCCCTATCAACTGATAAAGTTCGTTCTAAAATAGCACCGCCTACCGCGCTCGAAGACGACGTCTCGAACGACGATCGGAAAATAATCGGCACGAAAGAATTCCCGGTCGATAACACTTTCTTGGACCAGTATTTGGCTACTGCACTGGAATGGTGGCATGGTCGTAGGAAACCCCGAGGCGTTTCATTGGAAAACGCGGGAAGATGCTCGCAAGTCACCCCCCACCGTAAAATAAGAGAGTCCTCTGCTGAAAGAATTTCTGTAGATCGTGCGAATATGAAGCTGGCTGCGAATGGCGAGAGCAACAGGCTTCGAAATTTAAAGGTCAAGCACAACGGTGAGACAACGCGCGTATCTATTATTTTCCTTTGGATATTTTGGTTATCGTCATCCACAAAAAAGGTTCCCTCGTTTGTATAAGCTTCCAAGGAACTTTGTAGCAATAAATATATGTAAATTGGGAGTCCATGTCTCATGGATTCGTCTAAGCAGTATTTATTTTCTTCCATCTTCCATCTACCGTAAGTAGGAGTAAGAGGATGAAGGTTGAATCCATAGTTCGTAAATGTTGGTACAGATGGCGCAAGCAAGTTACTGAGGACGGCACTATCTTCGATGATTCTATACACCTCCTCGTTTCGCCCCATGAGTAGCACGCCTACTTACCACCGGCCGTGCAGAATCTGCCTCTACCGATTTTTGTTGCCATTGGGCTATAAGCTTACCAACACCTTGGAATGGTCGTTCTACAGGCGATGGTGCGCGCTCCGCGATAGGCGAGGTATCCGTCGGTGTTTGCAACAGGGAGGAGGGCTTCGGTAGCTTGAACCGTAGCAATTCATCGGCAGCATCGCTAGGAGGGGTCTCGTATGGTGGAGCCGGGGTGCGATTCGTGGGCTGCAAAAGACCAGGAGGAATTCGAGTAGGACTTTTCGACGGAGGCCGGGGAGAGTTGTCACTCGGAACTGCGAGAGCTGACTTCTTCTCCTTGTTCGACTGGCCTCTCGGATAGCCACCAAGATCCGCCGAGACGGGTGGCATTCTGCTAGCCGATCTTGGAACGGACGGTAAAGGCTTTGCACCGCTAATAACTTCGAAATGCTGTACCATATCAGAGATAGACGTACGGCGCGTATGTTTCATTCCCTCCGGAAGCGTTAGGCCTGCAGACAATGGGGGTTGGCCTGAAGTAGGGGAAAGACCGTCACTAGACTTGGAAGGGAAGATAAACATGGATTGAGGGCGAGAGCGTGAAGGAGATGGAGTGGGTCCCTTTGTAGACGACTGTTTGGGCTGTACATCTACATTTACTGAACGACTGGAAATGTTAAAGGGGGATAGTAACGTATTCCGCGAGGCTAAATTCGGGTTTGATGGAGTGGTAGGTGACTTTATTTGGTGCACTTTCGGAGTCATATCCATGTCTTCCTGGAGTGATGTCTCGCCAGCCTTGTCTTTGGGAGCGAGGCCTCCACCATAAAGGTCCACTAGATCATGCACGGAGCTCTGTCGACCCTTTCGACTTCTCCTTTTTGGCGTTTCTGCGCTGTTGGGTATCATACGGCCGAAATTTGAACTTCCTGGATCTTCGGGACCTTCATCCGCACTTGAGGAAGAGTCGATGTCCTTTGATTGTTCCGAAGCACTCTGGGAAACATGATGCCGCTTCTTCGTGATGTGAGTATCCCTTGGCTTATCGTCAAACGATGTAGGTGCCCCAGGGAACTTGGATGGTATCGAGTCCACGGGGCGTGGGTGGGAGGGTGGTAAAGCCTCTCCGTGCTCTGCGCTCACACCGTCTAGGATCGACCTTATATCCTGTGGGATGATAACAGATGCGCGTTTGCTTGGGGAGTCGCGTAAAATGGGCATTTCCCGAGTTGATGAAGCATGCATAGTTGTGGAAGGAGACCCTTCGTTATCATCATCGCCTGTCAGCCAATCAACGGACTTCGCGGAAGAATGGCCAGATAAAGGCGAGGTAGTCACTTGATCCGCTCTAGAAAGGGGTGCCGGAGCCTGTAAGCCAGACTTAGCTAGGAATGAGCTTCGATTTCTCCGTAGTACGGCCGGTCGTGACTCTGTGTGGTCATTCAGAGAAGACCCTCTCTCATATATTTCACTGTCTTTCTGAGCATCATCAACAAATCCCTGACCAACGTCGCGACGAGTGTCAGTACCATTCAAGTCCCGCATAGAAAAACCTGTAACCTGTTGCGAGCGCGTGCCTTCCCGATTGTGTGTCCCACGAATAAGGGATTCAGGTAAAAGGCCAGTAGCGCTCTTATCTGAACGAATATTACTCCCTTTTCGCCGGAGAGGGAGATAAGTTTTGCTTTCGTTGGGAGTAGAAGACAGGCTCAGAGGAGTAAGTGAGAAGTTCGCATCGAGTTCCTCGAGGGAGGGGAACCGACTTTCCGTAGATGGAGTTTCACGTGCAGGGGATGAACCAGGACTTCTGCCGCATGCCTGAACAGGTGCTTTAAGTGATGGACTGGTGCCCGCCGAAGGGAACGGCGAGGAATGTGGAACCGAAGGAGATGGTGATTTAAACGGAGAAGGGGAGAGCAGCAAAGCCGTTTTCCCCGCCCCATCATTATTGCTCCGGAGCCCATTCGCATTCATGATGGCCAGGCCGGTCCTTAACTTCCTAGCTTCACCAAGGGTCGGCGCTGGTTTCCTAGAAGAGAGAGCAAGCCCCAAACCCTCAAAAGCATCCCTGCCTTGAGGTGATCCTATTGATTGTTGAGCTATACCAGGAGAATGGGGTGACGGAGATGCCCTCTTCATCGTAACAGTAGGCTGAGAGAAAGCATTGAGGTCCTTATTCGAGGAGTCTAAACCGTTGTTGCTAAAGCTATCACCAAACCCTTGGTGTTTCCCCCGCTTTATGTCAGCATCATGGGTCTCGTCAACTCTCCAAGCATCGGCTGGTCTATCGCTAGTTATTTGAGAGGTATCGCCAGCGGATAATACTTTCCACGCCGCATCTTCCTCGGCGGCAAAGCCATTGTCCAGCCAATTCTTTGGCTTCTCCTCACCCGCGACTTGCGGTGTGGTCGTGTTCCCCAGATTGGAAACTTTTGAAGTTGACAGCGAGCGAGAGATGGTTGGTCTACCGCGACGTATGGGAGGCGTTTGTTGGAGTTCAAAATACTTAGTATTCGAAGATCCAGGTGGTTGAGTAGAATTGGTATTCGAGATCGAATTGCCACCGGGCATGGAATCAATAGCGTCCGCAACCTGTTCTCGAGGCTGCCTGACCTTGGAGTGTGTGACAGTCATTGGTAGGGATTTCGGGGCAGAGATAGTCGCAGTGTTAGCAGGGCTGGAACGTGATGCCACTTTGAATTGAGTGGGTCGATAAGAGGAGAGCGGTTGGGGTACGGGAATCGTGTAATGGAAGCGCGATTTCGTTCTACGGAGTCGGTGAACGTGATCAAGTAGCTCAAAAACGCTCGGTCGGCGTGTTCCGTGTTCCTGCAGCATTAAACCTGGCAAGTAAGTCTACTCAGCGGTACAATTGGTGGATTGAAGTGGATGCGGATACCAATGAGCTCATTCATCTGCGGTGAGTATATGGGATAGGAAGGAATCCGATATTGAACATTGAGGATAGCCAAAGGTCCATGTTCTTCAAATGGGGTGGTGTAATAGCAAAGCTTGTAAAGCAAGACTCCGAGAGCCCAAACATCACTTTTCTCATCCACGGGTTTTCGTTGATATACGTCGATCATTTCCGGTGCGCGATATTGCAGAGTGGTATGTCGGTTCAAGTCGGCTTCTAAAGCTCTGATTTCCAGGGTTGTTGCGGGTGGTCGCGAGACGATGCTTGCTGAACCAAAGTCGCAGAGTTTAAAGGAGGTGGGGGATGATTGGAGAATGTTTTCTACTTTGAGGTCGCGATGGAGGAGAGGTGGACGAAGGTTGTGCATAAAAGCTACACCTTCACAGACATCGACGAATATTTGTAGTATTTCTACCTCCGTGAGTCGTTCGCGAAGGCGCCTATTCATCATGTCAATGATACCGCCGCCTGGGGCGTAAAGTGTGAGAAGTAGAGCTTGTTGACCGCATGACTACGGACCAGGGCAGAACTCCATGAGAATGAACACCTCGTAGGTTCCATTGGGCATTTTATGCCACGCCGCATCGATCAGGTGGACGATATTTGGATGACCTTTCAGCAGTCTCTAGTAGAGGAAATGAACGATAGCCGGAAGACCAACAAGAATGCGCACCATGATGTCAACTTCTTTCTTCACTTCCGTTAGCATGGCTTCATTCGCAACCGCGATTCGTTTGAGGACATGATGAGTCGTGCCATATACCGGCGTCGCGGTCCTCACGAGATAAACATGGGCAAAACCACCTGTGGGGGTTGAAGTGAATATCATGGATAAGGGGATTGCGTGCATAGGATCGTACTTGCCCTGCGACAGATATCGTTCGACCTGGACGGTGTATTTGTTGACTGCGATGCTTTGACCTGGAACAAGAGTTCCCTTGTTCTGGGCGCCGAAGTAAGGCAGTGGACTAGCCATTCCCCTTTGAACAGGAGGATGAAGGGCCGTTGTGTCGGCCAGCTCACGTGGTACTTGGCCACCACTTTGTCCAAGACTACAGATTCAGAATTGCCTCCGCGCCAGGCTGCCGACTCTGCCCGCAATGTCCTCGCTTCTTCAGGTTACCCTGCAATCTGCTGTCCCATATTCTAGACCACAGACACCTGCAGATGGACATCCAATCCAACAGATCGGCTTCGTAGGCTTGGGATCCATGGGCTATGCCATGGCGCAGAATCTCGCGAACCATCGTGCATCCCACCTCGGCAATTCCTCCCCTGTCCTCGTGTGGAACCGGTCTTCCGCAAAGTCTCAGAAACTACTTGAGGCTTTGGGTCGGGAGAAAGTTCGTGTCGCCACTGATCTCGCACAAATTGCCTTGGAGTGTGATATCATCATCACCAACCTCGCAAATGATGCGGCCGTAAAGTCTGTCTATGAGCAAATCGCCGCGACATTGACGGTGTGCATTATATATATTCGTGCACGAACACCGTTAGATGCTTGACTCGCGTAGAATGTGCCCCCCACGAAAAACAAGATCTTTGTCGAGACGAGCACTGTATGTTAGATCGACAATGGTTTTGAGGGCCCTGGACTAATCCTCTTCTATTCAGATATATCCTTCACTAGCAGGTGAGTCGCGCACTGGGAGACGATGACGCTGCTTCTTCAATCAGGTTATTCACCCAGGAGAGCTCCATGCACTGTTATCATCCCTCCCTCATTCGCATCTCATTACATGCCCTGTTTTCGGCACACCATCCGTCGCAGCGCAGGCACAGCTTCTGATTATCATGAGTGGAGACTATCACTCAAAGAAGGAAGTCGCCCATCTCCTTGTACCAGCAGTCGGCAGAAAAGTAATTGACCTGGGCGGTAATCTTGAAAAAGGTTAGCCATTGTTCCTATTACCCAGTCTCAGTTGACCACCTCGCCATAGCACCCACTTTCAAGCTCATCGGAAATTCAATGATACTCGGAACCCTAGAGATATTAGCAGAAGCTTACACATTCGCGGAAAAATCGGGAATTGGTGCAGAGAATATTCACAATTTTGTTCAAGGCAATACGTTCTTACTCTCTATATGGTTCCAACTCTAATCGTCGCACCCAACTGCAGAAATTTTTCCAGCTCCTGGGTAAGTGCATGATCTGACGTAGCGGCAGAGCCATTTATCAAGCCCATTCAGGATGATAGCATACTCCGATAGGATAGCAAATGATAATTTCGACGGATCGGCAGGTTTCGCCATCGATGGCGGCATAAAAGATGCCTCGTACGTATCTTGCTTTGTCTGCAATCCATAATCTGATGATCCATAGTCACGTCCGCCGTCTTTCCGCGGAAGTGAACTCACCCATGCCAGTCATTGATATTGCTCATCAACATCTTCTCACTGCTCGTGCCATCCATCAAAGTCAGAAGCAAGAGTGTAAGGCAAAATTTGATACATTAGATTGGAGCGGCATGGTTGCGGGTGTACGGGTTGCCGCTGGGCTCGACGGATTAGACAGCCAGCAGGTAAGTGGTTCATCTCATGATCAAATTCAATGTAAGGTTGACCATCGTTTGTCACGTAGCATGTAAGCGTGGTCCGCGAAGATTAGGTCCGCCATGAAATCAACAAGAGATGTTTTAGAAACGGTCGTAGGAACCCGGCCGCGCTGTGTACTCTGTTCCCAATGTTGTATGTATTATATATGTCGAAAGATATATGATTTGGATTGGTTCTGTGGTGCTAATCGGATTATGTTGGAATCTCTGCAATACATTCGATCTCGACATCTGCATTCAACGGAAGCGCCGATACTCCAATGCATGTACGTGCAGGCAATCGAGTCTTGTCAAAAAACTACACCTGAAGAGTCAGCATGGAACAGATGTCAGATTCCGGACTTCACCCACCTGAATGTAGATTTCATTCATCGCTCCAAAGTCGCGGGAAAGATTAGGCAGATAGATCGTCACTTTAACGATGTGCTCCAACCCCGAACCAGCTGCTTGAAGTACGGTTCTGATATTTTCTAATGCAGCCCGCTGTTTGACGAGCCGTTTTCGATCGGATAGAAGCATTGACTCGGAAAAATAGGTCTTACGGTCTGTCCTTGAACGCCCCCTTCGACGAGCTTCCAATCCCGAGTACAACCGACATTCCCCGAGACGTAGACGTGCCCGCGGGAAATAGCTGCCTGAGCTGCAAGGAAAGGGTTGTATTCCAGTCCTATGAAATGATGATAGCGGGGACGAACAAAACACAGGTAGAGGTGGGACAGCTTCTGGAGACGAAACTATGCTCTTTGTCATAGGCATGAGTGGGTACTGTCAGTGCACGTCCGCTGAGCAAAAGATAGTCGAAGGATGGGTCATGAATGCATGACATGCAAGACATATCAACTTGAAGTGATCACTAATTTGCCTGCTCCCTACCGAGGAAACCGTTTTCTTCCATAACTCCTCTTTCTTCAAGAAACACACCCCTTCTGATCTTCCTACTGCTGATGAAATCTACGCCGCCGCTCTGCCTGGTTATGCCCGTTCTGTTTCCGTCTTCCCATCGCTTTCCCTCGCTGTAAAGCGCATCTCCATTGCGCATCGGCTGCAGAGGGTCAGACCCTATGGGCATTGTGCCAATTTGTACCCGAAGTGCGGGTTCCAGATGTCTATGGGTGGCGGCGCGACGGCGACGATCTGTTCCTGTTCATGGAGTTGATCGAGGGAGAGGTGTTGCATTATCGCTGGAACGACCTCACGGACCAAGAGAAGACCCACATCTGTTCCGAGCTGGCGTCCATGGTGGGTGCTTTGCACCGCCTGAAGCGCCCGCCTGGAGAGGAATTCATCGGTGTGGCAAAAATTTTTGTGGAAGATTTAATAACATACACGACCGAGTGCATGCATCTAGGAGCGATAGGCGGACAGCCATCCATGGATTCACTTTGCTTCGGGCAGGTGTCTGATCCCTTCCCCAACTCTGGGGCCTTCTACGAATTATTCATGCGCAGACCCGTTTCAGCACGTGAGAAGGCCTACAAATTTGGTCTTCCCCGCCTCCCTTACGACTCCCCCATTGTTTTCACGCACTCTGACCTGCAGTTTACTAATATCCTGATCACCCCTCGCGGTGCCGACGAGCACCCCCGTGTCCTTGCAATCATCGACTGGGAACAAGCGGGATGGATGCCGAGCTTCTGGGAGTACTCGAAAGCGAAGTCTTGGATGATGTTCGAGGAGGTAGACAAGATCGGAGACCAGATGGAGAGACTGCCTGGAATCACTGGATACGTGCCAGACGAGGTGTTTATGGCGTTTGCCACCTATATGCAAGCTCACGGTTGGCCTTGATCGCGTCGTGTAGTACTTGCTAGTCAGTGTTCAGAATGAAACTGCAATACCTTTCAGACTGAGCAAGGAAAGGGTTTTTTATTGCAGCCCTATGAGAAGATGATAATGATCTGTATCATTGAGCCTCTAATCTCAAATCCTTCCGATACTGAATAAAAGCAACCAAATTATCCCTCACTTCCTCTCCCCTGCGTCTCAAAGCGCGACCTCCGTCTCCTTTTCGATCAATCGCCCGTACAGCCTTTTTGACTTCCTCGACACTGGCCGTGAGCTTCGTCAAAAATCCTCCTTGCCGGAAGTTTATGTCGTAAGGCATATCTTCGTCCGAATAAATGTCAATGAGTGCAGAAAGCGCTTGAATAAATGGTTCTGTTTGGATACGCGAGGGAGACTCGACAGACGGAAGTAGCGAGAGAAGGTATTCCGCGATGACCTGTTTCAAAGAGTGTAAGTCAGCTCGTACAAATTTAACGGTCAGAAATGCTCGCCTTGTTAGCGTCCACGGAACTAGGGTATTGTGCTAGACATTCCAGAGCACCAATGCACTTTACTCGTGTTTGCAGATCGGATGTCGCCTCACAAAACCGTATCAAAAGTGTAACCTGCTCCTCGTTGGGTACCTATTCCGTGTCAGTTAATTGGGCAAGGGAAAAAAGGTGGACACCAAAAGATTCATGAGAGCTCACCAGACAACCTTTCCACACATTCCCTATACCCCAAAGGATACCAACGGCCACCTCCCACATTCGCTGTCGCTGTTCTTGACCGAGATCGGTCTCGGTTCCTACGACTGCCAGTGCTGCCCAAATTTCATCCCACACCTTTTGGCCGCTGGCATGATCGGCGGATACGTCAGGATTAGGCGTTGTGGCAAGTGAAAGAAAGACGTTGTTTAGGCATTCTAAAGCATTGACATGTATCGCACTGAGGGCGGATGTAGTAGGTGGATGTGGCGAAGGAGCTGCCAGTGGAGGGAATGACAAGGATGTGGGATGGATAAGGGACAGAAGTGGGTGAACCAATGAGGGCAAAAAAGTCGTCGACTGACCGCCTGTCGATGGCGTGCCCTCCATAGCAACATCGCTCTCATGATCGGTATTGAGATCTAAGTACGTGAAGTCGTGTCAGCAAAGTAATGCCCCAAGACAATATAGGGGAGTGGGAAACCTTCGTCGATATCATCGTTCTCATCCTCCCCCCCTTCGTCTCTCGGTGAAGCACCGTATTCTGGATCTGGAAGCGTTGCACAAGCACCTGTTAGGATTTCTAGGGCCAGCTGCACTGTCCGCATTTTTGACTCCAATTGCTCAAGCTCTTTCTCGGCTGAAGACTTGTGATCGGACTTTGGAGTATCCTTGAGAGAAAGCTTCTCAATGTCGGGCTCAGCGGCCTATGATGTTCAGTTATAGTGATAACACGAAACAAGGCATCTTACCGCTTGTATTATCAATTTCTGGACTCTATTAGCATACTCGATCAAAGAGGTCGAAGCTATAATGGGCTGAATAAGGGGTAGTACAACAGTTTTGTCAATGTCGTTGGATTGGCCATTCTGAAGGGGTAAATGGGACAGATTCCGCAAGATACCTGCAGAGGATGATGAAGCAAACAAAAAGAATGGTGGAAGGCTATATACCGGCAGCAAGCACTCTCAGCATAAGAGAACGCGGGTTGGCTGGCTCTTTCTCTTTTCCGTGGGGTTCCTGGTCTGATTGGACAATATCCATCAGGCAGGTCAGATACCCGGAATTCGCGCGGAGGTCAGAAATGGCGGGTTGATTATCGTCTGAAAGGACGTAAAGAGATTGCGCTTCATGATAATCAATTACGATGCTCCGTGTCCAGAAGGATCTTATCGGACGCACCAGCGGCTGTGACAGGAGCGAGTGGAAGCTTATCTCGCGCAGCCAAAAAAGACATGAGGAAAGGTATGAGGTGAATCTCGTTGATGGCGTTCAAAGCCCTGTTCGAGGTCTCTCTGGAATATTAACGGTCAAGATTCGATTTGTTAAGAGGGAGACTCACTCACGAGAGACACCACAGTATCGTGATCACGTTATCGGAGAATTCATAAACCAGCTTTCGAGCATTCTCTGGCACCAAAGGAGATGAATCCAGATACTGGGACAAAGTCGTGGAAATCTGGGCAGAAGCTGGTCACAAAACCTACCACTGATCGACGGTAACTATTTTCACCTTGGAGATGAACGACTTCAGGGGAGTGAGTATATTCTTGTTGTACATCTCTGCGCATATATCGTATCCTCCATCGATACATAGATTCCTGTCGGTTTCATCAGACAATTCCGTCCGATCAAAGAGAGGAAGGCGCACCGAAGAGAGCCCGCAGCCTCAATGATGACTTCCTCCTCGCTATCAGTCAATCTTGTGATCAACGCACCGACAATGTTTTTTCCCTGAAGCAATCGTCGGGTTGAAGGGTCGTTTTGGATGAGATTCGACACAGCAACACAGGCCCATTTGCGCTCGGATGCGTCGACGCTTTCCATCTACCATACATGAGTAAATTACTAATGTGAAAGAAAAGGAATTACTCTTTGCAAGATAGGGAGGATGGCATCCGTTTTTGACGAACTTGAGGACGCGGACGCGAGACCCTTGGGAAGATGGGAGTCGGGTACTCGCATCGGATTATGTCTCCTCATCGCCCGTTTTTTCTGTGACTTGCCCATGGTGGGCTTGGTACCACTCTTCGAAGCGCAAGCACGTGATACGATTGACACAGTCACCGTAGTGCGCTTGGAGGAGGTATTACAAGTTACTATAAACCAAAAAAGACAGGAGCCAAACGTAGGCAAAACTATGACAGCTACGAAGTGCTAGGGAGTATTTTATCAAGAGCAAGGCCACATCCGTGGGCTGGTGGTATACAATTATCCTCTCGACACATCCCAGTTCCGCCATCAGGCCGTTTAAGGTGATGTGATTCGTGATCGCCTGGATCCTTCGTTGATGGCGGGTGATCGAGAGCTTGGCAAGGGTCACGTGAACTGGAATGTGCTTCGAACTGATCTGGTGTGGGAAGGGGAGGGGCAGACGCCAAGGCCTCAAAATCGTCAAGGGGCGGACAGCTAGGTTGTCCTTCCTCAAACGGTGGAGCTGATGCCCCAATATCTGACTCCCTTGCGATATCCTCATAGGAATATCGATAATGATAGTATGAGTATGTTGCCAATTGTCCTTTCGACGGAGGCGGAGGAAAGGGGGACCGAGAAGAATGTGCGGAACGATCCAACCCTGAAAGACTATCGGAGTCATAAAGGTAATCCTCCAAGCCATCATCGTCCAAGAAGGGAGCAGAGACCTCCAGATGTATTGATGCCATCTGTGAAGGATGTGAAGCTTCTGTTGGCGGAGAGCTGGCTAGATTGGCCATGTGGGCGAGCAAGGCTTTATCATCAGTCGCGACGTGTGCCGCGTGGGGGATCGGAGTAAATTGGGGACCGGAAATGCTAGCTGGAGAGTATGAAGTAAGGAATCGCTGGTTACTGCCACCTAGGCGATCATCTCCTGTCGTTATTGGGGCGACGGAAGTAGAGGCGCGTCGGTCATAGGCGGGTGGGGAAGCTGGAGGCGGAGATACGCGAAAAACCGAGGAGAATGAGTTCGGATCACGAGCGGGGATCGAGGAATCAAGGTGAATAGTTGGTGGCCGGTGTGTACTTGCAGACTCGATTGTCGAGTGACAAGATAGGGATGTAACTGTTTGAAGGGTCTGGCGTTCATCTCCCAGCTCGTCATCGGATGAGGTTTGTACGGCGACGTGATGCCGCTTCCCCCTACGGAGACGTGCTGAGTAACGAACGTTGTCCTTCCAACGGGCAGTCGCCTTGGACCAAAGTTTCTGTTTCATTTTGAGTTCCTTGAGAATAATCAAATCCCTGGCCCTGCTATCGTCAGACGACGATTGGTCAGGTCTGTGACGTTTCGTCCCCCGTTTCTCCACATCACGTAACCGTTTGCGGCGTTTCGACTTGCGGTGGTGGACGCAGAAAACGATGAGGAGGCAAATGGCGATAGAAAGGACGAGGGACAACCCTATGATGAGGGTCATTCGTGTTGTGCCGCCAGGCGAGTTCCTCGGTTTCCAGCCTGGCGGTAGAGTATCACGGATATCGTAGCTGCCGGGGACGTTATTAGGCAAGGTCGATATCGTCTGGTTGTTTTCAACCGTTGCCGTCTCAGACTGGTGGTTCTTATCACAGTCCTGCGCGAAAGAAAATGAGAAATGACGAGCGGACAATGAGCGAAGGACCGGACGCACTCCACACACAGTGGAACCATACAGGGACCACACATTTACCCGTCGCCAGACCCCGTTCTGGATCTCGTACTTGTCGGGCAGGTCTCGTGGTTTGAGACCAGGGCGATGGACGGATCGAGGCGCTAACGTCGGTGCTGGGTGGGGCTCTGGCGAGGGTGTTGTTTCGGTGTGGAGGGAAGGGCATAGGAAGGGCAGGGGAGCTGATTTTGCGTTTGCAGCGGCTGCGATGGTACCAAGAACGGCAAGAATGGACGACGAGGGTCGCTTTAATCTTGGTCTAAGATGTGGAGACTGACTATAGCAGGCCGGAGACATTTGTCTTGGCTGCGGACAAAGGCTAAGCGTGCCAAGCAAGGCGTGGACCTGATTTCCTGATATGTTGTATCCCGGTATGATAAAAATGAATGACAACGCCGCGACGCAACCAGGACGACGACGGAGACTGGCTCGGCGATGTGTTGGACGACAAGCAGGAGTGGGAGGTGAGGATGAGCAGTGATGGATACAGATTTGAACTGGCAAGCTCCGACAAACTACTAAAGATAGTAGCAAAACTATTTCTCGGCATGTTACGTGAGATACACGCTCCTCCGCCGATCCTCCTCTCGGGCCTGCGCTTGTATCTTCAGCACATCCGTTTCTCTTCTCGTCCGTTGCCGCCAGATCATCTCTTCGCTCCCGTGCTCGTATACCAGCTTATACGACGAAACGCTCACTCGGATCCTCATTCGCTCCTGCTCCCAAGGGGGGTTGACACCCTGAATACATCTAAAGATAGTAGCAACACCGTTGATATCCGGAAATATCCTGAACTAAAAAAATGAACGGACCTTCGTAAGAACACCGGCGCACGCGGAGCTTCATTCTTCGATGGCACCCACTCAGTTGGAGAATTAAGTACATAGCTCGACATGTATCCCCTCCACCGTTGCAACGTCGACCCGCCTGTATTCATGCTCGGGTCGTCGGTCCCAACGAGATATACACGAATGCATTTCAGGTCCCGGCACTATATTCAGGCACATATATGTTCAACCCAATCAAGCTTCCCTTGACTTTTAGGACTCACCCACTGTAGCGCATAAAGGTGGTCATCTTGTCCAACATGCTGCTCCGCCTCTCGGCGATACCGCACTACATCCTGATTCGTGATAATTTCGCAATTCTGTGCGCTCTGCAAAAGCTTCCACAAATCCTGACAACGATAGTCGGAGAGAATCGTCTGCACCTGTCAACCACATGTTAGCCCACATTGGCGTGGGTATATCAACCCACACGGAAACCGGGCTTGACAAACACACCTGTTTGATGAGGGCCGTGATCAATTTATCCAACGTAAACAATTGATACGCCTGTTGAGATCAGCGGGTTTGTCAGTGCGATTCATGGTCAAACCTCCCCGCCCATCATCGCACCTTGTTGCCAAAAAACCACCGCATGTGCTCCTCAAATGTCGCCTGATCCATCTCGCTGTCAAACAGCTTTTCGCAGGCATTCAACAAATACATATAGACCACGTTCGCGTTCTCGCCTGCCCCACGATCGCCCAAAGCTTCGATCGTCTGCTCCAGGACGGCCGATGGCCCATTGGGTTCGTCTAATCCGAGTTCTATGGCGACCCGATTAGCGAGGAGTGTGACATGCTTTTGTGCGGCATGTTGTGCGCCAATTTCCTTGCACATAAGGAGACGGGAATAGAGGAGCTGCGCCGCAGTTTACAACATTAACTTTGGCGTATAAGGATATATAAATGTGTACTTGCCTGTAGCAAACGTAACAAAGTATAGAACGTGGTATTGGCGAAGAACGGTCGCTCCGACACTATTTCGGTCAATTCTTTCCCAAGAGCGTCATATCCTGCTTCCGTGATCCAGACATCGTGAGGGAAGTCCGGGAGATCTTCAGTCCTTGCTTTGGGGGAGGAATCTTCCGGAGAGGGGGAAACATCACGCGACGCAGTCGGTGTCGATTTGCCTGTAGCTTTCCCCTGAGCCGTTCGTAGAAGCTTTCTCCGTAGGTCATTTGCGACCACCCCTGTAGAATGAACAGAGTGAGTGCTTCCAGCGGCGCTCCTATGACCATCGCCACATCCGTTGAGCTCCAGAGGGTCATCATCATGCGTTCCTTCCAATGGGCCACAGGCAGCGTTGAATTCAGCCAGAGGGTACATACATAAGAGTGGGATAAAGACGCGCAGGAATTTCTCGACGCTCCGACGTTCTTGAGAACTGTACTGTGCCTGGGATCGATCGAGGAAGGAGTAGATCATCTTTAGCGAATCGAGGAGGGTCGATGTGTCATGGAATTCATATTCCAATTGGTGGTCAACCAAGCCCCGGGCGAACGCTGAGCTTTCTTCCTCCTCCAACGCCTCGAGCTGCCTGGCTTTGATGGATTCAATATCCGTGATAAAATGTCTGGTAGTGATGTTCTTCTTGTCATTTGCTTTGAACACAATCCCCTGATGGTCCAAAGACTTGTAAAAGTTTTTCGAATCGACCTCTCTCCAAGTGCGACTCCATTCTCGTTGTGCATGTCTCCATTCTTGATCCTTCTGTTTGAGCCGCGCAAGAACCACCGGAACCGCTACGCTGGGACAATCCTGAAGGGCCTGAATGACCTCGATGCCACTCTCGCGTCCATACACTTTCTTGATGATCCGATGGTATATCGCTTTACTTGGGCCCCCAAAGTGGGGCTTCAATTTGAACAGCGTCCGCTCTTCTGAGGTCATCTCCTCGATCCGGGTATTCAGGGGTTCCAACACGGTGATTGCCCGGGACAAAGCCTCGAGCTGCACCTGATACTCGAAGCGCTCCTCTTCACTTTTGTGCAGAGCATCCTCAAAGGAGTTCTTCTTGTGAGGAATGAATCCGGCTTCTTCAGACGCCCATGTGGGATGGGAGACCCATTCGTCGTTGAGCACGGACCGACAAAGTTCGTCCCGGCCAGAGCAGGCTAATCGTACCTCCTATCAGTGGGGAAGGTGAGGGGTAGGACTTGTTCGATTGGGGATGCTGGAAACGCCACTCACGCTTTCGGGTAATTTGCGATAACTGGGCCCCTCTCCATCATCTGCAGGTAGAGCAGAGAGTGCTTCAGGAGGGCCGGTACGAATGCTACCCGGGGGACCTTTCTCGGGATTGTCCTGGCTCTCATCCCAGCCTATGAGGTCCTTGAATTCTGCCAACAAATCTCCGTCCCCGAAAAATACATTGGTTTGGCCGACGAGCGTTTTCGCGTCGATGATGTCCTTTGAGAACATATCGAGGAGCTTTAAAAAATCTTCATAGATCTCCCGACTCTCGAGGGATTTTTTCGCGCGGTCAAAGAAGAGCAGCTTGTCGACTGAAGAGTTGGCGAAAGAACCGATGGCATGGGACGAACCATGGAGTTGCTGCATTTGTGGGAGGTGCAGGGGGGAGGGTTCAGGTGACTCGGGCTGTATCAAGGGCGAGAAAGATGCAGATGCGGAATCGGCATGGTGGTTATGCTTGACTTTTTTCACTCGACTTGAAGGAACCTTGAGGGGAGGGGCAGGAGTGAGCTCTTTTTCTGCAGGACGTCTTCTGCGCTTCAACGTTGAGGCCCTCTTGGGTGCCTTGTCTAGGGAAACCGAGGCGTCTATTGGGGTCCAAGACGGATTTGCGCTGGAAGTAGATATGAGCTGATGGTGCGTGACACCTGCAGACTGACCAGACAGAGCTTCGGGGAGGAAATCTTTGAATTCGCTCAACAACTCGGGGGAATCTTTGAAGAGAACCTCGACTTGGGCGTAAACTTGAGACTAGTGCCATGAGCACAACGCTTAGGAAGAAGTAAATGGAAGACCAACTTCCTGAAGCTGTTTTTGCTCTTTCTGGTAAGTCTGGAGAATGTCGAGGAATTGCTTGTAGATGTCGGGATCGTCAACGTAGGTTGACTTGATCTTGTTCAGGTAATGGATGGCATGGTTAAATTCGCCGGAGGGTTGGACATCGACTGGATTCCTGTTGTTGTTGAGGCTTCCCAGAACAGAAGCGGCGGCGGCGGTCTGTGGATTCTGGAAGCTGGGGGAGTAAGGCGGGTCATACGCAGGCTGTTGGTCGTGACCATGGGGAGTATGGGAGCGAGAGAGGACTCCCGGGGTGTTGGCATGTGAGCGGGGGACGGCATTGTTGTGCTGGGTTGTCGTGCCAGAGGGAGTGGTGACGGTGATGGAGTTTGGGTCCATAGGATCTGCTGAAATGTCGATGCGGTAGCCCATGGGGAGAAAAGTGTTGAAGCCCTGGATGAGCTCTGGATTTCCGTGGAACAGATGGGAGACGCGTTCGATGACGCCGGGGGTGTCGATGCTGTTGCTGGGGGGTGAGTGGGAGTGGGGCTGGAGAAGGGGGGCTCACGCTTGGCTCTTGAAATCCTTCATGATGTCGAGGAAACGGTTGTAGACCTCGGGCTTTTCTGCGAACTGGACCTTGACGGCATCGAGGTAGCTGAGGGCATCTGTGACGTTGAGAGGGCGACCAGACTCGGGGGACGGGTCGGTGGGACGCGGCGTGGACGGCTTGGACTTCATGGCGGTCAGGAGACACGTCCGACTCTGTTTGTTGCACATCTTATCTTATCTCACACCCGTCCTCATTGCGCAGCTCGTTGCCTGGGGTGTATATACGGTCGACGGAGAGTCGGAGAGACTCGTGGCTGCGCAAAGACCTGGGCGATGTTGCCAAACATCGCCACTCTTTTTCTTCATCTTCTCCGTCACCATGGGCATCATCCGCCCTGCAACTCCCGGTTTTATCGTCACCCTCGCTGCCACCATCCTGCTGGCAGTCGTCTCATTCTGTGTTCCCTACATCAAATCCGTCTATTTCCTCAAAGCAACCATAAACATCGACGGCGGCAGCGGAACCATCACATTCGGTACCCTGGGCTATTGCCTAGAGCTCTCCAATGGCATCCGCTGCTCCACCCCTTCTGTCGGTTATGAGCTTGGTCAGAACTGTCCCTTTTTCCACTCTCTTTTTCAGAATCGCTGATTGCCGCTCTAGACATAAATGCCCTGGTTGGAAACACCCTTCCTATCAAGATACCCAAAGTAGTCGTAAAGTGGCTCACTTATTGTCTCGTCCTTCACATCGTCGCCCTCGGTCTCGCCGCTGGCTCAGCAGTCTTTGGACTCCTAGCCCATGTCCGCGAAATGTCCATGGCATGTTGTAGCTCCTGCATCTCCGGATTCGCCGCTTTCGTCGCTCTCCTCGCATTCACCTTTGACATCGGCATCTTTTTCGCCGCCAAAGCTCGCATCAATAAAATAGGATCGGCGCAGATCGGAAACGCGACTTGGTTGACTCTCGCTGCCTGGGTCCTCCTGTTCTTCAGCAGTACCTTCTTCTCTTTGGGCAGATGCTGCATCTCCAAGCGCCCTAAAAAACAATGGGGCGATGACTCAAGAAATCCAGATGGCACGGAACAGCTGCGTCTCGATGCCGTCAAAGCCGAGGCCGACAGAAAGGCCCGCCAGAACAGAATAGAAGGCGGTCTCCCTGCCTTCCCCGAATACCAGCCCCTCACAGGATACGTCGATGGCGACAAAGTACATTCTGAACATCCCTACGGAGATGCCAACTCGACCTATGGCGGGCAGCCCACTCCCAACGGCTACTCTGGTGGTGGATATGTCCGCGCCCCAGATGGTTCACGTGCGGTCGATGACTATTACTCTCCCAGTCGCAATGTCGCCCCGAGCTCTCCTACCATACACCATGTCCAAGCAACCAGCGCCTACTCCGATACGGACAGCAACTATACCCAGAACATAGCCAACAACAGGCAACCCGCTTCTCGCCAAGCTAGCAACTACGTTCCCTCACAGTACTCTGCCTCCGTATATACACAATCCACCTCTCCCCCTCCTATCAACTCTTACCTACCGCCGACGGCCCCCCAACTGTATGGCCATGGGGCCGGCGGAACTTCATGTAATTTCTTCCTTCCTGTACTCATTTTCATTGATCTTGATCGGCTTCCACAGATCACAATGCCGCCGCATCGCATGCACAACAACCAACCAGTTACTCCAACTACGACCCTTATGATTACCAACAGCGTGCTCACAACGCCCCTGCAACTCAGAATACCTCCTATGACCTCGCAACCTATTACAATCCCCAGGAGGCACTACAATCTGTCCCTGAGCGTAGCTACACGCTTGGTGGTAGAAGCTACGATGAAGGGGCATATCGTGTCAGTTCCTCCTTGCCCTTACCCGGCGAGACCTCGCACTACCCGGCACCGGCACCTCAGCCGGCCTCTATCGACACGAATATAGGATACGTTGTCCAGCCACAACAGAGTCCCGTTAAAGGGCCTCGCCCACAAAATGCACTGTCTGTCCGTAACGAGGACGCACCCCCGATATACGAAGCCGGTGCATCATCTACTGTCCAAGGGTCTTCTTGGGGAAAACATTAGGGTACTGACTTTTCTTATTTATCATATATTCTGTTCCCAATTTTTATTGCGTCACGGACAGTTTGATTGCCTGCATGTCCGTTGCATACATGTCTATCGTTTAACTATTATGTACGGGATAATACCTTTCACGGCAAGTGATCCCGGAAAACGAGTTCTCTTACCTGTGGGGTCCGCACTGGAATGTTGAGGAAAAGATCCTCTTGGTTGGCTTGCTGGATACGGAGCCTGGTACCTTCTAAAAGGACATACGTCTCCCAGTCACGATCGGCCTGGTGTTCGTCGTGCGGCATAGCACTAGCAAACCCTGGGGATCGCTTCCTGGCTGCCTGGAGAGACCCCTCGATGGAAAAAACCCGTCCACCTGGCATGCCCCCCCCCTCGGATCCGCATAAATTTGGACGTCAGGTGGTGTTGAAATGTACCCGCCCTGTGCATCGGTGAAGTCAAAGCAGTAGGCGTGATCCAAGTCACCCGGCCAGACACGTATCCGCAAGCCTGAGCGTAATTCTGCAAACTTTGCCTGTTCTCCTGGTTTGGGTTTACGCTATAGGTTGACATGGATATTAGCAAGTTAGTCGCGCGAAAGACAGGTTGTCGACGACGTACACCCAGTTGGATTGGCTGGACATCAAGTAAAAGCGCCTGTGCCTCCAGCCTCTCATCTTCTGCGCGTGTCATTTTGATTCCTGGCATGCCCAGTTCGGCGCAATCAAATCTATCGATTAGTGAGTTGGTGATTGGTGTGGCCTGTAGGGTTGTTGCAAAGTTTCATGGCAGGACCAGAGTGAGATGAGGTGCTGAATTGACGGGGTGGCCGTTTCGTCTCTGGGTTTTGCTTCACGATCCGCGTAGTGGTGCGCAGCAGGCCGCTCTCCCGCTGCTTACCACCTCGCGCCGTTACAGCAAGATCCATATTGACCCTGGGGATTGAAGCAGCAGTGACAGAAAGTACCACCTTGATGTTCGTGTGCAGGGTTCGGAGTTTCAATGTCAAGTCCGCCCTATGTATTGGAAGAAGAAAAGGGAAAGCAAAATGTATTGAAAGTGCTAATTCTTTCCACTTCCCC
>Ga0307516_10002787_pt1 | contig 23075 bp, 31 predicted proteins | sample 19_EM_MG_FD_203310 | JGI IMG/M metagenome (GOLD analysis project Ga0307516, IMG submission 203310) | Populus trichocarpa ectomycorrhiza microbial communities from riparian zone in the Pacific Northwest, United States - 19_EM | ecosystem: Host-associated > Plants > Roots > Unclassified | place... | reverse complement strand
CATCAGAATGTCGGCTGGAGGCTTCGAATTTCATCCGGCTACTATGCCATACCTCTGTACTGACTCTGCAAATGTTCATTTCGTGAGTGTTCCAATTTTGTATTGCATTTACGACCGGTTTTGAAAAAAGCGTTATCTCAGTTGTCGGGGTCTCAAGGTCCTGGTTGATTTATTGGACGAAGATTATACAGAACAAGCCGAATTGATCGTCCACGCGTTAAACGGCATAGGAAGCGTCTTTGAACTGCAAAGCCCGACGACCAAGAATGATTTTTGCAGAATGTTCATTCGCGAGGGTTTACTTGACCCTTTGTCGGCTGCTCTCCTCAACGTCATGGCCACTCGAGGGACATCGTCGACTGAGATGAAGATGAAGATTATCCAGATTTTACTCGTCTTCTCGCAGGTATCGCAGTCGGATATCCATGTACGGAACGCCTTGGGGACGAGGAAGGTCATACGTCGTATGTTGATCTTTTCATCAATCCTTTCTGGGTAACTTAGCTGGTGCCGTAGGTCTGCTGAGAGCTTGCGAACTACTTGAACCCGAATGTCTGGTTCAGATGCTCAAAGCCGTAAAGCATCTTTCCATGAATCCAACGCTCTTGGAAGTCCTCCAGAATGCCAACGCTCTTGAAATCCTCATTCGCATTCTCGACGAACAATCTTCAGGGCCCCATAGCACGGTAATGAATCCAGTTTCTGTCAGCGCTTAGGCGGTTTTGACTTTTGATTTAGGAAATGTCAAACCACATCTTCCAAACATGTTACAATCTTTGTCGACTGAACAAGACTCGACAAGAAGAGGCTGCGCAAGCTGGTATCCTTCCTTGCTTGAAGCGAGTCATTGAAACCAGTTCTCCGCTACGGCAGTTTGCATTGCCCATTCTTTGCGATTTAGCAAGCGCTGGGAAGAGCTGCCGAACGTTCTTGTGGCAGCATGATGGTCTCGCCATGTATCTCAAGCTGCTTGACGATCCCTACTTCCAGGTCAGCGCTTTAGAAGCCGTGGTATCATGGTAAGCCCACCTCAGTTGACAAGGAAGCCTTTCCTGATTGTTATGAGAAAGGCTTCAAGACGAGACTGCGAGGGTCGAAGACCAACTGACGAAGCCTGAATCGTTGGACGCCTTGCTACGCTGTTTCGTGACGGCCAAGGCCAACTCGTTTGAGAACTTGCTCGACCCCTTCCTGAAGATGACTCGTATGTCGATACCCATTACGATCGGCATGACGAGATCATCAGCATTCTTCAAACGCATCATCGACCGACTCGGCCAAAACAGCAAGGCCGTCGTCAGGCTGAACCTGTTGCGAGTGCTCAGGACCGTGTGCGAAGTCCACCCGAACCGCGCGATGCTGGTGGAGAAGTACGGATTGCTAGGCGTGGTCGAGCAGTTGAGCCGTGGTGGTGGGGACGGAGCTGTGCTTGTCAGGGAACTGGCGAGGGAGATCGTTCCTACTCTGAAGCCGGGCTTGAAGCCTGCTTTGGGCAAGTCGAGGAATGGTAGCCCGGATACGCCCGGCAAGACCGGGCTGGCTCTTGCGCCGAAGAAGATGATGAGGAGGGCGGCATCGGAAGCGTCCGCTACTCAGTTACGAAGCGTTTCTGCGGGGAATGGCGACTCGAGGCTTGGAAGCGGGCACGCCGGGAACGGGGATGACGGCGGGGTCGTTCACCCAACCGCGCGGCTAGCGAGTTCGCGTTATTCACGGCAGAAACTTGGGGATATATCTTGGCAAACCGCGGACAGGTCGGATAATCGACGTTAAGGATGTCATTCATTTTTGTTGCGAGGATGCTTGCCTTTTTTTCACTCTTTTTAGGTGTTTTGCGATTTTACCCTTCCTTTACTCTGTCTCTTTGTATCGTTGCTATCGCTGTCGACCATCGTTTCTCATATCAGCACCCGCATAATATTTTCCACACTCATTAAAATAGCATAGGCCTACTCAGCCGAGACCCTTGATCGATCCATGACATCCGGTTCATTTGCGTCAAAGCAATGAAGGACAAGATCAGCTCATGAGCCAAGAGAGTCTGAAGTGGATACCAGGGAAAACAGATAGCGAGGGCCCAATGAGAATGAGAGGGGGATGTGAGGCGGATGTATACCGTGCCCTGATGGACTCGACCTAAAGACTGCATAACTGGGAAATTTGTCCACTAAAGGGAGGAGTTTGTTTTATAATACATACATAAATTTTCCACTCCCTTGCTGTTGTTGGATGGAACGAGAATAGTAACGAATCCTGGATAATCTGAGAAAAACATCACGCTGTGAGTTTGTAAGATGACCGAGACAGGGGTCGAACCTGCAATCTCCTGATCCGAACTATCTAAGATGAGAAATCGTAGTCAGACGCGATGCCATTTCGCCACACGGCCTTAAACTTCAAACATCACACGAGGCACTACAAACACGTCACCCATGTCATCTTCACGCATCGCCACGTACTTCCGATTGCCTCTGTTCTTCGGCTGTAAATCCTTCAACCGCCGCCTGATATCTTCCACTACTCGTTTCGTCAACCCACTCGAAATGGCCAAGAAAAAGTCCACCACGCCTCCCGAAGAATATCTCCACCTGCCAACACCCCCAACGACTTCTGGCATCGTGGACACCCACACCCATCTGGCATCGACCTTTACCATGTATCAATCGCGATACAAGCAAGGGAAATACCTCAACGTGTACGATTTCGTCAAGAAGCTCTACGAAGGCCGAAAAGTCGAGGCGATCGTGGATGTCTGGTGCGATGCACCTGTGCACAAGCTGTGGAAGGAGTTTGCGAACAGTGCGCTCACGGAGGAGGGGAGGGAGAATGTATGGTCTAAGATGGAGTATTGGTTCACGATGGGCGAGTTTTTTTTGGATATATGCGCTCCTCAGGTCCTGATAACATTCCTTTTAACAGGTGTCCACCCGCATGAAGCCAAACTCTACACAGACGAAGTTGAAAAGGACATGTACGCACCTCTTCTTGAATCTCCTTTCGTTCCTCATCTTCATCTTCATCATCAGTCTAGAAGCTATGGCCCACCCGCGTTGTGTCGCCTGGGGTGAGATGGGCTTAGACTACCACTACGATCACTCCCCTCGAGACATCCAACGAAGCGTCTTCACCCGACAGCTAAGGCAGGCCGTAAGGCTCGGGAAGCCGCTCACGATCCACACCCGGGAGGCTGATGACGATACGGAGCGAATTCTGAAGGAAGAGGTTCCTCAAGATTGTCGAGTACGCAACCTCGCTTCTTCCACACCCGCTCACCCTCACCTACTCAATCCTCTCCCCTCATTTTTCTCCCAGATACACATACACTGCTTCACAGACACCCCAGGATTCGCAAAACGAGTTCTTGACCACTTTCCCAACCTTTGCATCGGTATCACGGGTGCGTTTCCCGCCTTTCTGCCCTCACAGCCCCACATTTCTTACCCCACTCACCTCATACCCTTAGGCGTCATCACCTACTCCTCCAACACCAACACCTCCGCCGTCATCCAGCAAATGGTTGCCTCCAACCCCTCGGCACCGCTCCGCATCCTTCTAGAGACCGACGCTCCCTACATGGTCCCCGGAAACTTATACGACTCCATCAACGGCCTGAAGGGCAAACTCCCCATATGTCACTCGGCGATGCTGCCCTGGACGGCAGAGTTCGTGGCCAAAGCGGCGGGGGAGCCGTGGACGGCAGATAGGGTCATGAGCGAGGCAAGGGCGAACGCGAAAATGATATACGGGGTTTGATTCTGAGGCAGTCTGAGTTAAGTTAATAATGTGCCGGGTGCTGTATTGCTGGGTCGACATCTCTATCTCCCGGTACGTAAAATGTAGCATGAAGAAACATCCGTGGGGGTTGACAATCTTGTAGAATTTCCTAGTAAGCGATAAATCACAATTCTGGTGAAGGCCCAACCTCAACCACATCGAGATAGTTTTATCTTGATTTGTTTTCCTTCTTCGTGAACGGGTTACACACTCTCTCATGGATACTCGCCCAATCAACATGTAGTCCCTACCCAATTTGTGTCGACAATCAAGAAGAAACATGACGTTAAAACGGGGAATTTTCAACATTGCATCCAATCCATCCGGACTGCAAATCGAACCGAGTTTACCATCGCTTCATTCTGGCTATGCAGACCAATGCGCTAGGCTGCTCCGACCTGCATCTTCGACTCGGCTCACCAGGTCCAGCGTCGCATGGGTTCGCCTTCCTTTACCATACCCTCGATGACTTCAATAGTCGCCTAAAGTTGAAGAGCCTCGCATGACAGTGTTAGGACGCCACCTCCAACGATGTGCCGATGCTGCTGACAGCTGAAACAACAGTCCGTAGCGCTAGCGTCTCGCTTGTTGAATGGGACAGACGATTAGGATTCTCTTATAACCCACCGAGTTACTCAACCTCTACTTGCGGACTACGAGGGATGATCGATGAACGTGAACCCAGGGTTTTCATTTGGTCAAGCGTCCAAGATCTCGAATCCGAAAAAAAGAAAGCATTCGTCTGACGAACTCACATCACCCATTCTCCGAGTGGAACAGAGGTGCTCTTGCCTTTGTCCACGAGCATGAGTTGAAGCTGCCTCGTAACTCATACGCGACTGGGCTGTGTAGACAGCCCCAAACCCTTCTATTTACAAGCTTCCACACTTTGAAATCAACTAACTGACGACATCGCACGGCTTTGCGAGCGACATTTACATCCAAGCCATGCAATTTGCTAGCTGTAAGTTCTCCTAGAATTCCCCGGATTAGGGAATATTTACTAACCTGCGAACCAAAGTGGACCTTCGACTCCGCTCACCATACACCAGGCCTCAGGTCCAACGTCAATCTGTGAATCCCCTTCCTCTACCGTACAAATGATGACTTCAATAGTAGAGGCTCGGGGTTTTTTCACTTGATCAAGTGTTCAAAGTTTCGATTCTGAGAAGCAAAAGAAATATTTACCTGTCCTCCGAACCGAACGGAGACTCTTGTCTTTGTCCTCACGCACGGAACTTGATACCATGCGCGACTGGACTCTATGGATAGCTTCCAACTCCTCTACTTATGCTCGTCACTTTTAGATCAGCTCGCTCTTAAAAAATCAACTAATTGAACAGCAACAGAAGTAGTGAGGAAAGCCGAAAGCCTCACTTTGTTCCTGCATGGCCACACACTAAGGAGCATTAAAACATAGCACCATCGATAGCATCACAGTACTTTTGCACTCCCTAGTCATGTCAACAGCAGTGCGCTAGATCGTGCTTGGCCTTTCGAACGGTGATGGGCTCCAATAAAATAATATTTTACGACATGATCACAGTATGCACACTGTGAGAGCCGTCTTTATCGTCTCAATCAGTGCCGCAAGGGCTGGAAATTCGGAATGCAAGCGCGTGAAAGAGGGTGACTCGGTTTGGACAGCCCTGACCGCTGCGTCCGAACCGCGTGTTGTAATCAAAGACGTGTTCACATCGAATCACCGTCACTTGTACCACATCTCTCGTCGTCAAACCTCTTCCTATGGAACCCCAACGCAGATCGACACGCATCGCGTCCGGACCCAGCGTCCCCGCCCCCTCAAAGCAGCCTACCGCACCAAAGTCGTCAAATCTACCAAAAGCAAACTCGAAGAATCCGGTAGAAAAACCACGACAGCAACCCGCCCCCTCCACGACAAAGGAAAAGGCCAAACCACCATCAGCAGAACCCCAACGCGTTCCTTACCTCAACCCGCTTCCCACCCCTCCAGAACACGTGCGCCCTGTTGCTCAGTTATGGGTCTGGGGCACCGGCAGCGATGGCCAGTTTGGCACTGGCCCATCTGAGCAAGAGCTGAATACGGAGCGGAGATCGCCCCGCCAGAATCGTTGGTTCGAGGAACAGGTGGCTGCTGGCACGTTTGGGAAGGAGCCGGGTGCGGGGGTCGAGGCGATCGCTGCTGGGGGGCTGCACACGATGTCCATCGACGAAAACGGGTCTGTGAGTGTTTTTATACTGAAGATGTGTGTTCTAGTTGGCTGATGGGGCCGTGATCGTGAAAAGGTGTGGACGTGTGGAAACAACGATGAAGCTGCGCTTGGGCGGGAGACGGCGGGTGTGCTGGATGGCGAGAAGGTCGTGCCCGAGGAGGAACTGACGACTTATCCGCATCGAATCCAGTCACTCATCGATGAAGGCTTCCGCGCGGTGAGGATCGCCGCAGGCGACAGCATCTCGGGGGCCATTAGCGCTGAAGGCGATCTTCGCGTCTGGGGTTCTTTCAGAGTAAGTTTCAACCTCTACGCCCCACCTCTCGCCTGACCACGACTTCCCACCGCAAGGCGAACGAGGGTCTCCTCGGCTTCTCCTCCGACAAGCGACACCAGGCACTCCCCTCTGCCATCCTCACACTGCCGCACAAACCCGGCGACACAGAGAAAGCCGTCGCCGTCGCTGCGGGGACGAACCACATCCTCGTGTTGACGACGCACGGGAACATCTACGCATGGGGCGCCGGGGACTCTGCGCAGCTGGGCCGGCGCGTGATAGAGCGGCGCAAGATCCACGGGACGGTTCCAGAGAAAGTCGTCCTCGGGACGCGGGCCCGCAAGGCTGTGGCGATCGCGGCGGGGAGCTACCACTCGTTCGCGGTCGACACGGAGGGGGACGTGTGGGGCTGGGGCGCGAACCACCTTGGGCAAACGGGGACAGGAAGACAAGGTGCGGGTGACGACGAGGTGCGACTGCCGATAAAGGTGAAGGGGCTGAATGCGGAAGAGCTCGGGGATGGCGAGCGGGTGGTGGAGATTGCCGGAGGGGAGCATCATTCTTTGTTTTTGACGTCAAGTGGGAGGGTGTTTGCGTGTGGGCGGGCGTATAATGGGCAGCTTGGCCTGGAGGAGAACGATCCGGCGATGGTGAACCAGCTGGATAAGGAGTCGTTGGCTGAACCGGCGGTGGTGCGGTTCCCGGGTGACGGGGATGATCCGATTGTGCATGTTGCGGCTGGGTCGCATAATAGTATGGCGGTTAGCGAGGGTGGGGCCCTTTTTGCTTGGGGACAAGGTATGAGTGGGGAGTTGGGTGCGAAGGATGATGATGAGGTGAGGACACCTAGAGAGATTGTGCGAAGATCGGGAGGTTCTTGGAAAGCCTTGGAAGTTGCTTGCGGTGGCCAGCATACTCTTGGTCTTTTCCTGCGAAAATCCTGAGAGATCTCTGTTAGAATACCATAAAATGACTTGTCGTGTATTTCAGCCAATGTGTTTGAATACAATAAATGATCTGTCGTGCATTTCAGCTGAAGTGATGTGACGATTCTGTTGGTGAGCTCAAGACGGCAATAAGTAGCGAATCGACGCATGGATCAAACTATTGTATCCAGGAGATATATTAGTGTATGTAAGGCGGGCTGTATATACAGGTCTATGGCCAGAATGATGGCGAAGTAGGCTTTCGTGACTGGAAAGTCTATTTCCGTAAAAATGGGATCTGGAAACCAGAGACCAACGCCCTCGCCCTGTTCTGTGCGCCTAGACCTGTTGCGTTTGTCACAAAGTGTATGTGCATGCCATACGGTTTAGGATACGCGTCCTGATTGACCTCTATCTGCGGGAAGAGGCCCATGGCAGTGGGTGGTAGACCGAAGGATACGACGCCGGAGACTGAACTGGGCGAGTTGACGGAGGATGATTGAGGGGGTAGAATGACGCCCTGGAAGTCACGGAGACGGGGGAGGACGAACTCGACGAGGGTGCTGAGGAAATCGTACATGCTCTGGCCCTTGAGGTCGACCTTGACGGCAGCGGGAACACCAGGCCGTATCCAGCCTCCGACAGACTTTTTGGCCTTTACGATTTGAATACCGTCGACGGCATGACGGCCACCGGCCTTGTAAGACTCGCCGGTGAGGGCACGCATTGCCATGATGGCACCGAGGAGGTTGTTCTTGGAGCCGATGGCCTCTTTGACCATGGTGTGGACAGAGATTTTTTGTAAGCGGATGACGTTCTCTGGGGTAGAGGGCGGTGGGGGTTTCCTGCCGACTTGGGAGCCGCCGACGGGGGGGTTGTATCTGTTTTTTGTGTAGGGGTCGGAGGGGTCGAAGGTGAGACGGATCTGGCGCGGGGGAGGGCGTTCGGCGGACTCGTGGAGGTATGTCATGTACATGGCGTTGTCCTGGAGGGTGGTGTAATAGTGGTCCTCGAAGCGGGACGGAGCGAACTGGCGAGTGACGATGTCGACGTGGGGTTGGGGTAATTGTGTCCGCCTGTTTTTGCGCAGGTAGCGGGTGATTTTTGGGGTGCGGCCGAAGCGGACGACTGAGCGCATCGACGCTGGTGGTGGACTCATCTCGCGGTCGACGTCGTCGATGGTGAACTTGAAAAGCGGTTGTTTGGATTGGTTCGCGGTGGTAAACAAAGATCACTGGACATTGTCATTATTCAAGGCTTGGCAAGAGGCTGAGCGCTACACAAGGTCCTGGATGCTTCGCCATCGAGCTCGACGTCGTTGAACGCACGAATAGCGGGCAAACTGCTGAATAGCTCTACACGGCGTCCTTGTTCATCATAGACAACATCGAGGACTGTTTTCCCACGGGCATTATTTGCTGACACTATCCACCCTGCACACTGTCAACCGCGTCCTTGTCGCCGAGAGAGCTGCAGGCCACTCCGGACCTCGATCGACCACGGCGGGGATACATGGCAGTAGTGACTCCGTCTAAAGGGCTGGCCAACGGGCCATCCTGGGACGAGGAAGTCGTCCCTGCATTGCGGAAACGTACGTGATAATTCAGGTTCCGTTGTTCGTGAGGACCTATGATTCCCCGGCAGGCCTCGAGAGCGAGAGCAGAAACATCGCCCGACGGATATCCGCCATTTCTCTGTCCTCGCAGGACGCATTGTCCCCCCAAACCTTCTCCGTCCTCGCAGAAACCACCCTCCACCAGATCTCTGCCCCAGACACTCCCTATCTCCAGAGCAACCCCGGCGCAAGTCGTTCGCCGATGCTCTTGCAAGAGCGCTCCTCCTCCGATCGGACCGTTACCTCCCGTCCGAACGGGAACGGGCCCCCTGCTACCCCAAAAAGGAAAACACCATCACCCTCCTTTCAACAACAGCGCTCGAGGACTTATTCCCAGCCGCAGATACCCAATGGAAAGTCCAATGCACGGTCAAAGGTCAGCGCGAACGGCAAACTCCCTCCTCCACTCCCCCCTCCCTCATCCGCCGCCCGCCCTCCTGATCATAAACCTACGCGGATACCCAAGGCTTCTCGCAGTAATTCCGGTCACCCCTCTATGCCCATCAGTAATGGCCATTCCCCTGACTCTTATGACCTCCACGTCGTATCAGAAACGCCTTCCATCAACTCCTCAAGATCTAACCTTGCGATTTCCACTTGGCAGAATCCTGGCCTGCTCAACGAAGCTCCCCCTTTTCAGCCGGGTTCCGCTTCTTCTGTCGCATACTCATATAATGAGCCAGACGAAGCACCCCCACGCCCTTCGAACGATTCCGGGGAACGTCCGTTTGAACACTGGTATCGTGGTGAAGTATCGCGGAACGGCGGGGTCGGTGAACTCAGAGTCGCCAGGCGACAGGAGATGCTGGATATCGCAAATTACGGACACACGATCAGAGCAAAAGCCAACAGCCGGCCCCCTCTCCCGACCGTTGTCGATGATAGAAGGAGAAAACGTGCCGACAGCGTGTCGCGAATAGAGGAAACGGTGCGCCCGCGCGACAGCGTTTATCTAGACGACGAGGACGCCAGCCGGATAGCCAACGTTCTCGACGAAAATCCACTCACAGATCTAGACGGCGACTTCGACGGTTCGGACATTGCCTCCATTCCAGAACCTCACCCGTCTGATCTCCATTATTACCACCATCGCCCCAGTGGCCATGCAACAGGGCCTGAAGATCTCTCCACAATCTCCGCCCCCGGGCCCCGGACGCTATATGATAACCGCAGCACCACGCCCACATCATCCCAACAGCGACCTTCCTCACGCCTCCAAAACGGTCCTCCAACGCGTATTCCAGGGCCCCAATCCCGAGGCTCATCCGAGTCCCGCGTAACTACCCCCACACAACTTTCCCAGCGCTCTTCGAGCGAACCCACACCACAGGCCGCCATGTCATCGGCATCAACCTCGCCGTCTGGCACACGGCAGCGTCAAGCGACAAAGCCAACGACTGTTGCTGCGAAACGTGCGGCTTCACCACACGGTGCTGCTCCGGCGGGAGGTACAATGACCGCGACCTCGAGCACGACGCCAAGAAAACCAAAGACGCTGGCAAAAGCAAAACGTTCCAAGACGACGCCGTCTAAGAAGGAGGATGCCGAGGCCTATAGGAGAAGTGTTGCGTGCTATCCTGCGCCTGCCGGGAGCGATGAGCTGATGCATGCGATACCGTCGTGGACTCAGCCTGTACCGAGAGCTGGCAACTGGGACGATGTATGTCTTTTTTTGACGTCTCCTTTACTTATCGGAAACTCAGCTGCCGCAGGTCGTTTTACCCGTCGTAGCTCGCAAAAAGGGCCTTGATGATCAGTATGAGATGGCCGATGGCAACTCTATCCCGAAGAAGAAGGACGACACGGTTGCTCCTGTATGTTTCTATATCATTGACAAGCGTATACTAAACTTTTGTTTTTCGTCGTTCAGGCACCGGGAACGTTCGGTTTCAAGTACCGTGCACCGCGGGATGACAGGGAGTCCATTCCCATGGACGAATTTGGTCGTCCGCTACCACCAGACATCGCTGAAGAAGAGCCAGGGAAAGCAGAAGAGACGGAAAGGCCTTCGTTGCAGCGGCACCCTGTCGGCAGTCACGACGAGACGCGTGTGCCCCCGCAGCGGCCATCGTCGCCTCTGCCGTTTGCCGACTATACACCGGGAAGCGAGGAAGTGGTGCCCTCGCCTAGGGGATTGAGGCGCCCGGTGGAGTTGGAGTTGGAGCAGGCTCGTGCGGAGGACGAGGGAGGGGCAGGGTGTTGCAAGTGCGTTGTCATGTGAATTTGGATTTCTGCTGGTGGCTGCTGCTGCTGTTACTTGCGTATTCCCCCCCTTTCTTTCGGTTCTTTCTTGGTGGATATAGATCGTTTTTTTTTCTTATTCAGTGCCATATTGCATTCTTCATTGTATATGTTGCCCCGTTGGTATGATCTCCCACTCAGATGGTCCACTCATTTCCTTGGTTCCCTTTTCACTCCTCGCCGGTTTGATATCACGCTCATCCTCACCCATCCTCACTCGATGCATTCCCATACAAGCTCTACGTCCTCGCACACACATAATACTATGCATTCCCATTTCGACTTTTTCTTTTTATAAGTCCTTCTATTACCCTGGATTGTATATTATTTTATATCCCAGCTCGTACATTACCATCAAATGCGCCTGCAGGAGTGCGTAAGTTTTGTGCGTGGTGGCCATGGACATGTTCCAAGCATATCCTGCTCGGAAAGTAATAAGACTGGCTTCTGGTGTATTGACCTGCGGACGTTCGATCCAGTATATGCATGCGGTGAGAGATATTTTCGACTCGGAAGCATTCCATCACTCTGAGTTGTATTCATGGTAAAGTGCACACTACGTATAACAAACATGAACTTGCTAAGATGCCAGGTCCACAAGTATCCTTACTCGATACTCGAAGACAGCAAATCGTCCTCATCGAAGTGGATTTCACCAGTATTATACCTGACGTCGATGGCCGGGAATAACTCCCTAGGGCTTCTCTCGCATCGACCTCAAGCCGTGTCTGCATTTTCCGCCACATAATCGTGTATGTCTCGTCGGTCCGATTGCGATGATGTGCTAGTGGAACGAGGTCCAGAATGAGTGTTTTGACCCACTTCCCTTCGCCTGGGCCGTTTGGTGGGTTCTTTGATAATGATGATGATACTGACGACGATAGATACCAGTGGCAGTCTTTGATGAGGTTGACTCGTCGCAGAGGGAAAGCCAGAGCCCTTCGGTGCACGCTTTCCAGAAGTTGGGGCCCTGATGGTGCGCATGAGGCAGTCGTCGTTGGTCACCGGGGCCGTGCGGCAGCCGCCTTTCCCTGCATCAACCAGATGGTGACCTATCGAACCAGCCACTCTTTTCTCGTATTGGGTGCGTTGCAAGAGAACCTGCAGGAAGGCTGACATTTGAGAATTTAAACTTCTAGATTTTTGACCTGCAAGGCCGTCATTTTCCACGTACAATGGGCATCCGCTCTCTACACATTCCTTTCGCTCGTTCTCCTCGTTCTTCAAGTTTCCGCCTCTCCCAACACTACATCGACACTCTTTTTATCTCTCCCTCCCCACCTACCAACCTGTGGCCCGCCCTCGTCTTCTGCCCCCTCAATATATATCCACATACTGTGTTTCGGGCAGCCATTCGCCGTCAACCGCTCCAGTAGCTCCACTACAACGTCATACACATCACACCATTCCCTACTGCTACACGACAATCAGTATCAATTGTTTTCCCCACCACTGATCCGTCAAACCTGCCACCGGTATACCGGCGAAACTAGGTTGGTTCATCTTTGCTTCCAGGTTTTGACCCCACCTGGGCCGCAGCTTATGCCAAAGCAAGACCCAAGGTTCGTTCTCATATAGGTTGTGCTTCTCTACTGGCATCACGCCGAAATTTGTGGTACTCATTTCTGGCTCGGTTCATTCTTAGATTTTCAAATCCATTTTCGAGCAAAAGGTCAATATAACAACCGGCGCGGGCTGGGCAATTGGCCGCTGTGTCGTATGTTACGTTCCTTACTTTGAGTGGCTGTGTCCTAAACTGCGCGCGTCAGGGAAACATCCCCCCCGTCCCTATCGACTGCCCGGCCTGTGTCTCGACGTAAGCCTCTCCATCCCTCTCACACGTCTTGCCACTGAACTCCATCTCAGGTCTCTCCTCTGGGCGTTCGTTTCGCAGACTTCGTTACTGCAATCCTGACCAGCATCAATGTGTGATCTTATTCTTCCCGAATCCCAGTCGACATACAAAACTAATCTTTCTCTCCCAGGCGGAATCGCGATCTTATCCATCACCGTGGGGCCGGGAGCACGACGGTGCCAACGTGGCTTTGGGACCCATGATGGACCTCGGACGTGTCGCAGAAGGCGGATAGGACTGGAGGCGGTGCTGTCAAAGGGTATCGAGCCCGATTACCCTGGCTGCTGTCGAAGTCCCCATGGACGGCACCTAAAGCGCCGGTGCCAACGGCCTGGACCGCGACGACGGTGTGTGGCAGCCGCATGACCGGACCTGGGTCGAGATCTTAGATCTGGGGAAGCGGGAACGAGAGCGATAGCGAGTGAGAGAATGCTGATGGTCCGCAGGCGATGGCAGTGTTTGGACTGGATCAGGGGATTATCAGTCTCGAGCGCGCTGGGATGGGGAACAATTGGGCATGGGAAGGGGTTGTTGAAGACCCATAGCGGGGGAGCAAGAATAAAATATTTTTAGAGGGACTCTGAATATTATTACTGCGGACTAGTTATCATGATTTTATTGTAATGTGATCGGTCCCTTGATGAGCTGGCACTGATTATTGTACATGGAGATCATCCTATATTCATCTTGAAATACGGCATGATAGAGACAATGAATACCTGACAAAAAGATTGGTATAGGAATCTCCAAATAGTGAGATATCATACCTGGGTGGGAAGTCTTTGGAATTGTTGTGCGGCAATCGAGGAAGATGTAATCTTGAATATCACCATCCTTCAGCCACTGGCCATATGCACCGATAGTGTTGCTGCTAGTTGCGAAACGAGAAGCATGTTGCTGTAATCGATCGCCTTCACGCGTGATTTCAATTCCCCATTTCACAATGGGGATGAAGAAGTCAATCCGGCCAGCCACTCTTGCTCCCCGCGCAGATGCAAATTCCGGAGAGATGCGAACATTCCCACAAGTGACGGCGAAGAGGCACCGGTAGAACTCGTCCTGGTACTGAGCCTCGGGGAGTGGGTCATTCGAGTTGTATCTGCTGACGCGGCGGATAGGGAAGTTTAGCTGAGAGTGCTTGAATCTCTTCAGGACCTCGAGGGACAGTGCATAGGGGGACACAAAAGAGGGGAGCTGATTCTTCGGCTCGAGCCTCCAAGAGAGTGCTGTGTGGTGGAGAGGAGACGGAAATGTGTAAAGTTGGGGTCCAGATGGTTGATCAGCTTCTTCGGCATAGATCCATCCTTTACCATGGCAGAATTGAATGGCTGCAGCATATTTGCTGTTTCCTGTCACCATGCCATGTGCGAGCAAATGTCGGAACATGTTGGCAACCTTTGGGCACTCCGAGAGCTGGTCACTCTTGGGTAGTCCTCGTGTGAAGGCTCCACGCAGGCTGTTTATGATATATTCCAGCTTGAATGCTCCGAAAAAGGAATCAACTGTGAGCACTCCTTCTTTTCGCATCACACTTTTCATCTTGGGGTCGGGTTAGAGGAGAGATAAAATGGAGAATGAAGAACATACCTCGTTTAATATAAACTGCAAGATCGCACAGGCGGCACCAACATGCCCAACTGTCAGGTCAAAGATCCTCTGTGAGAGATCTGGGTGAATATTCAGCTCCTTATCAAACCGCTCCGCAACTTCCTTGAATTCATCCCAATCAAGTAATATCCCGTTGGCTTCCACCCCCTTGCTGATCACCCTGGGCCATAGAGACATACAGGCAGCTCTGGCAAGGTCTGCAGGTGTTCCTTTGGTGCTGCTCTCCCCAGGAGATGATGTGCTGCCATAGCTGCAAAAGACAACAACGCGGTAGTAGCTTTCCTTATCAATGATATCTTTGAAGAACTGGTTCCAAAGATATCCATCCCCATATGAATCCTGAGCATCATCCATCAATAAGAAGGCACAGCTGGTCCGCCTAGAGTATTCAGGATCCATAGCCATGAGGTGGTCTTGTGTGGATGCCCCCGGTTGTGGTCGCCCTCCTGGTGGCCATGACCTATTTACATGAATGAACACATCTGGATTGTGCCGCCGGATATGTGCATGCAGCAAATCCATGAGAGTTGTCTTTCCACTCCCTGGAGTCCCCCGAACCTAATAGAAAGATTGATCAAATGTTGGTAACAGATCTGAAGACATACATAAATCAGCCTCTTCTCCAACAAGACATCATACATCGTCTTAATCGTCTTGCTGCGGAGACTTAGATTGGCTTTATATTGCCAGAGAATGAATATATTGCAAAGAGGAACTTGAGATGTATCTATACTCACCTGTAATAATTGGTGGGTTTGAGCTAGATGAGCTGCGGCGCATCGGAGGAACCTCAGCTATAGACAAGCCGCATATAATGAGAGGCAGGTCAATGGAATAATAAGGCAGCTCACGTGCAAACTTCTCCACAAGAATGTGCAGATGGTGCGGGAGAGGGTCCTCTGGAAACACTGTTGAAATTTCATCATCTAGTAGAGGCTTGGTTCCGAAGCCTCGAGTTATCTCGTCCCTAGCACGCGATTCAAGTGTCTCATATGGAGCAAGAGGGATGTTGTTTTTGAGCTTTACAAGAGTCTGCTGTGAGAACAACACTCAGTTATTTGGGGCCAAGTGATAACTCACCTTCCAAAGGATGAGGTTGGCAGGAGACCTTAAGCATTTAGTCCGTTTTGATTGTGCGCTTCAAGAAATCGATGTCGCTGCCAGGTTGAGTGCTAACAGTATACTTAGTCGGATATAGTTGGCCCTTCACCAGGCACCAAATGGAAACAGTTGGAGCCATAGTGAAGTGAGGAGGGAATAGACATGAGACTGTGACCCAACATTCAAACCCCGGTACCTAGTACTCCTATTGTGTTTAACCCTTTGGTCAAGAAACCCCCCCATTTCCCGGCCCAAAGGGAACTGACCCAAGTATCGTGTGGGCAACCTATGGAATCTGAGCATGGTGAGTGTGGGTTGGTTGCTGCTTCAAATGTATGCAATATCCTATTATTAAACACCTGCCTTTCGACAGTGAGCAAGAGCATTTCCACACTTGAAGGGCTCGAATGTGGATGATTGGATGCAACACGAAATCTACAAGCAGCCATTTTGAGGAGTATCGTATGGGATAGCTACTTGGATGGGAACCTCACTGCATATGTCAAGAATGGCACCATCCCCGAATCTCTCATTGACGACATGGGTATGTTCCCCATACTCCCTCTTGCATCAACCACTCGAAATAGACTCATCGTCCACATCGTCGCTGGCTGGTACCTTCTTGTCCCCCGAAACCTTCTCCGTCCTCGCAGAAACCACCCTCCACCAGATCTCTGCCCCAGACACTCCCTCAGAGCAACCCCGGTGCCAGTCGTTTGCCGATGGCCCCTTGCAAGAACGCTCCTCCGATCGAACCGTTACCTCCCGCCCGAACAGGAACGGGCCTTCCTGCTACCCCAAAAAGGACAACACCTTCCTTTCAATAACAGCGCTCGCGGACTTATAGCCAGCCGCAGATACCCAATGGAAAGTCCAATGCACGGTCAAAGGTCAGCGCGAACGGCTAACTGCTGCCGCCCGCCCTCCTGGTCATAAATTTACGCGGATGCCCAAGGCTTCTCGCAGTAATTCCGGTTACCCGCCTCCTGTATACCCATCAGTAATGGCTTTCCCCTTGACTCCGTTGATCTCCACGTCGTATCAGAAACACCCCCCATCAACTCCTCCAGATCTAACCTTGTGATTTCCACTTGGCAGAATCCTGGCCTGCACAACGAAGCTCCCCCACGCCCTTAGAACGATTCCGGGGAACGTCCGTTTGAACATTGGTATCTTGGTGAAGTCTCTCGAAACGGCGGAGTCGGTGAACTCAGAGTCGCCAGGCGGCAGGAGATGCTGGATATCGCCAATTACGGACACACGATCAGAGCAAAAGCCAACAGTCGGCCCCCTCTCTTGACCGCAGTCGATGATGGAAGGAGAAAACGTGCCGACAGCGTGTCGCGAATAGAGGAAAATGTGGCAGCGTTTATCTGGACAACGAGGATGTCAGCCGGATAGCCAACGTTCTCGACGAAAATCTACTCACAGATCTAGACGGCGACTTCGACGGTTCGGACATTGCCTCCATTCCAGAACCTCACCCGTCTGATCTCCATTATTACCACCACCATCCCAGTGGCCATGCCGCAGGGCCTGAAGATATCTCCACAGTCTCCGCCCCCGTGCTCCGGACGTCGTATGACAACCGCAGCACCACGCCCACATCATCCCAACAGCGACCGTCCTCACACCTCCAAAACGGTCCTCATCCATCCTCACTTGAGGCATTCTTATACAAGCTCTACGTCCTCGCACACGCATAATACTGTGCATTCCCATTTCGACTTTTTCTTTTTATAAGCCTTTCTATTACCCTGGATTGTATATCCGTTATCGCAGTTCGTGCATTACCATCGATCATCTCAAATGCGCCTGCAAGAGTGCGTAAGTTTTGTGCGCAGTGGCCATGGACGCATGTTTCAAGCATATCCTGCTCGGGAAGTAATAAGACTGGCTTCTGGTGTATTGACCTGCGGACGTTCGATCCAGTATATGCATGCGGTGAGAGATATTTTCGACTCGGAAGCATTCCATCATTCTGATTTGTATTCATGGTAAAGTGCATTACTGTAGTTCTGCGTATGGAAGAAACCGGAAATATACCATGACACCGGTTTCTTGATATGCCCAAGAAACTCGATGGCTGTGATGGGGGGCCGGCGCTTTTTGAGGGTGGGGTGGTTGTGCGGGAGGTGCGGTTGCTGGCGTCGAAGTCCTGGGGCTGCGCAACTCGTTCACCAAAGGCGAGATGGATCCACTTGGAATGGGATGGGCATGGGGGTTGATCGTCTAAATGGCTTCGGTAGCCGTCGTTGTCGTTGAAAGGGCAGTTCCTGCGTTGGAAACGCGTCAGTTGCAGCGGGAGGAAGTGGAGGAGCAAGAGGAAACACTTACCGATGCTGGAAGTATTGAGATTGGAGGACGGAATAGGCACACGCCGTGCGGCGGATCGTCGTGCCTGCGGTTGAGAATTGTCGTCGATGGCGGGGCCAGCATGGAGAGAGAGAAATGTCACCGAAAGGGGGAAGCGGCCAGGTAAGAGGAAGGGGAGGAAACGAGGGAATAGAACGTACCTGTGGGCAGCGGTCGTAAAAGGTGTCGACAACAAGGTTGCATTTTGCCAGCAGGGAACCAACCACCTCCATTCCTGCCCAGCCGAAAGCCGCTTGGGCCCGATACGCGAAGGCGCAAGTTAGCAGTCGGCGGTGGGGCAGAGAGAGTCGGTGGGCGGTCTCTACAAGCTCATGGACTATGTGCTCACAACTACTTACAGGCCCTATGCTCGTTAGCCGCGACCGCCGCCATACACCGCTGGCAGGAGACGTTACAAGTGCAGATAAGATACAAGTACATGCAAATATGGTGTCGAACAATTCCAGCTGCACCCTCCGCGCCTTGTTTGTTAGTCTAAGTCATCTAGATTAGACCTTGGCGTAGCCCTATGAAACGTCATGGGGAGGTGGGATGTGCAAATGAAGAACGATAGTTGTATTCTTGGTGCGGATGATGGTAGAAAATCGTAACAAAGGAAGAGATACACACTGCAAGCGGAGTGACTTCACGGCCGCGGGACAGCCATTGGTGATGCATCAACGGCGTATAAATCTGCTGAAACAGTTTTTGTTGCCTCGACAGCTGCTGTGAGCGCTTCCGTTTGCCCTACATCCTCCACCGTGCTGGCAAGTGCACCGATGGTCGAATGGATGCTCCCACCCGCAGGGGCCGCGCTCTTGTCGAGTAATTGTCCGACAGCCCAATTGAAATACCCGCTTTGACCGGTTTCCCACTGGCGTTTTCCTGGGTCCACTAGCGGGGCTTGGTTGATGGCGGTAGGATCGAGGGGGGGAAGAGCAGTAAGAGATTCGAACATTACATTGGCTTTCGTTGGGAGGGAGTGAAGGATGCCGAGTGATGGCGATGCAAGGACGGAGAGACGATCGAGACGTCGTTCTGCGCGTCTCCGCTGCCTGGCTGAAGCTTGGATGGCGCGCTTGTACATCCGCTGAAGGCGACGTTGCTGATCAACACCCTGATAAATGGAAATGAGATGGGGAGAGAAACGAAGAGGCAGACATTATCAAGCTTCGTCCGTAAATCCTCCAACTCATCCATCAGCTCCTTCTCCTTCTCCGGTGTCAGGGTCAGGTCGAGGTTCTGTTGATGGGGCATGACGATGGGAAGGTCGGGAGGAATAGCAAAGATGTTACGCAGCGACCACGCCTCGAAAAAATCAAAAGCGATGTCTGTATGATATTCAAGCAGGGTTTGGAATGCAACCAGACCCTGCTCGACTTCCTGCGTGCCGTCCCAATCCCCGCCCTCGCGTGCGGCGCGCGCGTCTACCCATTTCTCGAGGAATTCCTCCATGCCATTTACACCGTCCTGGACTGCATTATTTGATATGTTGATAATGTCGTCCAGGAGTAGCTGGGGTGCGAAACCAAGGATTTCTGGGAGGAGAAGCGGGTGAGTCGGTTGGGAGGCCATTCGACGTTGTCCAATTCAGCCTCCGATCACGACTGTCCCTTTTGAATCAAACAATTGTAAACACTCTCCTCAATGGCAGAACCACTCCTGTTTCGCATCACAGACCATTCCAAAATGAAGGCCTGCGTTGCATTTGCTCTGTCTTCTCTCGAGGTACTTGCGCGTGTTTCCACGCAGCCAAATGATTTATCGGGACAAACATCGAGCAGGCCAACGAGAGCAGACCTCTCGTCTTCCATACTCTCCCTATGCCTGCATCCGCGCCTGTGGGCGAAAACAGCGCGCCCCAAAGTCATTCGAAGGTGACGTCGACCATCCCGCGTCTGATATCCATCGTGGAAATCATCAAACGCGAATTCGTGAAAGCCCTCGCGGGAAAACATTCGCCTCGGCTTGCGGGACTACACCAGTACAATGAACTTGGCTGTGTTGAAGACCTCGGGATTGTGAGCCCAGATGCAGATGTAGAAGGGGATAGAGCGACTGCATTGCAGACGGCATTAGGGGGGAAGAACCAGTGAGCATTCTTGGACTTCAAATGCCCTTGCAAACCCTCCCGCAAAGCCCGAAACAGAAACAGACACCGTACATGAAAATCACCCTCTCTCATCATGCTCTCCCGGATTTGGTCGAGAAAGGCGCGACGTGAGTCATCCTGATCATCCCTACTCTCAAATGAAATGACCGTGTTCCCTAGTTATCAGCCACCCACGATACGGAAACTCACAAAATCTGCAAAGGTCAGGTTAAAGAAACGTGAGCGGTCCACGAGAAAGATTTCTCAGGATGGGATCCTGGGAGACACGGATACAACCCCACCCATGGAACCCGTTCAAGCTGATATCCCCTGTGATGAAATGAGCGATGCGATGTGACGGACGACGATGGAAACAAACAAAGACCGAGATTTCGTTTGGCTTCGGTGAGCTCGAGAGGTAGACGGGTAGCATACTGTGAATCTACGACCTTTCGAAAGAGATTGACATTTGTCCAAGGGCTGTAGCCAAACATTGATGATGTAATTGAACGAAAAATGACAGAACTTGACCGAGCTTGAGCCGCTATCCAAGACTTCGCTCACCCTCCAACCCCGTTTACCTGCAAAATGGCTCCGAAAGGAGGACTTATCGATGACAGGGTATCCTCGAAACAGTGCAAAAAGGCAGTACAAGCGTTACATGCCCACGAGACGAAGAAACAAGAGGAATTACTGGAATCTGAGCTATTGCCAGGGAAAGAGCCCAATGTCTGGTTGAACGTCACCGTCAAGCAGATGCCTTCGGCAGCCAAACTCAAGCCCGCAAAAATGTGTGTTTGTTGCATTTTCAACTTTTCTTCAACTGATACTGACCGTCAATCCACAGCCCCATCGTTCATCCGCTGGTCGATCCCCGAACGACGGCAGTATGTCTTATCACGAAGGATCCTCAGCGTGAATACAAAGCTCTGCTCGAGAAACACAACATCAAATTCATATCCCGAGTTGTTGGAATCGAAAAACTCAAGGGCAAATTCAAGCCGTTTGAAGCCCGACGGATGCTCTTGAAGGAGAACGGCCTGTTCCTCGCAGATGAGAGAGTGATCCCTCTACTTCCAAAGTTACTGGGAGTCAAGTGGTTCGACGCAAAAAAGTATGGTTTTACCCCTGAACGAAACGCTAGGTTCACTAACAGATCCTTACTAGGCAACCAATTCCAGTGTGCCTAACACGAAAAGACTTGAAAGGAGAACTAGAGCGCGCCATCTCCTCGACTTACATGAACCAAAACAAGGGTACTTGCACGTAGGTCATTCCAGCTAATCTATTCTCGTCTCGTTCCGAAACGTTCCTCCAAGGTCAATAAAAATTGGGATAATATCTCAGAAACCCGCCCAAATTCTCGCAAACCTTGAAATGGCACTATCTGCCGTAGCAAAGCACATCCAAGGTGGCTGGGACAACATACAAGCGTTACATATCAAAACGAATTCTAGCGTTAGTCTTCCCATATGGAGCTGCAAGCTCGATGACAGCGAAGAAGGGCGATGGAATGGGCTCGCGGCGCAGGGGGATGCTGGTGGGGCTTCGGGATCGGAACTGGAGTCGGGAAGCGAAGGCGAAGGACAGGTCGCGGATACCAAGACGAAACAAGCGGTACAAGGAAAAGGGAAGAAGAGGTCACAAGAGGAGGTGGAAGAAGCAGAAAAACCGAAAAAGAAAGCTAAAGGGCCAGAGGGCAGAGTCGCGGAAGCAGCCGTCAATGCCACAAGCAAAAATGCCTCTAAAGCAGTGGAACGCAACGCGCCATCAAAACCCAACAAGCACGCATCTGCCACATCCGACGCTCCCAAGTCGAAAACACGCACACCAGAATCTCAGCCTCCCTCGGCTGCTCCGCAAACATCGCGTCATATAGCCGACACGCCCAGTTCTTCCAAGGAGAAAAAAACGAAGAATTCTACGACCGCCACCGAGTCTATCGCTCCAGCGGTTGAGCGCAATCCCAAATCCCGGTCAGTAGCGGACTCGTCGACCGGGGTCACCGGAACAAAGGATCACAAGAAAATAAAAGCCCGGATTTCCATCGGAGTGGTGGGTCCGGACGCACCGCAGGATTCAAAGGTGAACAAGGAAATTCCAGTCAAAACCAAAGAGGCTCCTTCATCATCGGGTGGTAAGGTTTCACCCGAGAAGCTTCCCAAGAAAAAGACTGAACTTCTTCCAGTGACGATGACCGGCACCGCCAAGAGCTCTCTGACAAAGGACAATTTGAAACAAAAACGGAGCGGCGACCCCGGAGAGAAAAAGAAAAAGAAGGTCAAAGCGGTAGGGGGGAAGAGCGCGAAAGACGGTGTCTTGGGTAAGAAGATTGCTCAATGACCACCTACGATGCGTGCTCGCAAGATCATGACAGTTATTGTTATCTCGTCAATGTATGCTTCGTGAGTCGCAATACGCTCCGTTATGCCCTTTCGAGTCGGATCAAAGTAACGTTCTTTGGACGTAACGCATCGTCGTGAAACCATCTCCTTCCATTTCCTCTTCACTGGATATTCTCGTTGGAACTAGCGCTGATGGATTAGCCGCTAAACCCGTATCAAGGAGACCACACATCCCTCACAGATTCGAACCGAAACGCCCGACTGTTGGCGAATCCAAAACACAGGCTTAAGGGTTTGTCTGGCAAGGCTGTATGTCTCCGCACATATCCAAGCTGAGCCCTCAAAGATCATTAATGACACGATGAGGCATAATTGAATGGAGCGCTGAACTGCCTCGTGTGATTCCTAGGGCGTAGTTCCCAGTGTGCTTATCCAGCCACCTGTGCCCACAACTACGCACCATGCGCGTGCCCCTTGACGCCGCGTTTAGAGTGAAAGTTGTGTCGCAAGTTTCGAGTCAATCCTGTTATCCCCACGCATCTCACGACTTCCCTCCAGCAGGTTGGATATTCTGATCCCCGTCAACGTCAACTTCCTTGAATGGCGGAAAACTTGAGCGTGGATAACTAGAAATATCATGCGCACCGCATGGTAGACCTTCCAGAGCGGTGATGGTATTTTAAGGCCAGTT
>Ga0307516_10002786_pt1 | contig 23075 bp, 43 predicted proteins | sample 19_EM_MG_FD_203310 | JGI IMG/M metagenome (GOLD analysis project Ga0307516, IMG submission 203310) | Populus trichocarpa ectomycorrhiza microbial communities from riparian zone in the Pacific Northwest, United States - 19_EM | ecosystem: Host-associated > Plants > Roots > Unclassified | place... | reverse complement strand
TGTCGTCCGGACGACGCATGCCACGGCATCTGCCTTCCGGACGAGGAGTGTCAGGGCATTTCGCTTCTGGACGCAGAGTGTCAAGGCAAATGTCGTCCGGACGACGCATGCCACGGCATCTGCCTTCCGGACGAGGAGTGTCAGGGCATTTCGCTTCTGGACGCAGAGTGTCAAGGCAAATGTCGTCCGGACGACGCATGCCACGGCATCTGCCTTCTGGACGCGGAGTGTCAGGGCATTTGCCATCCGGACGCAGCGCGTTCCTTACAGACACAGATTGTCAAGGCAAATTTCTTCCGGCCGCAGAGTGTCAAGGCAATTGTCGTCCGGATGGCGCTTGCCACGGCATCTACCTTCCGGACGAGTAGTGTCAGGGCATTTGCCATCCGGACGCAGCGCGTGTCTTACAGACGCAGAGTGTCATGGCAAATGTCGTCCGGACGACGCTTGCCACGGCATCTAGCTTCTGGATGAGGAGTGTCAGGGCGTTAGCCATCCGGACGCAGCGTGTTTCTTACAGACGGAGACTGTCAAGGCAAATTTCTTCCGGATGCAGAGTGTCAAGGCAAATGTCATCCGGACGACACATGCCACGGCATCTGCCTTCTGGACGCGGAGTGTCAGGGCATTAGCCATCTGGACGCAGCGCGTTTCTTACAGACGGAGACTGTCAAGGCAAATATCTTCCGGACGCAGAGTGTCAAGGCAAATGTCCTCTGGACGACGCATGCCACGGCATCTGCCTTCTGGGCGCGGAGTGTCAGGGCATTTGCCATCCGGACGCAGTGCGTTTCTTACAGACGGAGACTGTCGCGGCAAATTTCTTCCGGATGCAGAGTGTCAAGGCAATTGTCGTCCGGACGACGCTTGCCACGGCATCTAGCTTCTGGAAGCGGAGTGTCAGGGTGTTAGCCATCTGGACTCAGCGCGTTTCTTACAGACGGAGACTGTCAAGGCAAATTTCTTCCGGACGCAGAGTGTCAAGGCAAATGTCGTCGGGACGACGCGTGCCACGGCATCTAGCTTCTGGACGAGGAGTGTCAGGGCGTTAGCCATCCGGACGCAGCGCGTTTCTTACAGACGGAGACTGTCAAGGCAAATTTCTTCCGGACGCAGAGTGTCAAGGCAAATGTCGTCCGGACGACGCATGCCACGGCATCTGCCTTCTGGACGCGGAGTGTCAGGGCATTAGCCATCTGGACGCAGCGCGTTTCTTACAGACGGAGACTGTCAAGGCAAATATCTTCCGGATGCAGAGTGTCAAGGTAAATGTCGTCCGGACGACGCATGCCACGGCATCTGCCTTCTGGACGCGGAGTGTCAGGGCATTTGCCATCCGGACGCAGCGCGTTTCTTACAGACGGAGACTGTCAAGGCAAATTTCTTCCGGACGCAGAGTGTCAAGGCAATTGTCGTCCGGACGGCGCTTGCCACGGCATCTGCCTTCCGGACGAGGAGTGTCAGGGCATTTCGCTTCTGGACGCGGAGTGTCAAGGCATTTGCCATCCGGACGCAGCGCGTTCCTTACAGATGGAGACTGTCAAGGCAAATTTCTTCCGGACGCAGAGTGTCAAGGCAAATGTCTTCCGGACGACGCGTGCCACGGCATCTGCCTTCTGGACGCGGAGTGTCAGGGCATTTGCCATCCGGACGCAGCGCGTTCCTTACAGACGGAGACTGTCAAGGCAAATTTCTTCCGGACGCCGAGTGTCAAGGCAAATGTCGTCCGGACGACGCGTGCCACGGCATCTGCCTTCTGGACGCGGAGTGTCAGGGCATTTGCCATCCGGACGCAGCCGTGTCTTACAGACGCAGTGTGGCAAGGCAAATAGGATACAGACGAGGCTTACGATGGCGCACCACACATAGGTAATAGAGCGGTCACGGTGGTAGCATCCAGACACGACTGTTAGGGCACGGTACATTGCAGCGAAGACTAGCAAACACGCATTTGGTTCCTGGCATTGTTCATTACATCTAATCTACTTCTATATACCATGTCACCGTAGATAGCATCGCTCTGCGTGACAGAAACAAAGGCTGTTTGCAGGATTAGACACGACGCAATGAGAACATCAATGAAGTGGATACCAATGAGGATGCCGGCCGCAAGGACGATAGCAAGTAAGACGCGGCGAGAAGATCGACGAGCTTCATGAGATTGTTAGCGCAGCTCTCAAAGGGACAGACAGTGGGAAGTAGAATACGATGCGACCAGTACAAGGTCAATGTGGATGGCGGTGTGGATGCCGGCCGCAAGGACGATAGCAAGTAACACGCGGCGAGAAGATCGACGAGCTTGATGAGATTGTTAGCGCAGCTCTCAAAGGGACAGACAGTGGGAAGTTGTACAATACGATGCGATAAATACAATTTCGATGACGATGGCGGTGTAGATGCCGGCGGCAAGGACGATAGCAAGTAAGACGCGGCGAGATGATCGACGAGCTTGATGAGATTGTTAGCGCAGCTCTCAAAGGGACAGACAGTGGGAAGTTGTACAATACGATGCGATAAATACAATTTCGATGACGATGGCGGTGTAGATGCCGGCGGCAAGGACGATAGCAAGTAAGACGCGGCGAGATGATCGACGAGCTTCATGAGATTGTTAGTGTAGCTCTCAAAGGGACAGACAGTGGGAAGTTGTACAATACGACGTGACGAGTACGATGTCGATGAAGATGGCTGTGAGGAGGATGCCAGCAGCGTGGATGATAGCAAGTAAGACGCGATGAGTGTTATGGTGGTGCGTACGATGAAAGGAGAAGAAAAAAAGGGGTGGAATTGCAGCCTGTGCTGTCGTATTTAGCAAGCCGAGCAGTGGTATGTAAGGATGCCGAGCGGTGGTAAGTGCGCTGAGCTGCGGTAAGCGAGCCAAACTGTACGAAAGCGCTGGCACTAGCAAACGCTTGGCACCTTGCAAGTTGCATGAGAAATCACTCGCAATGCGCGAAACCTGCGAATTCCACTCCCGTAGTCATCGATACCCCGGAACCCGCCATTTATATTCGCCCAATTATTCCCTATCGTATCAATTGAGTGTGGCCGAAAGTTTGTGCCTACTGGCCCCTGCTTTCCAACATATCGGTGCTGCTGTTCTGATTCAACTGCTTCTGCTCGGAGAATCTGTACTTCATACAACGCTCCAAATCCATATATCATTCAACACTTCAGTATCACTACCTTGAAAAGTAGGAGTCAGTAGGCACAAACTTTCGGTCTGACTGAATTGATACGATAGGGAATAATTGGGCGAATATAAACGGCGGGTTCCGGGGTATCGATGACTTTGGGAGTGGAATTCGCAGGTTTCGAGCATTGCGAGTGATTTCTCATGCAACTTGCAAGGTGCCAAGCGTTTGCTAGCGCCAGCGCTTTCGTACGGTTTGGCTTGCTTACTGCAGCTCGGCGCACTTACCACCGCTCGGCTTCCTTACATACCACTGCTCGGCTTGCTAAATACGACGGCACGGGTCGCATTTCCACCCCTTTTTTCTTCTCCTTTCATCGTACGCGCCACCATAGCACTCGTCGCGTCTTACTTGCTATCATCCACACTGCCGGCATCCTCCTCACCGCTATCCTCATCGACATTGTACTCGTCACATCGTATTGTACAACTTTCCACTGTCTGTCACTGTGAGAGCTGCGCTAACAATCTCACGAAGGTCGTCGATCTTCTCGCCGCGTCTTACTTGCACCATCGTCCTTGCCGCCGGCATCCTCCTCACCGCCATCCTCATCGACATTGTACTCGTCACGTCGTATTGTACAACTTCCCACTGTCTGTCAGTGTGAGAGCTGCGCTAACAATCTCACGAAGCTCGTCGATCTTCTCACCGCGTCTTACTTGCACCATCGTCCTTGCCGCCGGCATCCTCCTCACCGCCATCCTCATTGACATCGTACTCGTCGCGTCGTATTGTACAACTTCCCACTGTCTGTCCCTTTGAGAGCTGCGCTAACAATCTCATGAAGCTCGTCGATCTTCTCGCCGCGTCTTACTTGCTATCGTCCTTGCCACCGGAATCAACACTGCCATCGTCATCGACATTGTACTTATCGCATCGTATTGTACAACTTCCCACTGTCTGTCCCTTTGACAGCTGTGCTAACAATCTCATGAAGCTCGTTGATCTTCTCGCCGTGTCTTACTTGCTACCGTCCTTGCGGCCGGCATCCACACCGCCATCCTCATCGACATTGTACTTGTCGCATCGTATTGTACTTCCCACTGTCTGTCCCTTTGAGAGCTGCGCTAACAATCTCATGAAGCTCGTCGATCTTCTCGCCGCGTCTTACTTGCTATCGTCCTTGCGGCCAGCATCCTCATTGGTATCCACTTCATTGATGTTCTCATTGCGTCGTGTCTCATCCTGCAAACAGCCTTTGTTTCTGTCACGCAGAGCGATGCTATCTACGGTGACGTGGTATATAGAAGTAGATTAGATGTAATGAACAATGCCAGGAACCAAATGCGTGTTTGCTAGTCTTCGCTGCAATGTACCGTGCCCTAACAGTCGCGTCTGGATGCTACCACCGTGACCGCTCTATTACCTATGTGTGGTGCGCCATCGTAAGCCTCGTCTGTATCCTATTTGCCTTGCCACACTGCTTCTGTAAGACATGGCGGCATCCGGATGGGAAATGCCCTGACACTCCACGTCCAGAAGGCAGATGCCATGGTACGCGTCGTCCAGACGACATTTGCCTTGACACTCTGCGTCCGGAAGAAATTTGCCTTGACAGTCTCTGTCTGTAAGGAACGCGCTGCGTCCGGATGGCAAATGCCCTGACACTCCGTGTCCAGAAGGCAGATGCCGTGGCACGCGTCGTCTGGACGACATTTGCCTTGACACTCTGCGTACGGAAGAAATTTGCCTTGACAGTCTCCATCTGTAAGGAACGCGCTGCGTCCGGATGGCAAATGCCCTGACACTCCGCGTCCAGAAGGCAGATACCATGGCAAATGTCGTCCGGACGACATTTGTCATGACACTCTGCATGTGTAAGACACGCGCTGCATCCGGATGGCTAACGCCCAGACACTCCTCGTCCGGAAGGCAGATGCCGTGGCAAGCACCGTCCGGACGACAATTGCCTTGACACTCTGCGTCCAGAAGAAATTTGCCTTGACAGTCTCCGTCTGTAAGAAACGCGCTGCGTCCGGATGGCAAATGCCCTGATACTCCGCCTCCAGAAGGCAGATGCTGTGGCATGCGTCGTCCGGACGACATTTGCCTTGACACTCAGTGTCCGGAAGATATTTGCCTTGACAGTCTCCGTCTGTAACAAACGCGCTGCATCCAGATGGCTAATGCCCTGACACTCCGCGTCCAGAAGACAGATGCCATGGCATGCGTCGTCCGGACGACATTTGCCTTGACACTCTGCGTCCGGAAGATATTTGCCTTGACAGTCTCCGTCTGTAAGAAACGCGCTGCGTCCAGATGGCTAATGCCCTGACACTCCGCGTCCAGAAGGCAGATGCCGTGGCAAGCGCCGTCCGGACGACAATTGCCTTGACACTCTGCGTCCGGAAGAAATTTGCCTTGACAGTCTCCGTCTGTAAGAAACGCGCTGCGTCCGGATGGCAAATGCCCTGACACTCCGCGTCCAGAAGGCAGATGCCGTGGCATGCGTCGTCCGGACGACATTTGCCTTGACACTCTGCATCCGGAAGATATTTGCCTTGACAGTCTCCGTCTGTAAGAAACGCGCTGCGTCCAGATGGCTAATGCCCTGACACTCCACGTCCAGAAGGCAGATACAGTGGCAAGCGTCGTCCGGACGACTTTTGCCATGACAGTCTGCGTGTGTAAGACACGCGCTGCGTCCGGATGGCTAACACCCTGACACTCCTCGTCCGGAAGGCAGATGCCGTGGCAAGCGCCATCCGGACGACAATTGCCTTGACACTCTGCGTCAGGAAGAAATTTGCCTTGACAGTCTCCGTCTGTAAGAAACGCGCTGCGTCCGGATGGCAAATGCCCTGACACGCCGCGTCCAGAAGGCAGATGCCGTGGTATGCGTCGTCCGGACGACATTTGCCTTGACACTCTGCGTCCGGACGATATTTGCCTTGACAGTCTCCGTCTGTAAGAAACGCACTGCGTCCAGATGGCTAATGCCCTGACACTCCGCATCCAGAAGGTAGATGCTGTGGCATGCGTCGTCCGGACGACATTTGCCTTGACACTCTGCGTCCATAAGCGAAATGCCCTGACACTCCTCGGCCGGAAGGCAGATGCCGTGGCATGCGTCGTCCGGATGACATTTGCCTTGACACGCTGCATCCAGAAGCGAAATGCCCTGACACTCCTCATCCGGAAGGCAGATGCCGTGGCAAGCGCCGTCCGGACGACAATTGCCTTGACACTCTGCGTCTGAAAGAAATTTTCCTTGACAGTCTCCGTCTGTAAGAAACGCGCTGCGTCCAGATGGGTAATGCCCTGACATTCCGCGTCCAGAAGGCAGATGCCGTGGCATGCGTCGTAGGGACGACATTTGCCTTGACACTCTGCGTCCAGAAGCGAAATGCCCTGACACTCCTCGTCCGGAAGGCAGATGCCGTGGCAAGCGCCGTCCGGACGACAATTGCCTTGACACTCTGCGTCCGGAAGAAATTTGCCTTGACAGTCTCGGTCTTTAAGAAACGCGCTGCGTCCGGATGGCAAATGCCCTGACACTCCGCGTCCAGAAGGCAGATGCTGTGGCACGCGTCGTCCCGACGACATTTGCCTTGACACTCTGCGTCCAGAAGCGAAATGCCCTGACACTCCTCGTCCGGAAGGCAGATGCCGTGGCAAGTACCGTCCGGACAACAATTGCCTTGACACTCTGCGTCCGGAAGAAATTTGCCTTGACAGTCTCCATCTGTAAGAAACGCGCTGCGTCTGGATGGCCAATGCCCTGACACTCCGCGTCCACAAGGCAGATGCCGTGGCATGCGTCGTCCGGACGACATTTGCCTTGACACTCGGCGTCCAGAAGCGAAATGCCCTGACACTCCTCATCTGCAAGCCAGATGCCGTGGCAAGTGCCGTCCGGATGACAATTGCCTTGACACTCTGCGTCCGGAAGAAATTTGCCTTGACAGTCTCGGTCTGTAAGAAACGCGCTGCGTCCGGATGGCAAATGCCCTGACACTCCGCGTCCAGAAGGCAGATGCTGTGGCACGCGTCGTCCCGACGACATTTGCCTTGACACTCTGCGTCCGGAAGAAATTTGCCTTGACAGTCTCCGTCTGTAAGAAACGCGCTGCGTCCGGATGGCTAACGCCCTGACACTCCTCGTTCAGAAGCTAGATACCGTGGCACGCGTTGTCCCGACGACATTTGCCTTGACACTCTGCGTCCGGAAGAAATTTGCCTTGACAGTCTCCGTCTGTAAGAAACACGCTGCATCCGGATGTCTAACGCCCTGACACTCCTCGTCCAGAAGCTAGATGCCGTGGCACGCATCGTCCCGACGACATTTGCCTGGACACTCTGCGTCCGGAAGAAATTTGCCTTGACAGTCTCCGTCTGTAAGAAACGCGCTGCGTCCGGATGGCTAACGCCCTGACACTCCTCGTCCAGAAGCTAGATGCTGTGGCACACGTCGTCCCGACGACAATTGCCTTGACACTCTGCGTCCGGAAGAAATTTGCCTTGACAGTCTCGGTCTGTAAGAAACGTACTGCGTCCGGATGGCAAATGCCCTGACACTCTGTGTCCAGAAGGCAGATGCTGTGGCACGTGTCGTCCCGACGACATTTGCCTTGACACTCTGCATCCGCAAGAAATTTGCCTTGACAGTCTCCGTCTGTAAGAAACGCGCTGCGTCCGGATGGCTAACGCCCTGACACTCCTCGTCCAGAAGCTAGATGCCGTGGCACGCGTCGTCGCGACGACATTTGCCTTGACACTCTGCGTCCGGAAGAAATTTGCCTTGACAGTCTCCGTCTGTAAGAAACGCACTGCGTCCAGGTGGCTAGTACCCTGACACTCCGCGTCCAGAAGGCAAATACTGTGGCAAGCGTCGTCCAGACGACTTTTGCCATGACAGTCTGCGTCTGTAAGACATGCGCTGCGTCCGGATGGCTAACGCCCTGACACTCCTCGTCTGGAAGGCAGATGCCGTGGCAAGCGCCGTCCGGACGACAATTGCCTTGACACTCTGCATTCGGAAGAAATTTGCCTTGACAGTCTCCGTCTGTAAGAAACGTGCTGCGTCCGGATGGCAAATGCCCTGACACTCCGCGTCCGGAAGGCAGATGCCGTGGCATGCGTCGTCCGGACGACATTTGCCTTGACACTCTGCGTCCGGAAGATATTTGCCTTGACAGTCTCCGTCTGTAAGAAATGCGCTGCGTCCAGATGGCTAATGCCCTGACACTCCGTGTCCAGAAGGCAGATGCCGTGGCATGCGTTGTCCGGACGACATTTGCCTTGACACTCTGCGTCCAGAAGCGAAATGCCCTGACACTCCTCGTCCGGAAGGCAGATGCCGTGGCATGCGTCGTCCGTACGACATTTGCCTTGACACTCTGCGTCCAGAAGCGAAATGCCCTGACACTCCTCGTCCAGAAGGCAGATGCCGTGGCAAGCGCCGTCCGGACGACAATTGCCTTGACACTCTGCGTCCGAAAGAAATTTGCCTTGACAGTCTCCGTCTGTAAGAAACGTGCTGCGTCCAGATGGCTAATGCCCTGACACTCCGCGTCCAGAAGGCAGATGCCGTGGCATGCGTCATCCGGACGACATTTGCCTTGACACTCTGCGTCCAGAAGCGAAATGCCCTGACACTCCTCGTCCGAAAGGCAGATGCCATGGCAAGCGCCATCCGGACGACAATTGCCTTGACACTCTGCGTCCGGAAGAAATTTGCCTTGACAGTCTCGGTCTGTAAGAAACGCGCTGCGTCTGGATGGCAAATGCCCTGACACTCCACGTCCAGAAGGCAGATGCTGTGGCACGCGTCGTCCCGACGACATTTGCCTTGACACTCTGCGTCCGGAAAAAATTTGCCTTGACAGTCTCCGTCTGTAAGAAACGCGCTGTGTCCGGATGGCTAACGCCCTGACACTCCTCGTCCAGAAGCTATATGCCGTGGCACGCGTCTTCCCGACGACATTTGCCTTGACACTCTGAGTCCGGAAGAAATTTGCCTTGACAGTCTCCGTCTGTAAGAAACGCGCTGTGTCTGGATGGCTAACGCCCTGACACTCCGCTTCCAGAAGCTAGATGCCATGGCAAGCGTCGTCCGGACGACAATTGCCTTGACACTCTGCGTCCGGAAGAAATTTGCCTTGACACTCTCCGTCTGTATGGAACACGCTGCATCTGGATGGCAAATGCCCTGACACTTCGCGTCCCGAAGGCTGATGCCGTGGCACGCGTCGTCCGGACGACATTTACCTTGACCCTCTGTGTCCGTAAGAAATTTGCCTTGACACTCTCCGTCTGTAAGAAACGCGCTGCGTCCGGATGGCAGATGCCCTGACACTTCGCGTCCGGATGTCAGACGCCCTGACACTTCGCGTCCGGAACGCAGATGACGTGGCGTGTGTCGTTCGTAGCGACCTGTGCGCTGACATGCGTCGTCCGGGCGCAGAATACCTTGCCAGTTTGCGTCCTGAGCGTCCTGAGCGTTTGCTGTGCCCGGACGCTACCCCTGCATCCGGACGCAGAATTTTTTTCCTCATGTCTGCAAAAAATATGCCTTGGCACTCCGCGTCTGGAAGGCATATGCCCTGGCACTGGCTGACCTGAAAGCACATGCTGTGGCGTGCGTCGTCCAGACACCACATACCTTGACACTCATTGTCTGCAAGGAATATTCCTTGACACTCTGCTTATGGAAGATAAAATGCCATGGTGCACATCGTCTGGAACGTATATGTCCTCGCCCTCGTTGTCTGGAAAGCACATACCATGGCGTGCATCATCTGGAAGAAATACGCCATTACACTTGGCATCTGGAAGGCAAAATGCCCTGGCACTGGTCATCCGGAAGGAATATGCCCTGGTACTCATCGTTTGGAAAGCACTTGACATGGCTTGTGTTGTCCGGATGCCACATACCTTGACACTCATTGTCTGGAAGAAATAAACCCCGCAACTCTGCGTCTGGAAGGCAAAATACCCTGACAGGTGTCATCTGGAAGGTATATGCCATGGCAGGTGTCAACCGGAAGCCACACACCTTGACACTCATCGTCAGGAACAAATATACCCTGACACTCGGCAACTGGAAGGCATATACTGTGGGATTCGTCGTCCAGTAGGCATATTCCGTGGTAGCTGTCGTCTGGACACTACTTACCTTAACACTCCTGTATTGTTTGGAAGAAAAGCCTGTGCTTTGAGACTCGTCACCTGCAAGGCGAATACGGTACCCATCTTCGTTTAGTGTGGATATGTACGGCCATCTCGTATTGCGAGCGGCATGGGTGCTGACGAGCGTAGTCCAGCAGGTCGAGGCGTAGTCATGCGTCAGAAGATATGTCTTGGTGCACTGCATCCAGAAGGTAAATACCCTGACACTGATCGTCTAGAAGAAATATGCCCTAGCACTCGTCATCCGGAAGCTATATGCTATGGTGTGCGTCATCCAGATGCCACATGCCTTGACACTCATTGTCTGGAAGAAATATGCCCTGACACTCTGCGTCTGGAAGGCAAAATGCCCTGGCACTCGTCATCCGGAAGGTATATGCTGTGGCATGTATCAACCAGACGCCACATATCTTGACACTCATCATCTGGAAGAAATATACCCTGACACTCTGTGTCTGGAAGGCAAAATGCTGTCGAACTCATTGTCTGAAACCCCCAAGCTGTGACATGTGTCGTCCGGATGCCACATGCTTGACACTCATCAACAGAAAGAAAAGACATCGCTTTGACAATCGTCGTCCAGAAGGCTGCTGGGGTGCCCGTCTTTGTCTAGTACACATACGTACGGCCAGCACGGGTTGGAAGCAGTATGTGCACTGGCAAGTGCAGTCTGGAAGTATTTGCAGTGGCACCTGTCGATAGAGATGCCTTGCCGCACAGTGTCCAGAAGGTAAATACCCAGACACTCGTCATCCATAAGATATATGCCCTGACACTCTGTGTCCGGAAGGCATAATACCTAGGCTCTTGTCGTCCGGAAGGCATATGCCATGGTGTGTATCGTCCGGACGCCACATGCCTTGACACTCGTCGTCCAGCAGAATTATACTCTGACACTCTGCGTCTGGGAGGAGAAATGCTCTGGCACTCGAATCCAGAAGGCATATGCTGTGGTATATGTCATCCAGACTCCAGATGCCTGGACACTCATCATCTGATTGAAATATGGCTTGACACTCTGCATCTGGAAGGTAAAATGCCTGCGCACTCATCATCCGGAAGGCATATGCCATGGCATGTGTCGTCTAGACGAAATTTGCCCTGACACTAGTTGTCTAGAAGAAATACATCCTGACACTCGTCGTCTGGAAGAAATATACCTTGATCCACTGTATCTTGAAGGCATTTGTCCAGACACTCGCCGATTGGAAGGCACATGCACTGGCGTGTGTATCTGGACCCCACATGCTTGACACTCGTTGATAGAAAGAAAAGGCGACTCTTTGACAATCATCACCCAGAAGGCTACTGCGGTGCCTATCTTTGTCTAGTACACATATGCACAGCCTGAATGGGTTGGGAGCAGCATGTGCCCTGGCAAGCACGATCCGGAGGTATATGCGGTGGCACCCATCAATAGATATGCCTTGCCCCACAGTATCCAGAAGACAAATGCCCGGACACTCCGCATCTGGAAGACAAAATGCCCTGGTACTTGTTGTCCAGAAGGAATATGCACTGGCACTTGTCGTCTGAAAAGCACATTCCATGGTGTTCATCGTCTAGAAGAAATACGCCTTGACACTCGTTGTCTGGATGGCAAATGCCCTGGCACGTGTCATCTGGAAGGCATATGCCTTGGTACTCGTCATCCGAAAAGCACATGCCAAGGCATGAGTCATCTAGAAGAAATATGCCCTGACACTCATCGTCTGGAAGAAATATGCCTTGACACTTGTCATCTGGAAGAAATATGCCTTGACACTCAGCATCTAGATGGCAAATGCCCTGGCACTCGTCATCTGGAAGGAATATACCTTGACACTCTGTATCTGGAAGGTAAATGCCCTTGTACTTGTCATATGCCATGGTAGACGTTGTCCAGCTGTACGATGCTCTCAGTGTGGTGTATAATTTATTTGCAAGTGTTTTTATGATCCCCATAGGCAGTGACTATATCGTCACTGGAGTTTGAATCCAACAAAAGTATGCAGTTGAATGTAAGCCTGCAACCGAACATGCAGTAGTTTGGTCACATGCTCTTGTAACACTGACAGGGATCTCATGCATGATTAAGCAGAAGTAGGCTGCTGAAATGGATCTGCGTCCATCAATCCACATATGTCTTGAACTGTCTGAATGAAAGTGCTATTGTATTGTTTGTTCCCTTACATGCTTCTAGAATGTCGAAAACACAAACACCAAGGTTCTACAATATTCTCCAGCTGCAATATTGATTTCTTATATTAGCCCTTCCCACTACCTTTCTAAGTGTAACAACCACCGAATCAAACCCTTCCACCGTTCCATCGCATCAAACCCTTCTACTGCTAGACGCTGCAACTGACTACCAACACATAAACACCTCCAGCAGTGCTTTCCACTGTAAATTGAGTGAATCAAAGTCAAACGCTAAGATGGGCCCCAAGCACGACACCAACACTCCGACTAAAACCCACTGGATATTTGTGCAGCTTTGCTTTGTCGACACAAGGGTGAGGTCACTCTATGGGGAGTAGATCTAGACACTGATCCACCTCAGTGGATTAACCGGTGTCAAGGATTCAAACAGCCTGAGCCTTCAATACTACATCCTTTTTGTGGATTAGACAACTATGAAGCACTTTGCACAGTTCTAGGGGATGTGAACGCACCGCAAAGATCAGGAAGGGGAATACCATGAGTGGTGGGGTGCATTCCAAGTGTTCCTAAGAGATCGTTTCGACAAGACCCATGCACAGCTCAATGCCGTTGCTGTGCAGGTACTGGTGGCTATCGGCAATGTGGGTGACGATGATGGCCGGGATGGCGGCGAAGGACAGGCAGAGTGGGGCTGCTGCAGGAAAGGTGTGGAGATAGCAGCTGGGGTGGAGGAGCTGGCAAGATGGTTCCCGCTACAACCATCTCTCATCCTCCCACCAGCTGGGGGAGGGAAGGGTAGGGTGGAATTCCTTAGGCAACAGCCTGGAGAGTCCGGTGACGACTCTCATATCTGTGTGTTCCAGGCAGTCATCATCGAGCCTGACTACACGGACAACAGCTCTAGGAGTAGCGTCGATAACAAATACGACAATTTTTGGTACCAATGTGTGGAAGCACCTCACCAACATCCCTGCCCTCAGCATCCGGACTCTCTTCGATGCAGTGAAGGGATTCTGCGTGAAGCGCTAGCCACGTGCCATGTATGGATGCCTTCTGGAACCATGGCAGTATTCCACCGCAACAGACAAAACAGCACTGGCTGAAGTGGAGCAGATGGCAAGAATGTCAGGAGGCACGTACAAGCTATCACTATATGACACGGCGCAGCTTTGGAGCGACAACACGGTGCAGACATTCTTTTCGCTGTCGACATACATGCCGCTCTGGGTCTTGGTGATCCTCCATCGTGATCCAGCAAGTAGCAGGGGTGACACTGCTCCTAGTGAGGCGCAGACAATGTTTGACATCGTAGGATGGGTTATCCATGCACCCCGCTTACCGAATGGCGGCGTCTAGACCAACCCTGATCTCCTAGCATCCATCAACATTATCAGCCACCAAATGGCCCAGCTTGACTGCCAATCCTGCCACCTCAAGTTGTTAGCCGGTGAGCTAGGCTACCACAATTTCTGCTACCCGTATGAAGCGCTCTACATTCCTATAATGTCGGAAGATGCTCACTGAGCGAAGAAGTGGCAGAGAGGCTTCAGCTCAGACCCCATTGCTGAGGGGCACAAGGGCATCGGCAGCAACAGCCACAACGGCTGCAATGGCCACTTCCAGAGAAAGCACCCAAGGACCTCTGGTAGCCCACCTCGTGCGACTGAGGTTCCCTCACAGAAGCCATTGACACTGAGACTTCGAATTGTCATCCCCGGTATGTCATGGTTCACCAGGGCGTGTCACGCCGCTATGATTGATGAAGGCAGGGATGGAGGTTTTGGCGAGGCCAGATCAAGAAAAGGGCAGCCAGAATGATAGAGGCTGCAGAATCAGATTTTCATGAGTGCAATCACAGGTTCGGTTGGGCTTTCCACATTTCGGTTGGGCTTTCCACATTTCGGTTTATGTTCTGTATTTCTATCATGAGGTGTGTGTATTTTGCTATCAGTGTGTAATATGGAAACCCCTTGTCACATCATTTCCAGCCCTTCACAAATGCCTTCCCTTTCACCCACTGCCATATTTACTGCAGGCTCTCATACTGCTGTATCAACCACTCCAGGAAGGTCATCTGCTTTTGATGTACCACTGTATTAACCACTCTACGAAGGTCGTCTGCTTTACTCTGAACCACAATTATTCCGGGGATAAGATCGCCTGAGTTTGGGGTCATCAGTTCTACCGTCTGGATATCGATTTCCATATTACCTTACCTATTTATTGACATTGTGTTTACTGGAGGCTCCGGAACCACTGTATCAACCACTCCACGAAGGTCATCTACTTTGCTCTGCACCATGGTTATAATTGCCTGAGTTTGAAGTCGTCAGTATCTATCATCGAGAAACTGTATCCTACATTGCCTTGCTTATTCGCTGATATCGTATCTATTGCAGGTTTCTGTAGTCTCCTGTACCACCATATCAATCACTCAACAAAGGTCGTCCGCTTTCCCTCGTAGCACATCTGTCAATCCTGACATCCATCAATCCTCATTATGTCCGCGACACCACAGTGCGAGTCAAAGAAAAGGAGGGTAGAGAAGAAACAGAAAACTCTGATGTTAGGGCAGACCGATATGCAGAAAACTTCAACTTCTTGGCAGCCAGGACACCCTGCATTGCCTGCAGTACCCACATCCAAGTGGACAAGGACTTCCTCCAAAAACAACCGGACGAGGAATCCGAGGGTGACAAATGGGATCCATGGAGCAGTATAGGGGGCCGTACAAGTCAAAGCAACACTGGACATAGCAACTCTGGATACCACATCAGATTCTGTAAGCAACCCCAGTATCACCTCCTCCACAATGAGGTGGTAGGCTGTGCAAAGTCCTCGTTCCGATTCGTTGGTATCATACAGAAGAGTTTACACAGCTCCAACACCCTCAGAAGTGCTTGCGGCAGCGTCCAGGACAACCAGTGGCATGTGAAGTATCATGCACAAAAATAGTTTATCATTGGCATTTGTGCTCAACACGGTTAAGAGGCTACTGGAGCTGTACACCTTGAAGTATCAGCCATTTCTTCTGAAAGACAAACTTCTACATGCGAGTTGTGAACACCATCCCAGGTGTGGCCTTCACCTTGCTGAAACACAATCTAGCAAATAGATATATTGTGGTCATGAGTATGTGCAGATACGGTTACCCATGTCAGGTTCAACATGAACCAGAAATCGAACATTGCAGCAGTAATGCCTTCCTTCCCCAAAGTTCAGTTTGCAGCTATTAACGCCACATTGTATCCAGCTCAAGAATGCCCTGACTGATACACAATCACACATGATTAACAAGGCATGTTTGAGCATTAGCGAGCTTTATCGCTTACACAAGTTTCTCAATGATGCCGAATGATTAGTTGCCATCAATGATTTGCTTGAGTGCAACACCTTTGCTGCGAGAGATTCTGATCATATAGCACATGGGGTAAGTAGTTCCTAGCGTTCCAGGTGTGTTCCATCAGGAAAAAAAATCTGCGTCCGGATGCACGTGCTGCGTCGTGACGCACCCTACGCGTTGGAAACATCCAGACGCACAGGACATAGCCTGGCAACGTATTCGCCTACTGGACGACGCTAGTCAAGGCACACTCCGCTCCCAACGCAAGACACACAGGCGTATGCTTACTAGACGTAGATTGCCCACACATTGACCTACCAGAGGACGTCTGCCACGGCACATAGTGTCCGCACAAGGAGTGTCAGCGCATTTGCCATCAGGACGTAGCACGCATCTTGCGGACGCAGAGTGACAAGGCAAATGTGCTCCGGATGGTAGGTGCTACGGCATATGACTTCCGGACGAGGAGTGTCAGGGCATATTTCCTACAGACGGAGCGCATGTCTTCCTGACGCAGAATGTCATGGCAGGGGGTAATCCGCATGACGCGAGCCATGGCATACCTCTTCCAGACGAGGAGTGTCAGGGCATATTTCTTACCGACCGAGCGCATGTCTTCCAGACGCAAAGTGTCACGGCAAATGGCATCCGGACGACGCGAGCCAGGGCATATGCCATCCGGACGAGGAGTGTCAGGGCATATTTCTTACAGACGGAGCGCATGTCTTCCAGACACAAAGTGTTACAGCAAAGGGCGTCCGGACGACGTGATCCACGGCATATGCCTTCCGGACGAGGAGTGTCAGGGCATATTTCGTACGGACGGAGCGCATGTCTTCCAGATGCAAAGTGTTACGGCAAAGGGCGTCCGGATGACGTGAGCCATGGCATACGCCTTCCGGACGAGGAGTGTCAGGGCATATTTCTTTCGGACGCAGTGCATGTCTTCCAGATGTAAAGTGTGATGGCAAAGGGGGTCCAGACGATGCGAGCCACGGCATATGCCTTCCGGATGAGGAGTGTCAGGGTATATTTCTTATAGACGGAGCGCATGTCTTCCTGACGCAAAGTGTCACGGCAAAGGGCGTCCGGACGACGCGAGCCACAGCAAATGCCTTCTGGACGAGAAGTGTCAGGGCATATTTCTTACGGACGGAGCGCATGTCTTCCAGACACAAACTGTCATGGCAAAGGGCGTCCGGACGAGGCGAGCAACGGCATATGCCTTCTGGACGAGGAGTGTCGAGGCATATTCCTTTCGGACGGAGCGCATGTGTTCCAGATGCAAAGTGTCATAGCAGAGGGTTTCAGGACGACACGAGCGACGGCATGTGCCTTCCGGACAAGGAGTGTCAGGGCATATTTCTTACCAACGGAGCGCATGTCTTCCAGACGCAGGGTGTCATGGCAAAGGGCGTCCGAACGACGCGAGCCATGGCATATGCCTTCCGGACGAGGAGTGTCAGGGCATATTTCTTACGGACAGAGCGCATGTCTTCCAGACGCAAAGTGTCACAGCAAAGGGTGTCCGGACGACGCGAGCCATGGCATATGCCTTCCGGACGAGGAGTGTCAGGGCATATTTCTTACTGACGGAGCGCATGTCTTCCAGACGCAAAGTGTCACTGCAAAGGGCGTCCGGACGACGCGAGCCACGGCATATGCCTTCTGAACGAGGATTGTCAGGGCATATTTCTTATGGACGGAGCGCATGTCTTCCAGACGCAAAGTGTCGCAGCAAAGGGTGTCCAGACGATGCGAGCCATGGCATATGCCTTCCGCACGCGGAGTGTCAGGGCATATTTCTTACAGACGGAGCGCATGTCTTCCAGACACAAAGTGTCATGGCAAAGGGCATCCGGACGACATGAGCCACGGTATACGCCTTTCCGACGAGGAGTGTGAGGGCATATTTCCTACAGACAGAGCGCATGTCTTCCTGATGCAGAATGTCATGGCGGGGGTCATCCGCACGACGCAAGCCATGGCATACGTCTTTTAGACGAGGAATGTCAGGGCATATTTCTTACCAACGGAGCGCATGTCTTCCAGACGCAAATTGTCACTGCAAATGGTGTCTGGAAGACGAGAGCCACAGCATACGCCATCCGGACGAGCAGTGTCAGGGCATATTTCTTACAGACGGAGCGCATGTCTTCCAGATACTAAGTGTCATGGCAAAGGGAGTCCGGACGATGCGAGCCACGGCATATGCCTTCCGGACGAGGAGCGTGAGGTCATATTTCTTACAGACTGAGCGCATGTCCTCCTGATGCAAAGTGTTACGGCAAAGGGCGTCCGGACGACATGAGCCATGGCGTATGCCCTCCGGACAAGGAGTGTCAGCGCATATTTCTTACAGACGGAGCGCATGTCTTCCAGATGCAAAGTGTCACAGCAAATGGCAGCCGGACGATGCAAGCCACAGCATATGCCATCCGGACGAGGAGTGTCAGAGCATATTTCTTACGGACGGAGCGCATATGTTTCAGAGGCAAAGCGTCACGGTAAATGGCGTCCGGACGACGTGAGTCATGGCATATGCCTTCCGGACGAGGAGTGTCAGGGCATTAGCCTTCTGGACAGAGCGGTTGTCTTCATAACACTGAATGTCAGGGCAAAGGTCGTCCGGACGATGCATGCCACAGCATACGTCTTCCGTAGGAGGAGTGTCAGGGCAAATTTCTTACTGACGGAGCGCATGTCTTCCAGACGTAAAGTGTCATGGCAAAGGGCGTCCGGACGACGCGAGCCATGGCATACGCCTTCCAGACGAGGAGTGTCAGGGCATATTTCTTACCAATGGAGCGCATGTCTTCCAGACGCAAAGTGTCATGGCAAATGGCGTCCGGACGACGCGAGCCACAGCATATGCCATCCAGACAAGGAGTGTCAGAGCATATTTCTTACAGACGGAGCGCATGTCTTCCAGATGCAAAGCGTCACAGCAAATGGCGTCCGGACGACGCGAGCCATGGCATATGTCTTCTGGACTAGGAGTGTCACGGCATTAGCCTTCTGGACAGAGCGGTTGTCTTCAGGATGCTGAATGTCATGGCAAAGGTCGTCCGGATGATGCGCGCCATGGCATACGCCTTCCGGATGCGGAGTGTCAGAGCATATTTCTTACCGACAGAGCACATGTCTTCCAGACGCAAAGTGTCACAGCAAAGGGCGTCCGGACGACGCAAGCCAGGGCATATGCCTTCCGGACGAGGAGTGTCAGAGCATAATTCTTACGTATGGAGCGTATGCCCTCCAGACGCAAAGTGTCATGGCAAATGGCGTCCGGACGATACGAGCCACGGCACACACCTTCTGGACAGGGAGTGTCAGGGCATATTTCTTTCGGATGGAGTGCATGTCTTCCAGATGCAAAGTGTCACGGCAAAGGGCATCCGGACGATGTGAGCCACAGCATACGCCTTCCGGAGGAGCAGTGTCAGGGCATATTTCTTTCGGACGGAGCGTATGTCTTCCAGACGCAAACGGTCACAGCAAATGGCGTCTGGACGATGCGAGCCACGGCATATGCCTTCCAGACGAGGAGTGTCAGGGCATATTTCTTACGGATGGAGCGGATGTTTTCCAGATGCAAAGTGTCACGGCGCAGGGCGTCCGGACGACGCGAGCCACGGCATATACCATCCGGACGAGGAGTGTCAGGGCATATTTCTTACAGACGGAGCACATTTCTGCCAGACGCAAAGTGTCACAGTAAAGGGCATCCGGACGACGCGAGCCACAGCATACGCCTTCCGGACGAGGAGTGTCAGGGCATATTTCTTTCAGATGGAGCACATGTCTTCCAGTCGCAAACTGTCATGGCAAAGGGCGTCTGGACGACGCGAGCCATGGCATATGCCATCCGGACGAGGAGAGTCAGGGCATATTTCTTACCGAAGGAGTGCATGTCTTCCAGACGCAGAGTGTCACAGCAAAGGGCGTGCGGACGACGCCAGCCACAGCATATACCATCCGCACGAGGAGTGTCAGGGTATATTTCTTACCGACGGAGTGAATGTCTTCCAGACGCAAAGTGTCACAGCAAAGGGCGTCCGGATGACGTGAGCCACGGCATACGCCTTCCGGACGTGGAGTGTCAGCGCATATTTCTTTCGGACGGAGCGTATGTCTTCCAGACACAAAGTGTCACGGCAAAGAGCGTCAGGACGACGTGAGCCACGGCATATGCCTTCTGGATCAGGAGTGTCAGGGCATATTTCTTTTGGACGGAGCGTATGTCCTCCAGACACAAAGTGTCACAGCAGAGGGCGTCCGGACGACGCGAGACACGGCATGCGCCTTCCGGACGAGGAGTGTCAGTGCATATTTCTTCCGGACGGAGCGCATATCTTCCAGACGTATAGTGTCACGGCAAATGGCGTCCAGACGATGAGTGTAATAGGATATGCCATCTGGATGCAGCGCGCGTCTTCCGGGTGCACAGTGTCACGTCAATGTGCATAAGGACGACGCCCGCCACATCATGTACCTTTAGGACGCGGAGTCAGTGCATTTGCCTTCTGGATGTGGTGTATTTCTTCCGGACTCCGAATGCCATGGCAGATGGCATTCGGACGGAACCTGCGCACGGCACCATGCATCCAGACACAGTTGTCAAGGCGGCTGTGTTCGGACCCAGTTGTCACAGCACTGAATATCGCAGCGAAACCTTCCATCGCATCCGCAATCTAGGATGCAAGCTGTTTTTGGCGGTTCTAGGGATAGTGACTCAATCCAGTTGTATTGATTATATCTAACATACAGCTATATACGTAACCTCAGAGCACCCAGTGCGGGCACATAGCGTCGCATCCATGGTGGCCTACCCCGCATCCATCGACGCGTTCATTGATTGGAAGTATCACCGCCTGCCTATACGGTTTTTGACGTGGTTACCACACCACTATGAACATCAACAGTTGGAAGCTGGCGAGTAAGACGCGACGAGTATGTTGGTGAGCCTCGTGATCTTAGCGCACCTATCAAGGTGTCTGAACCAGTGGGAAGCAGTGACATACGACCAAACGAGTACGATGCGAGTAACAAGCGACAAGTACAATGGCGAGTAGACGGGACAGGTGCAGTGCTGGTGACGAGGATGGCGGTCAGGATCCTGCCAGTGAGTACAATGGCGAGTAAGATGCGATGAGTATGTTGGCGATCTTCATGACGTTAGCGCAGCTCTCACAGTGTCAGAAACAGCAGGACGTTGTGCTGGGTACGATGTTGATGAGGAGAATGGCGGGAATGACCCTGGCAGCGAGTACAACAGCGAGTATGATGTGATGAGTATGTTGACAATCTTCGTGACGTTGTTAGCACAGCTCTCAGTTTGTCAGAAACCATGGGAAGTTGTACCATACGACGCGATGGGTACAATGACATGATCTGACGAGTACGATGTTGATTTGGATGGCGGGCAGGACCTTGGCGGCGAGTACGACAGCGAGTATGATGCGATGAGTATGTTGACGATCATCGTGACGTTGTTAGCACAGCTTTGAGTTTGTCAGAAACCATGGGAAGTTGTACCATACGACACGACGAGTATTATGACATGATTCGACGAGCACGATGTTGATGTGGATGGCGTGCAGCACCCCGGCAGTGACTGCGACAGCGGGTAAGATGCGATGAGTATGTTGGCGATCTTCATCACATTAGCACAGCTCTCGGTTTGTCAGAAACCATGGGAAGTTGTACCATACGACGCGACGAGTATTATGACATGATTCGACGAGCACGATGTTGTTGTGGATGGCGTGCAGCACCCCGGCGGTGAGTACGACAGCGGGTAAGAGGCGATGAGTATGTTGGCGATCTTTGTGATGTTGTTAGCACAGCTCTCGGTTTGTAAGAACCTGAGGGAAGTTTTACCATATTACGCGACGAGTATTATGACATGATTCGACGGGTACGATGTTGATGTGGATGGCGTGCCGCACCCTGGCGGTGAGTACGAGAGCCGGTAAGATGCGATGAGTATGTTGGCGATCTTCATGACGTTGTTAGCACAGCTCTCAGTTTGTCAGAAACCACAGGAGGTTGTACCATACGATGCGACGAGTATTATGACATGAATCGACGAGTACGATGTTGATGTGGATGGCGTGCAGCACCCCGGTGGTGAGTACGACAGCGGGTAAGATGTGATATGTTGGCGATCTTTGTGATGTTGTTAGCACAGCTCTCGGTTTGTCGGAACCCACGGGAAGTTGTACCATACGACGCGACGAGTATTATGACATGTTTCGACGAGTACGATGTTGATGTGGATGGCGTACAGCACCCCGGCGGTGAGTACGACAGCGGGTAAGATGCGATGAGTATGTTGGCAATCTTTGTGATGTTGTTAGCACAGCTCTCGGTTTCTCAGAACCCGCGGGAAGTTGTACCATACGATACGAGTACTGTGACATGATACGACACGTACGATGTTGATGAGGATGGCGGTCAGGACCCTGGCGGCGGCTACGATGGTGAGTAAGATGCGATGAGTATGTTGGTGATCTTCACGACATTAGCGTAGTTTCTCAGAGTGTTGGAAATAGCAGGAGGTTGTGCCATACAACGAGTACGATGTCGATGAGCACAATGGCGGTCAGGACCCGGCCACGAGTACGATGGCGAGTAAGGCGCGGTGAGCACTATGTTATTGAGGAGGATGGCATTGAGGATGCCGGCGTCGAGTACAATAGGGAGTAAGATACGATGAGAACGCTACGAGTATGTTGGCGACCTTCGTGACCTGGTTACCGCAGCTCTGAATATAGCAGAAACAGTGGGAAGTTGTGCAATATGATGCGACGAGTACGATGTCGATGAGGAGGATGGCGGTCAGCGTGCTGGCGTCGAGTAGATTGGGAGTATGTAAGACGCGACGAATATGCTGGCGACCTTTCTGATGTCGTTAGCGCAGCTCTCAGTGTATGAGAATCACCTGGAAGCTGTGCAAAATGACGCGACGATTACAATGGCGATGAGTACGATGGCGGCAAGTATGATGGCAACGCAGAGAACAACGACACATGATATGGACAGTCGAATGCCGAGTAGATTGGTGACGAGCAGGATGGCGACTCTGAAGATGGTGGCGACCAGGTGACGGTGATGATTATGGCAGTTGAGGCCTGTTGTGACACTGGGACGTCCGGTCAACGTCGGAGTGACGGTAATATCGAACTAGTCAGGTTTCTCGATAGTCACGAAGGAGATGGGGCGCGCGCGGTCTTCGCCGGCGTTCAATTATTATACAAGAA
>Ga0307516_10002785_pt1 | contig 23080 bp, 25 predicted proteins | sample 19_EM_MG_FD_203310 | JGI IMG/M metagenome (GOLD analysis project Ga0307516, IMG submission 203310) | Populus trichocarpa ectomycorrhiza microbial communities from riparian zone in the Pacific Northwest, United States - 19_EM | ecosystem: Host-associated > Plants > Roots > Unclassified | place... | reverse complement strand
GTGATAGATTCTGAGTTGAGGAGGTTTGAGGGTGGGTTGGACCAGTTAACAAGATACTGCAATGCAGTCTCTATAGCACCTGGGGCTACTAGTGCTAGCTCCATGGTTGAGGGGAAGGTCAAGATGCTTCAAGATGCAAGGACTGCCTTGGTGGCTAACTCCTGATCACATTAATGGCCACACTTTCCCCCCCCACCTCTTCTCTGCCTCTTTTCATTTCTGTCAACATCTTTCTACACCCTTACATACATCAGGAAAAAGTCCTCTACTTTTGAGTGCCAATCTTTTTCACATGGTTTCCCCTGCCAAATTTGGGCACTTAGGCACCTTCTATTTCTAAGGGGTAGACACTTGGCTTTTGGAAGCATCCTTCTGTGCACTTCCAGCCACTTTCAGTTGCTTTTTGTGCTTTCAGTCACTCTGAAAGTGATCAGGATGTTTCCTGGTGCCTGATACTTAGGTACTCCACCTGTTGCATACATGCATTGTGTACCTACCCTTTGATCAATTGTACTATGTTGCAAATTACAAATTTTCAGGACCCAGACCTTGGATGCAAACAGATGGCTTCAGCTACCAATGGATTTGACCAAGCTTGGTGGTTGGGAGAACACATCCTACTGATCAACTGGAGGGCCAAGTGTTGGTTGCAATTGTACCCCCTACCTTGTAACTGAGTGCCACTAGTTTTCTCACCTTTTATGTCACTTCTTCACTTATTTCCTGACTTCCGGAGGCTATGTCCCCAACTTGCATATTGGAGTAACTGAATGGAGAGAGAAGCATTTGTTTTTGGTAGGTAAAAAAATAAGTTGATGGTAGTTTTGCTGATGTGGAGACATCAACCAGGACTAAGGCGGCCAGAGGGCATGAGCGACCCTGCCCTAAAGTGATAGTAGTGCGGGATGCGTGTGCGGGAGTTTTTCTCCTCATCTTTTAACAATTACGCAGGCGTAACTTCCACATGAGGGCTGGTCGTCTCTGCAAGGAGTGATTGTCAACCTCTCATCGTTTACGCCTCAGAAGAATAGCTCGCCTTTGGCTGTTTTTCCTAACCCGTTGGACTGCGCGGTCACCTGGCGGGCTTACAGGTAGTTCTGGTATTGACCTTCTTTGATTCCTCAGAATCGCAGTAGTCTTAGCTTGAATATACTTTTCGTGTGCAGTCATGACCGACTGAGGTGATAACCAAATTACCGCTCCCCATGAACAACGTGGACAACCTCCCGGGCCGCCAAGATTCCTCTTTTCTTCAAGCCCCCCAACTCCCTTCACCGCCACCGTGCCCCCCGCAAAGTTTTTGTCCACAGGACATGCCCAAAGTTCCGCGCGACCCCATTCCAAGAACTAGCGGACCTCACCTCGATCCACCGTCACGATCGAGTTCTTTTCCATCCTCTCGGTCTCACAACGACGCGTCAAGCACCCCACTTCCGTTCATGACCTCCAGTATCAAGTACAGGGATCTCCACTCCCTGCCAGCGTACAGTGCATCCTCTACGTCACGACTCAAATCCCTCTACTCGGATGTTTCACGTCAAAAACACTCGAACCCGGCTGCGTATCGATCAACGGTCCATTGGTGGCGCGGGGTCCTGCAGACGGTCGTATTGAAGCATTGGTTACCCCAGTCTTCCGACACTTTGGTTCTCCACGCGCTTCCCACTCTCGCCGATTCGTTCCGATACGAAGGAGCGGGGAAACCACTGTGTCTGGCCACCGTAATCGTAAGTTCCGCGGAAGACCCAATCTTTGGACGCGAACGCTAACGTAGACCCAGTAAAGTCTGAGCTACAAGAAGATAAGGTTTACATCCCACTGAACCAGTTCTTGACTGCGGCACAGTCGATATACGATCCCGGATGGCTACCCTATCGGATCGCTAACTACGTCATTGGAAAACCACTTTGGTGGGCTCTTCAACAAACCGGTGTAGTGGGACCGGGCGATATCATCGAGAGCGATACCCAGAGGTGGAAGAGGGTCAGGGGCGACTACGTGTTACGCGACATGGTCGAATCCGCAGCCCGGGGCGTTTTGGCTCACCAACGGACGAGAGAAACTGGAACAGTCGCGGACAAGCTCTACACCGTGGAATCCTTCAAGAGGGAGTTTTCAGGTGTTGCTCTACGTGATATTGTTCTTTCCGACCTGGATCTGAAGGTCTTAGTGAAACACCTGGAGCGTGATATGAAGGTCATAGTGGTTGATGGCAAGGTAGCTATCAAGATTCACACCCAACCAACGCATGCTGACCCCGGGTTTTATAGGTTGTCAAGTTTGTAGACGAGGATTCCGAATCCCAAACGATCAACGCTGTTGACAGTGGCCTGCTCGAGCTAAAGACTGCAGTACAAAACCTAAACATCCAAATCGAGTCGATACAAGGTCGGATCAAAGAGTATGGCGCACGCATGCTTAGTCCCTCGTGTTTTCTGTCACTTATCCCCTCCCTTCGTGTAGGTGGACAGAGAAGGCATCCTCCGCGTTGAAACAGAACCGCAAAGAGATCGCATTAGGTCACCTCAGGGCGAGGAAACAACTCGAAGACATCCTGGTCAAACGCTCCAAGGCTCTGGAGAACCTGGAGTCTACTCTTTGGACCGTTGAGCACGCTGCAGGAGATGTCGAGGTGATTCCACCTCGTCCGGACTCTCACAATACCCAGGTTCTAAATGCTCGCTACCAGGTCATGAAGCTTTACGAATCCTCTGCCGTCACTCTTCGCACCATTCTTTCGCACCCATCTCTCCAACGTGACAAGATCGACGAGACGATGGATGCGCTGCACAGCGCGACTGAAGATGCGAAGGATGTGGACTTGACGATCCGCCTGGCTGGCGAGGCGGAACAGGCGACGATTATCGACGACGACGAGATTGAACGCGAGTTGCGCGCGTTGGTGAAAGATGCTGAGGACGATAAACTCGTGGCGAAGGAGCGGGCAGCATTGGAAGATTCAAAGCGGCTCGAGGAGAGACTGGGGGAAGTGAAGACTCCGAGCGATGTCCCCGAGGCGCTCGGTGAACCGGAACGGGCTGCGCTGGTGAAGGAAGGTATTAATATTTAGAAGACTTGGCGAGACGTACGCACTTTTTAGATACTGTAGCAGCCGTGTGATGCATCACCATTTCACGCTCGCGTACACAGTACACCGATATAAACCAGTTTAATCCCACTTGAGACAAAGTCGAAGGCCACGATGATCAATTATAACGTACAATCCCCCCAGCCGTAACGTTCACCGCACGGGAAACGGCAGTCCACAGAGGAGAGGACATCGGCTCTATTCGTGCATCGTCAGGTCTGCCCACATAAGAGGTGGTTACAATTCCTCTAGGATTTCGCCGACATGCGTATCCGAACCGACATCCCAGCGGCGCCAGCTCCCTACAAACGAACGGCACCGTTCCGACCCGACCGACCCGATTTCAATTCCATGTGACTTACACGGGCACACGCCAGCTTCCGGCAGAAAATGGAAGGGGTTCCCTCTCCTGCGAGAGGCACGATAAACATCATACGGTTACAGATCTGATAGATCTTAGAGTAAGTATGATGTCCTTGACTATTGCTATCCAATCACCTTCGTCTCCCCAGTGGTCAACGGACAAACGCCGGCCTCACGAAACTCATAATGGAAGAGTTCAGACAAGAGGCCAATCTGTGCGCGCACCCCATTGAGTGTGTTAACGTTCGGGCCGTATCCACCGCGGTATTGTTGTCCGCTGCTTATGGTACCGCGCGGTGGTATGCCACAGGCTTGAGCGCCATCCCAAACTTGGTGAAGGTGAGACCAGCGGCTCTGGGATCCCTCAGAACCGACGACAGGCGACACCGCGGTCCCTCCCGCGTTTCGAAAGTGGATCCCGGTGTGAGAAAGGCTTATTGTGATCCCTACCTCTCACCTGAACCGACATCTAACCGCAAGGTATAACGTGGTTGCCAGACGTTCTATGTCCCGTTCCATGTTTCTGCTCGGTCCCGCAGACATCGGGATCTTTAAATATGATTATTCCGCTCTCCTCCCGTGCAGTTTACCTACTCCTGAGGTATCTCGCCACTGCTCGTTGACGATGTTCTCAGCGAAGAGTTTGGCCCCGAAATATCTCAGCGGCCTCTTTTGCCCCCTTCGCCGGCGACAAGAATCAAGTCCGCCGCGAGAACCACACGTACTTATGTATGTAAACCAGCTGGTCTGTTCCAAATCGCATGAGATTGGCCCGGCCGCTGTTGATTAAGTTGATTGGGTTGTCGGACCTGGCGAGGCCCCGCTAAGAAATCATGAATGGATGGAAAGGAACCAGTAGGATACCTCCGCAAAACTCCATCTCACAGCGATCGCGGAGGAAAGAGTGACTTTTCAAGAGAGGTCTCGAGGCCGCAAGGAGTAATTACAGTAAACCGTGAGGTCAGGAGTCAGGGACTGGCGCCCTGGTGCTGCTACTCAAGTACTCACGATCTACAAGCGTCACTTCGGATTAGCCGAATCGTGCACTGATGCTTTAACATCTGCGCATCACGGCATCCACGATAAGCATCCACGATGAGTTGAAACGATCGAAGCGCATTCAGCGCTCAGCGCCAACCGTCACCAAAACCAATGATCACGCTGCCACGAGTCCTCCAACCGCGCCGCGGACGAAACGGACGATGTCATTCTCGGGGCCTGCTCGACCGTCTGTAAACGGTGGACCTTTCGGAACCATTCCCATCGTTCTGGGGAGCCTACGTGCTGAGCCGACGTCCATTTGGTCATGTTGGGGATAGAGCTTCGTGGAAACGTCGCAGCGGGGAATGCGAAGGTTTTCACAATCTGACCGATGACTCATTTCTGCTCTCATGAGCAGTCATCTGCGGAACAGGCCGCACTCGCTTTGGCTGTGGGCACAGGAACGCACAAAATACGCTATTACCAACTGCGCACAACGCCGCGGTCGGGTTCGGTAACCCCACCGTATCCCCCTCGCGCTCGACTCAGATCCAAGAGTCGGACACCACGGTCTGGGATCTCGCTCGCGGTGGTTCGGAGTATTCGCCACGCTTTGGTCACGGCGAAGGGTCGACCACCCACAGAGTCTTTGGTGCTCCCCGATCAGAGAGAGCGCCTTCAAGCGGACAGACTCCTCAGTCTCTCACCTGAGGGACTGTCCTCAACCTCTTGGTCTAGCGGAGCTTGCATCCGCGATACCGAAGGAATTCCACGCAGAGGCCCAAAGGGGGTCGAGATTGGCAGGCGTCTCCCAGGAAGTGAGGGCTGGCTCGGGTAATCCTCATAGTCACGATAACGGCTTGCTCCGAGTCACTCCGTGAGATGGGGCTCAAAGGGGCTATTGGTTGATCTTTGGATCAAAGGTTTCCATTTCCCGTACCTGCCGCGCGAGGTGCCTTCACGGAAGCGACGGGTCCAAGAGTTTCGGGAACATGAGAGAAGGTTGTCGATCATATCGTGGATCCCACCGGGTCGACCAGCCCCTGGGACAAAATTATCGTAGGTTCTCTAGGTACGTTTAGCGAGAGCATCACGAGAGGTGGTCCCGTCCCGGGTTCTGCCACCGGTTGGCCTCGTCCCTTTTTCATATGTTGACAGTGACACCTCGTATGCACACCGGCGGAGATATGGTTCGTGGTAATTACAAGGTTCAACGAAAATGTTGGGCTTCGTAGTGTACCACAAATGCAAGTCTAGAACAGTGGCGTAGGTCTCTGGACATCGATCCCCCTCTCCATCTACCTTCGGATCGGATACTGGGACAGAGGGAAGGAACCAAATCTCACCTAGCTAACTCTACCGTCACATCCCACCGGTGATCTGGCACCTCGCCTCTTGTTCAATCACGATTGCCGCCTGTGTGAGTCGTTAGAGGGAGATAAACGGGTTTGGGGTTGATGTCTGCAAATAGCCAATGTGAAATTCGCCGGGTGGCGCACCGACAACGTGTGTAAGGTACGCAATGAAGTGCCAACATTACTGAAGTGGTCAGGGACTCCTACCAAACGAAAAAAAAAAGACCGGGCTCAGGTCCGGTCAAATTCCTGCAAGGTCAGGCTCCTTCCCAACGCTGTTTGGGGCGGCACACTGTACGGTGATGCATATGTACGTATAACCGAAACCTACGTACAACCGAAAGCCAGGGTGGGCGTTCTTGATTTCCCGACGAGCTCCTGAGTTGGGTACACCAGGGTTTTCTTCCTACCAACGCTACGAGGCAACAGTCACCCCCGATACCTCTGGAATCAGTTGACCGGCCTTGTGAACTTGGAGGTGGGCTGCAAGTCGGCACCGGATGACCTGACCGAGGGCATGGTAGCGCGAACCTGTGGGAATTGCCGCCGATCGACGTGCAGGGTCCAAGGATTGACCTTCCTCTAGGTTCGTACCAAACCGGTGATTGGAAGTCACCCTCTCCTCCTTGTGCTGAGACTAAACCTTCCTCCACCATTCCAACTGGGATAAGGATAAGCGTCCTCGTGCTTATTACACTGTCCAATCAGCTAGCGAGGGTCGATTGTCCCCTTGACTCTGGCGATGCTGGCCGTATTCCATGGGGTCATAACTATCGTTCGCAATAGCGTAGGATATAAGACCCCGCACGACGCCCTCGCATTCTCCCTCTGTCGCCATGCTTACCACTTCTGTGCTCTACCCGCTGGCACTTTCCATCCCTATCCTCATCCTCGCTACGAGGCGGAAGAAACCTACCACTCCGTATCCGCCAGGCCCAAAGGGTTATCCAATTCTTGGAAATGTGCTGGATCTCCCCATGAGCGCCCCTATTTGGGAAAGTTTCGTGTCTTTGGCCAACAACCACGGTACCCCCGACGTCGTTCCACCTCCTGGAAACTCTGACATTGTCACCTGAAAGGCACAGATGTCCTATACTTAGACCTGATGGGCAAGGATACGGTTGTCCTGAGCAGCAACAAGGCTATTTCGGATCTGCTTGAGAAACGGTCGAGCATTTACTCAGACAGAGTCAGTGGTGCGATAGCCTTTACCTTCCACTCCTAACACTGGATTGCAGGCCAAACCGACTATGATGGAGCTGTGAGATGGGGTGCCACTCTGGAAATTCGCATTTCTGACTACTAACCTTTGTCGACAGGATCGGGATAGTGGATTGGGCGTTGTCGGCGATGCCGTATGGTGACCGATGGAGGGCTCGCCGCAGACTTTGCCAAGAGGCTTTGAACGGGAGCCTGGCTAGAAACTTCGACACTCATCACCAAAAATACACACACCGTTTCTTGTTGCGCTTGTTGGAGGCACCCGGGAGTTTCATGCAGGAGGTGGGGTTGTGAGTCGTTTCTCACCCACACCGTCTACTCATATCTCACCTATAACTCCCGAAGCATCCCCGGGGCCACTACATTATCCATAACCTACGGGATCGACGTTGAGTCGACCAACGATCCGTTCCTGAGGGCGATACTCGAAGCATTGCACGGAACGGCGATCGCTCTGGTACCCGGAAAGTTCCTCGTCGATACCATCCCTATTCGTGCGTGCCTAAGGACCCAAACGTCGTCTACGAGCAGCTGACGAAGCCTTGGGCAGTACGATATCTCCCGGATTGGTTTCCTGGGACATGGTTCAAGGTTCTCGCGAAGGATGTACGCGAAAAGTACCAAACATCCATCGACGGTCCCATGGAATATGTGAAGAACGCCATGAAGGTCAGTCCGTAATGTGCCCTGAGATAGGGTCGTGTTTAAAACCTGGCCGTAACCTCTAGTCTGGTGAGAAGTTTTCACACTCCATAACGTCCGACTGTTTGTCTCGTTTGGAGAGCGATGAACCATCGAGTTTTTGCGAAGAGATCATCCGGGATGTCTCGGGTATGATGTTCGCTGGTGAGCCGCCCTCAATTCCCCGCACCCGTACCCACATTCCTCATGCAGTTGGTTACAGGCGCAGCCGAGACAGTACGCCGAGGATGCGACAGGGCTTCCCACTGCTTCGCTGACGCTGCTTTTAGACAAGGGCGGCCTTGCAGGCGTTCTTTTTGGCAATGGTCCTCAACCCCGAAGTTTTGAAGAAAGCACAGGGGGAACTGGATCGGGTTGTCGGCAAAGGGCGCCTTCCGGAATTCTCAGACAGAGACAATTTGCCCTACACCGATGCCGTGGTGAAGGAAGTCCTCCGGTGGAACCCACCTCTCCCCATCAGCGTTCCAAGAAGAGCCACCCAGGACGACATATACCGGGAATACTTCATCCCTGCAGGGACCACTGTGATAGAAAACATCTGGGCGGTTTGTCGCGATCCAAACATCTACCCCGACCCAGAAGCCTTCAACCCAGATAGGTTCCTCAAGGATGGAAAAATCGACCCCCTGGTGTTCAATCCTGAGGATAGGGTATTCGGATCTGGGAGGAGGTGAGAGATGTTGTTCAAACCCCCAACGGTGGTGAATAATCGTACTCATGATTCGTAGGATCTGCCCTGGTAGAAAATTTGCTCTCCGGACCGTGTACCTTGTCGTCGCTTGCGTACTCTCGGCGTTCAACATTGAGCCTGCCCTCGATGAAGATGGAAATCCCCAAGCGCCCAAAGCTGAATTCAACAGCCTTTTCGCTCGGTATGTTTTCCTTGGGATGCCGATTCGCGTGGTGGCGATGTTGACCTTCGCGCGATGCGTACACCAGGGATCCCAAACCTTTCAAATGTACTATCAAGCCTCGGTCCGAAGACGCCGTAAAGCTGGTAAAGGAAGCCTTCGACCTAGCAAACTACTAAGTGGGGGGTGGGGGGTTCTTCGTAAGGGTAAACTTGTATGTAGATGTATTAAACGAATGTTCTAAGACTTTGAAGGGAGGGTGCAGAGACCCAAACCGCCCCGCCTCGGAGCTGGCGAGATCTTACGACGGATAGAAGCGCTTCATTATCCCAACCAATTCGTTCCTCTCCTTCAGAAGTTCTCCGGTCAGACAGACGAGAGTAGCGGTTTACAAAAACGCCTGGTCAGACCTTCAGACGTGGTGTATTTACGCCCAGCGTTAAGAGCGGAAAGGGAAACAGGACGGGCAGTGTCACAGATGTCCATTGAGTGCGAGGTCAGGGACTGGGTAAAGGCGCGGAAACTGGGACGCCCATTTTGTCAGTTGTGGCCTGTCATACAGTTATTAGAAGTTTCCTCCGGTAACGAACGTTTCTGTTTCTAGTTCGAGCAGCAAAGCCAAGGGTTGAGCGAGTTCTGTGGGTGATGAAGCTCGTCCTCACAACGAATGCGCGCCGAATGAGAGAATCAGGCAGAGTGCGGACAAATGATCTACAACCTAAATGCGCCTCAGTGGTAGGCGGTATATGCTGGGGGAAATCCTACACCAGGGTAGATATGGCCATGGAATCAGTGGAAGAAACAATCACGCCGACTACCCTATCGCCCATCGAAATGGGAACAGCGTGACAACCCGAGGGAGGTGGAAAGGGAAGGAAGGAGGGTTGGAGAATAAACCGAGGCTTCAGATGCTGTAGTTGACGTAGAAGGCGAAGCAATGGTGTCTATTGTCTCTTCACGCTGGCGTTGGTAGGCGGATTGAGTGGGACTTGAAACCCACTGAGCCTCAACGACAGAAATCAGGGGGTGGAGACTCGCATCTGGAGAGACGATTATTGGGATATTCATCCGACGATGAAAAACATTTCTGTTTCAAGCTCGGGCGGTAAAATGGTGGAGCGGGGCCGGTCGAGACGGTCGGCTTGAGTCTGGTGATGTATTGAGGTATGTTAGGATGGGAGTAGACAAGAATTTTTCGTTCGCCACCGCTTCAAGGAGGCGATTCGCACCCCTCACTGCCGCGAACACGAGCCGGGTGCGAGGATCAGGCGGGGTCCAAAGAATTATCTGTCATGTTCCCGAATGGTAAGGAGTGCAAGAGGTGGAACCCACATGCCTACCGAACCGACAACAAGCAGCAACCTAAGGAAGGCGAGAAGTGAAGAAGGAGCTGCCCTGGCGAACCAACGGAAGAGTGGAGGGTAAATCGAGGTCGATTTGCAGGCAGGAGTTAGTAGATCGAAAAGGATGGTTGACCAGGAAGCTCACGAGTCAGAACGATCACCGCTTCCCTATCCACCTCCAACAATAGCTCCCTGAGTTCCCCGTATTCATACTTCATATATCCAAGATCACCTTCGTTCAGACCCAGGAACCCAAGACAATCCCGCTCTGACCAGACGAGAAGCATGTAGAGTTTCGATGCTCCCGGTTGCTCGGACCGTTTGGATAACTTCTCGCTTGGTTCCCCGAAAGCGTCCCCAACAAACCAGTGGGAAAGGCGGTCGATTGTTCAGCCATGACCACATGCCGATGGGTATGTGAGGTCGCAAGGAGTCCTGAGACGTGATATGCAACAGCGTATCGATCACGCTCTCGCCGACTTCGTCCGTGTATGAGAATACCGATGCCGCCGTTACCCACAGTTTTACCAAGTGTTGTCCATTTGTGAGGTTGACCCAGGGCATGTGGGGTAATGCAAATATCACGGCGCGCTTCAGGGAAACGGGACTATCTTCTTCGAGCAGTGTGATGACAAGTAGTCTAACACGGTGCCACATGAACCCCCACTGACCCGAGGCCCTTGCAAGGCGGAGAAACACTTCAAGCAACTCGGGTTGCCCACCCTGGTTCCGCCGGACCGCGTATGGAAAGAGTGCTGTGATAGTCTCGCGCTTGGAGCGGATTTGACCCAGATCTACGGTTTCAATCATGGCTTCGAGTTTCCAGGTTATCAGGTCCAAAACTTTCTCCAGTTGAATGCTGATTCTGAATCAGAGAGAGCAGCATCTGCGGGGATGCGAACGCACCTCTCGTCCAAAGTCTGAGTTTTGGCACTCAAGACATCACAACCTAGGTCGATCGCGACGATCGATAGGCAATCGACGATGGCTGAAGTCGGGAGTGGAGGGTCTTGGGACAGAGAGTGCATCGCGGAGCTGAGGATCCAACGGGGTGCCTTCTTCCGGCCGTCTCTCCTTTTGTATTTAGATTGGGCCAGTTCGGTGAGGGCGTGTATGACTGTGACACGTTCCCGGTTGGATGGTCCGGGATCTCCCCGCCGGATCCACCAATATCTCTGGTGCCGGTGGAATAAAGTGTGGATTGCGCCAAAGGTGTGAGAAAACGGGAGGCTTTTGAACCCTGTCTCTGGTTGAAAGATCCTGACATAACGGCGGCGGATGTCCGTAAGGACGCCCGACGTGGGGTCCACTACTGAGAGGCGTGCGTAAGTGCGGAGGAAACCTGTGGAAGAAACCGTCGCAAGCAGCTCCAACCTTTGGGTAATCACCACCTCGCCGTTGACAACTTTCAGGCAGCCGATGAGGGTGTTGAAGCAATCTACAACAATGGCGGGGTAGAAGTCTGGCAGCGCCACCATTGTTGCGAGATACTCCAGGGTCAAGAGGTGGACATCCTTGTCTGATGAGGTTTGGAGAATCCACGAGATACAATGTAAGTCCAATGTGGTGGCCTGTTCGTCTGAGCCCTGCTCTAGAATGGAAATTGCGCCAAGCAACCAGATGTATACTCCACAAGGGAAAGCCACGAACATCCGGACTAATGCTCGGCCAAGGTGGAGGGCATCAATGGCCAGCGCGCGTGGGACTTCGTAGAGGACGTCCTTCAAGAAGGGCATGATTCGGTTTCTGGACCACCAGGGCCGATAATGCTCCACATTTACTCGGAACGTTATAGCAGTGTGAGAGTACTTGACGACACGTCTGCAAGCTGAACCAACAGCCAAGGTGGTCGAAGCGGCGGAGCGAAGAACTCGGGATCCAGGCGTTTGATATGGACAGCTCACAGAAGCCGTTCCCGCTGCTACGATAATAAGGTAGAAGACAACGCCGAACGAGGTGCCACCGAGGACGATGGATACGATTGTGGTGTTGATATCCCAGAGTAATAGAGAGAGAGCACAACCGAGCAGCAACAGGGCGGCCTGTAGCATCAACGGCAGCGATTCCACTACATAGTCGAAGCACCACGCGACGATACCGTTGAGTTTTCTCTGTCGGTCCTGGCTGCGATCAATGGCAGACCCTCGCATATCGACAGAGTCGTATCCGTTTAACCACTGCTTGCCCAGCATTGCGAGGAAGACGGAGAAGAACGAAGCGACGAGACTAGCGTACAGTATGGCTTCGACCCGGATGATCGTATGTGAGGGGCCAATCCATTGAGGAATGATGGGAGCGTCGCCGCCGAACGTGGTGTTGTCCATCTTGTAGATGAGGACGCGGAGGAGAGCGGCCGTCTCTTCGTTCGGATCGGGCTGGAGCTGCGGATGGACCTGGATGATGAAGGCGGAAGCGACGGCGGAGAACAGACCAGCCTGCGGTCCATATCAGTCCGCGTGCATCTGAGCAACTTGCAAGACTCACGAATATTAGTGTCGTGTTCAGATCGTCGTCATACTTCTTCACGAAGTCCCTGTCGTATTCCCCGGCTTCTTTACGATATTCCTCGTAGAATCGAGAGCGAAGGTCTCCCTGAGTTGAGCCCACTCCTCGTCTCTGACTGGGAAGAATTTCAGAATTTCAGCAGTGTTTAGGAACAATGCGAAGTCGAGGAGCCCACCCATCTCCTGGTTCCCCGTTCTGCGCCGTACCTTCTTCCTTTGATTCTTTCCAAGGGACCGGGCTGCAATCAGGTGTCGGACAAACACAGTGGTGCCAATGTGATCATGAACCATACTCTAGTGTACATTTCACATCGGGGTAATTTGAATCAATGGCACTATGCCGCTCCTTAGACCTAGGATCCAAACAATCAGCCAACCAATTACTCAGTAGATAGCGCGACGTACCCCATTCGCCTCGCGCCCCTCTGTAGGCTGGGGGTTGTATCTTACCCAACTTCATCCTTCGCTCCATCGCTCCTGGCTTCTCGACTATGGTGGGAAATACGGGTCAGCACGACGAGGTCGTAAGGCCATAATGGGCTTGCCTATTCACCGCAATCTCTTCCAGGCCTGCCATCCTAGCGGTGCGGGTGCAGTACGCCGGGGTAGGTGGGTGGTGGTGAGTGTGAGGGCGCTGAGGCCGCGATACATAAATAGACTTCCTCGTGATGGCGGCTAGCGCTTGTTCGCAATATATCGTCCCACTACCCAGCTGGTAGTGTACCACTTCTGGGTTGGAGCTGACCGACCAGCCGCAAAGAGGGTGGATACTGTTGGACCCTCCGCGCGGATGACCTAGTATTGGGGAAAACCCTCGGCTTTGGAAAGGAGGGTGGACTTGGCTGGAGCGCCCACGAGATCACCCAACGTCTCCGCGAGCTTGCTCCGATGGGACAAGCCAGTTCGTGGGTGACGGAAAAGCTTTAGTACGGTGGCCCCGCGAAGGGTGTTATCCGCGAACGCGAGGGTGGGGAGACCCCAGCCGTGTCATTGGTTGGACAGGTCTGGTCCTCGCGAGTGCTGCTCTTGTCACTTGTCATCCAGGTGTCGTTGCCGAGACGAAGGTCACCTCGACATACTAGGCCCTGCGGGCGCCAACAAAGCTCTCACGCACATGACCCACCCTGGGGTAAATGGATGTTTTGATATTGCAGCTCGAAAACATGTACACAAGGTGATCCTAACTACCACATCCATACGCGAAGCAACCGGGAGAGGTGAGATACGAGAAAAGTAAAAGAAAGATAAGGATAACACGGTGGACAAGACATTGGTAAACTCATGTACAGATTAGAAGGCGGCAACCAGCATTGCAAGGCGGAAAACACGGCGGAATATGGGACGATGTCCTTCTGGGGAGGAAACAGAGAAAAATAAAGTCCCTTAGATTGCGGATTATGAAGTGGGTGGGGTTGCGCGTGACGGGTCGTGAGTGGTGCGGTGAGGGGAGATAGGAAAACACTACGAGAAGGAAAGCAAGGATGATGGCCAGCACGCAGATGAGCAATGTCGGGTTTTGCAGAGAATGTCTCAAGAAACTGCAGAAAGTCGTTACTTTCTACGTTGCCTCTTACTCGATGTCGGTGGTTCCGCAGGTTGCTCCTGGGCGTGTTCCTGGAGTTCCTGCGCTTTTTCGTGGGTGAAAGCGAACGGGCCATCGTTGAACCACATGAACGATTGACCTGGATATGGCATTTGGGCAGAGGTGCCAGGGACAGGAGTATCCGGTTCACTGTTTTCATAGGCGTTCGAAACGCTCTGATCATCATCATCGATATCAACGATCGTGTCACAAGCGAAGAGGTAAATCATCCACTTACAACTTCCCGTCTTGTACGTTTCTTACCACGGTCACTTGGGGTTGGAACAGTGGAGGACGTGTTCGCCGGGGTGCTGGCATTCGAGAGCTCCGGCGTTGGAGGGATTGCCGGGGTCTGGGCCGGGGTGGGAATTGCCGGTGAGTCGGTAGTTGGAATAATACCCTCCGAAGTCAACCACTCTGGGTCGTGAGGGAAAATCGTGAGGCTGAGGACATAGAGGGGGCCAGCAGGGTGATTACGTACCGACGGATCGATAGCGGAATACAAAAGTAACAAAAGAGTGTGGGTTCGATAAATCCCATGGAAGTATCCTCCAAGTCGCTTTGTGCTGTAGAGCGACCAGCCGCTCGACACCATAGCTGCGTGGCTGGTTAGCCGTTATGACGAACGAAGAAGGCAATCCAAGTGCGAACCCGATACAATCATCTCCGGCCCGGCGCTTACCGCGCACCTGTTGGGGGACAAGCAGAGGGGAGTTCGCGACCCTGCCTGCTAGCCTTCGTACCAGCTTGATCTTGAGTATAATAGATCCTATACTGCTCTCCTTTCCAACGAGAGGTATGTCATCGATATCTGCATGACGAGTGAGTGAGCGCCCGTGACGGCGAACTGAGCCATGCAGCGAGAGAGGACGGACCACGATCAATCCGAGCAAAGACGAATGGTTTTTCAGTTTGGTTGCCAGTCCTGACTCCAGTCCGCCTAACCTGGCCATGCCCATAGATGTATTTGCCAGGGAGGACGATTCCGTCCAGTTCAATGAAGGATTGTGAGTCGATGCCAGAACCGGCGTCACACCAGTTGATTGTGAAGTTTCTGCCTGGCTGACTGGGAAGCCAACATGTGACCTTGCTTCCGGAGACCGACACGTCGTATTCTGGTAGTAATTTGCCGTCGCACTCGACCCAGGCTTACGCGAGATGTTAATAACCGGAATAGTCGGCGTTTCGAGGGGGGAAGGTGAAAGTACCGTAAAATTTTCCGTAATTCAACATCTTTCCTCGATAGTAGAGAGTGGAGTTTGTCTTGAGCGTCGAAACTGGTGAAATGAGCGATAGTGGTGGTCCGTGGCGAGTTTCTATTTGTTGGCGTTATCCGCGGAGCGGCGCGGCAAATGCGTAGAGCTTCAGCGAGGTGAACGCGAAGTCGCCGAGGTGGCTGACCTCCAAGGACTGTGTCCCGGAAGAAGGAGAAAGAGATTAGAGGAAGGCACGAGCAAAGGGAATGTTGGGGTGAACTCGATCGACGAAACTTCAACTCCCGCGATCTCCCCCATCACGTGGCTGTGACGATTGTCACATGCTCTTTCTCACGCGATCACCGTGCCTCCGTCTCGCGCTGGTTCCCAAACGCGTCTTGTTTCCTCCCACCTCCCCGAGATTCCTCGCCGCCATGGCTCCGAAGACTAAGCGTAGCGCGACCGAAGAGAGCCTGCCGCCAAAGAAGCGCGTCAAGAAGACAGATACCATGAATTCGCAGGTATCCGTCGCTTCACAGGCTGCGTCAGAAGTTGATCCGTCTGGCCAACCCACGAATACGGCACTGCCGGATGAGATCTCCTTTCCGGAACGTGTCCCCGGCACGATGCGTATATCTGCCTGGAATGTCTGTAGTTGGGCCTCCTCTAACAAGAAGGTTGGTTCTTGACAATAACCCCGGTGCAAGGGATTTACTGACGAGCGGTTCAGGGGTTTGGCCGGTATGTTGAAGCGGAGGATGCTGACATCCTGGTACTTACGGAGACCAAGGTCTGTATATCTCTACCGAGTACTGTCGTCTTTTCTCACACTTTGTCCAGGTCAACGTTGAGCCTATGAGCCCAACGATCGCGAAGCGGTATCCGTTTCGATACTGGGCCATGGCAGAGAAGAAGGGATACTGTACGTCCACGATCTCGTGTTCTTTCCCTGTACGCTCACGGAACGTAGCTGGCACGGCGATATTTTCGAAACATAAACCTCTGAGCGTCGACAAGACTCTACCAGGTCACCCAAACGCTGCGATCTGGAAGGGTCGCATCATCACCCTTGAGTACCCTGCCTTCTATCTTGTCGGCACGTATGTCGTCAACGCTGGAGAGGGTCTGAAGGTACACCCAATGATTCAGCGCGGGGACCGCACTGACGATGCTCTCAGACCCTCGGTGAGAAGAAAGAGTGGAACAAACACCTGGAGGCTCACTTGAGGGACCTCGACGAGAAGAAGCCAGTGATTTGGACCGGCGACCTCAACGTGGCACCCACGGCGATAGGTTTGGTGGTCACCAGGCTGATTCTGACGACCGCTGATTCCCATCCCCAGATCTCACGAACGCAAAAAAGAATTGGAACAAGGCTGCTGGTTATACTGAAGCAGAAACTTCGTGGTACCGCAATCTCCTCGAGCCACCCAACCCAGAAGAGGAGGGTGTTGAAAAACCTAACAAATTTGTCGACGTTTGGAGGCACAGGAATCCTGAACTCCGTCATTTCACGTACTTCTCTTACCGATTTGGCTGTCGTGGAAAAGGCATCGGGTGGAGATTGGACCACTGTACGTTGACCGGTTCTTCCCATGTTCTACACAGCTTGCTCACTCCACTCAAGTTGTCGTCAGCGAGAGGATACTAGAGAAGGTCAAGATGTGCGAGATAAGAAGCGAGATCTATGGGGCCTCCGATCATTGCCCGATTGTCTTGGAGATTGACGATACATTTGAAGCTACAGATGACGCGAAAACCGAAGATACCGTAGAAGCTACAGACCCAAGTGCTGCTTAGATTTGGTTGCCGTTATTCATCTTCATTTATTCGTGCGTTTTGGGGGCGGAGAGACCGTCAAGTCCTCGGGTGGTATTTAATACTCTCCAAAACTCACATGCCCTGTTTCTGCGGCATGGGCACGGGCTTCCTTTTCCCCGGTCAATCCTTTCTTGCAATTCTACAACGAGGTTCAGGCTCCGACGAACGAACACAAGCGGACGTGTACCAACCTCACACTTCAAGGTGAACGTCGATGTGTTTGTGAACGCCTTCTTGGCCCTGAGCTTGTCTGCTAGACTCTTCGCTGCTTTCAAGATTGGATCGCTCTCTGGCGTCGACCCTCTGATCGGCATGATTGTTTGGTGGAAATCTTCTGGTGCATCCTTGATTGGTGCCAATGTCGCTGCGTCGTAGTGAATCCCCGAGTAGATCAAGATGGACCTGTTTCCAGAATCGACCTCTGGGGAGGGGGTGAAGTGGTCTACCCGGCCGGTCTCGACGTCGACGGAGGAAATACTGGTGTTGTAGTGTTTCGCCAGAATAGCAAGTTCGATGGCTCCACCCCACGTTGATGGTTTTAGGATTGTCGAAATGTAATCGTCTCTCGGTCGGCTACGACCTTCGTGTCATCTCATGCGGTCTCTGGGGTCAAAAGTGACTTACCCAAGGATTGCCTCAGACCACGTCACCATGTCCTTCCGAATCTCATCCGCCACGACTGCGGATCGTTAGAAGCAAGTTTACTCAACAACAACCAACGTACTTTTACGAATTTCTTGGGCTTTCCCGATGTTCTGCTCGAACACGATGGCAACGGAGGAAAACAAACAAGAGTTGTCATCTGGTACAATCTACCCATTCCGATCAGCGCCTCAACGTCCCGAGGTTGCGAGAGACCGTACCCTGTGCACCAAGTAACCCCCTTCAGTCTCGACGGAGTCGGATCCTTTCGTTGCCTGTTGAGTAGGAGCTAATAGCTGAGCACTGGGTTGTGGGATTACGCCGGGCCTAGAGGTGCTGGCGGCGGATCGGGTCGGGGTGGATCTTGCGCTTTGTCCCCCACCATTCTGGTTGACTATCAGCTGTTCGCCCTTGGACAGTCCAAGACTCGAGATGGGCAATTCGGGTATCAACGTCAAGCTCTTGGGAGGGTATCCAGCCTTGACTGAAGTATGTATTAAGGCGGACCCGATGAACTGAACGTGGCTGACGTACCATCCTGTTGCGAGGGTAGTATTTCCGCGACTTTGTAGATCTCTTGCAAGAGATCTTGAACGGTTGCAGACTCGAGATCGATCTGTATCGTAGAGACACCTTTCGGATGTCTCAATCGCAACTGCGCCATTACTATTCCGGCTGGAATCGGGGAATGGGAAAGCTTCGTTCGGTAATGAGGTGGTAAGCCGCCTCCGCGGTGGTGACATCACGTGCAAGCCACAGAAAAATACCATCGGGCCGCCATTCCCTTGGTAATCGGGCCTAACGGGAGCGGCGAAGAATCAGAGTTCTGTGTACCGATAATCTCACAATTTTCAATATATGGCCTGGTGGGGAGGTAGGAGGAGGTACCAATTGTTGATGTTATGTGTGTATACCACGGGCAGAGAAGATAAATGTCCGGGTAATACCCAGAAATGGGGGACAAAGATGTCAAGCAGAACAAAGAAACAAATAGATGAATAGACAAGAAAGTATGGACCATTGACAACCAAGAGAGGTTAACCTCTCCTGAGAGTGATAAAAGAGGCCCTGGCTTCTTGGAGGTTTTTTATCTTTGTCCAAAGGGTAGCAGCACCTGGGTCAGTTGGCTGCATATCATACCATGTTAATGTGTCCTTGGCTTTCTCCAGCTCAGAATCCATTGTGGACAGACACATGTCAAGCTCCATCCTATTCCTACCCTGAGCAACCTCCTTTGTAACCCTCTCTAACTGCTCCTGAACCTGGGGGACCAACTCCTTATACTTTAACCACAGAATTGCTAACCAAAGGACCACAGTAGCTGGGTTCCCCATATTCCTGATCACATCCATCAGCTCTGGGTTGTCAATAGACCTCCTCAATGGTAGAGAGTCATCTGGAACTGAAGTGAAGTATTCAAGTAGTTTCCATTTCTCTGTAACAATGTAAGGACGCCAGTGATGGGAATTGATCATTCCAAAAAGGACTGCAATGATGGCCTTCTGGACATCATGGGTGTGCTCAATGGCATCAACAACAGAAGCCCAATCAAGACAAAAGGTCTTCATTTGATCAGGCCCCATGATTGGCTGGAGAGTGTTAAACCACTTGTCACTGATGAGAGCAAGGAAGAAGAGAGCAGCCTTGCGAAGCTGGAGTGGGTGGTCATCCTTAAACACATGGCAGATACCACGGACAAAAGAGGGCTCTGTTGGGTTAAAGTGTTCAAGGGCTTTGATAGCAGTGGGTCCAGAGGCATAAGCCAGTGCATGCAAAGCATTCTGGATTGGCTCATCTAGGTCTTGGCCACCAATTATAGCCAAGTGGAAGGTATCTGAGTCAAAGTGATGATCCAAGAAGATGAGAATGTCCTGAGGATCTTTAACCCATGGCAAGGACTTGTCCCACTTGTAGGCAACATGCATGGTGAGGCGAGCAGCTTCCCACTTCTTGTCCTGAGGGTAGGCAAGAGAAACTGGAGCCTGCATAACCAGGTGAAATAGGCAATAACTCTCTTGAGCAACATCATTTCCAGAGAGGAGAGCAATGCCATCTTCAGAGAGATGAGAAATGACTCTCAAGGCCAGAATAGCATAGTCAATCTCATCAATGGTGGGAATGGGGTTCCTGAACAGCTGAGCAAGCTTCTCATAGATCCTACTACTGAGAAGGTCAGCTCCATGACTGTGACAGGATGGTTTAGCTTCATGTAATAGATAACACATAAAACCAGCTCACCTCTTATCAACAACCAACAGATCATCAGGATGCATCTTGGTTCCAAGGGTCAAACTAGCAATAAACAGACAGTCTGCTAAGATTGGTACTGGAGGGGGAGGCTTCAGTTGAAGGGAGTGAAGAATGAACCCCCTAATATCATCAGGTAAGGGTTTTCCTTTTCCAAGGACATCCCAGGCACGGTAGAGGAGGATATGGGCCATCCAAGTGTAGTGGGGAATGGTGAAGGAGAGGCTCTGTTGGTTCTGCCAGTACCTAGGTTTTAAATCACCAAAGACACAATCAATCATGCCAAGAGTGGATTCCAGGTCTGAGTCTCCTTTATAAGACTTGGACCCCATGGTTTGGTGTCGGCTGGAGATGGATCTGAACATGGAATTTTCAGATTTGTCACCAACATACTTGCACTGGACACCCATGTGGAGGAGGGCCTTGGCACAGAGGTAGGCCTTGTCCCTATATGCTGGTTTCAATATGGGGTGTCCAGATGAACGATCAAAGCATTTGAGTACTGTATCATAGAGCCTTTCCAGTGGGATTGTCTGAGTGTCAGTACAGACTATCTGAGGGATAAACCCTGCAATGGCTGTAGCAACATCCATGTCTGTTGACATCTCAAACATCCAGGTAACACTGCTCAAGTCTAACCCATGGTCATCCCAGTTGGTCTTCTTATTGAAGATTGGAGGTGCCTGGTCAGACAGACCAGTAACACCCAGCTCAATATAATCACCAGGGCTGCCCAAACCAAATGTGCCAAACCTTCCCAAACCACAGAGACCATGAGACTTTGGTCTCTGCCATCTCCCCTTCATCTGGGAGAAGACATGTCCAGACCACCTCTTGGACCGCTTGAGGTACCCCTTGTGTTTATTGTCAAAGCGAATCAAGAGGCGAAAGAGCAGGGAGAGGGGGGTTTGGAATGGGCAATTGTAGGAAAGGGTAGCAGCTAACACAACGAGCAGGTAGAACAGGAGGCCAAATGTTGTGAAGCCCATGATAACACTTGCAATGGCTTTGTTGATGAAGAAGAGGTAGTTGGAGAGGGCGTAGCCGAGAAGGAGGAGAGCTGCTTGGAGCATGAGAGGTAAACATTCCATGACGAGGCCAAACCGCCATGTAACCATCCCATCCATCTTGCGCTTCCGCTGTCTGCCACGATCGACGACGGACCCATGCTCCACCGAGGCATAGCGGTTCAGCCATTGTTTTCCCAACATGGCAACAAAGGCGGCGAGGAGGGAAGCAGACAAACTCGAGTAGAGGATGGCTTCGACATGGACGATAGTACTGTCCGGGCCATCCCATTTTGGGAAACTGGCATCGACACCGGTTGGGATAGTCCCAAGCGCGGCGCTGGCGACAATCTTGAGGAGCGTATGGTTCATCTCTTCGAAATCCGGTTCGAGCTTGCTTTGAACGTCGATGATGAAAGCGGACGTCACTGCAGAGAACAAACCGGCCTATTCCCAACGTGAGATCCACACAAGGGTCGAGGGGTACGGAGAAAAATACTCACAAAGATCAACGTGCTATTCAAATCTTCGTCGTATTTCTTGATAAAGTCACGGTCATGATCATCCGCTGTGCGCTGGAACTTATTGTAGAACTCGACGGCGGGGTTACTGGCAGTCCCGAGCAGGTTAGGAAAGAGAGTTGGCAACGCTTTAAGCATAGCATTCTCCAGGCTGAAAACGGCAGAAAAAGGTGCGGTTGGAAAAGGTCAAGACGGTGACGGAGGAAGGGAGATCAACGTGGCTCACGCTTTTGGGTTGATGACGGTTTCCCCCATCACGGGCGATGAGAAATGAAAAGAATCCGGGCAGAGGCAGAAGGGGGTGGGCGGAAGGAGGGCGAGGGCAACGGGTGGAAGGAGGACAAGGGCAGCGTTCAGTGTCAGAGGGGGACTACCAGAGCTCGGGTATGCGCGTCTGGCGCCATGGCCGTCTGCAAGGTAACCGGGCCGAGTACTCGGCGGACCTTGAAGGGGAATGTCATTACTGACTTGGGGTGAAATCGTCTGCAGAGCTGCGAACTGAGGCGACCGCGATGAGCGCACGAGCGAGCAGCTGTCGTTGCTGATACCTCCTGCAAAGGGCGTCGATATTTTCAAAATCAATGATCATCACAATTCTTGATGATGCCAGATGCACAAGCTGTAGTACCGCAACCGGCTAATTTTCCAAAACTTATCCCCTGCGAAAATGTCTCAACTGACCTTCGCACTCAACGACGGTAACGAGATCCCTTTCCTCGCCTTCGGAACCGGGACAAGCCTCAGCAAGCAGGACGTGACCGAGCCAGCGGGCCTGGCGATCGAAAAGGGCTTCACCCATCTGGATTGTGCTCAGGTATGCGCATATAGTCATAGATCGGTTGCCCTGAGTACTACTCAAGGTTCGAATCCAGTTTTACAAGAACGAAGACACCCTCGGTGCAGCGATTAAGACATCTGGAAAACCCAGAGAATCGCTCTTTGTAACCACAAAGCTCAGTTCGGCCCCAGAGCCCGGCGATACCGTTTCAGATACCCTGCGCAAGTCGTTAGCTAAATTGGGACTGGGTGCGTTACGATTAAGCCCCCGAGACATACAGACGGTTGACACCCCGTACTAGATTACATCGACCTCTACTTGATCCATATCCCGCGTAAAACATTCAAGGATACCCTCAAGGAGACATGGAAGGGCATGGAAGAAGCAAAACGAGCCGGTCTCGCCAAGTCGATTGGCGTCTCTAACTCTGGTACCCCGGAGATTGAAGAGATACTATCGGTTGCGGAAATCGTTCCGGCCGTTAACCAGGTCGGAAAATTCCCCAAAGCCAACTACGATTATCGAACTGATATCGGGACCGACACAGATCGAGTTCCACCCTTACTTCCTATCGGTTCACGGCCCAACTTACGAACTAAACAAGAAACACGGAATTCTCACCGCTTCCTACAGCGGGCTGGCACCGCTGCACAAGGCGAAGGGCGGTCCACTAGACCCCATCGTCGACAAAATCGCCGAAACGTTGTCCGAGCGGGCCGGGAAACCTGTATCCCCTACCCAAGTCCTCGGGAAGTGGCACCAGGCCAAAGGCAATGTCTTCGTTTCGTGAGTCCGTCGCCTGTCGGTCCACCGCGGCGCAGCTAACGGTAGAACGTAGGACGACATCCAAGGCTGAACGCTTAGAGGAGTACCTCGCT
>Ga0307516_10002784_pt1 | contig 23086 bp, 19 predicted proteins | sample 19_EM_MG_FD_203310 | JGI IMG/M metagenome (GOLD analysis project Ga0307516, IMG submission 203310) | Populus trichocarpa ectomycorrhiza microbial communities from riparian zone in the Pacific Northwest, United States - 19_EM | ecosystem: Host-associated > Plants > Roots > Unclassified | place... | reverse complement strand
CCATTCACCCAGCGGCACGATGAGGCCGGTGTCTTCGGCGACCGGAATGAAGTCGGCCGGTGAGACCACGCGCTGGTCGGGCTGCGGCCAGCGCAACAAGGCTTCGGCGCCGACGATATTGCGACGGACCAGATGGATCAGCGGCTGGTAGTGCAGCGCGAACTCGCCGCGGTCGAGCGCGCGACGCATGCTGGTCTCGGTCGAAAGGCGCCGGCTCACGCGCTCGTTCATCTGCTGGCTGAAGAACTGGTAGTTGCCACGCCCCGACTCCTTGGCGTGGTACATCGCGGTGTCGGCATTGCGCAGCAGCGTCTGCACGCTGTCGCCGTCGTCCGGGTAGACCGAGATGCCGATGCTGACCTCGGCCGGCAAGCGGTGGCCCGACACGTCGAAGGGCTGGGCCAGTTCGGCCAGGATGCGTGCGGCCACGCGTGCCGGCTCGGCGCTGTCGGCCAGTTCCGGCAAGCTGATGATGAACTCGTCGCCGCCGAGCCGCGCAGCGGTGTCTTCGACGCGCAGGCAGGCCGTCAGCCGGCTCGCCACGGCCTGAAGCAATTGGTCGCCGACCCCATGGCCGAGCGAATCATTGACGTTCTTGAAGCGGTCGAGGTCGAGGAACAGAAGGGCCACCTTGTTGCCGCTGCGCCCGGCGCGAGCGATGGCCTGCTCGACGCGGTCGGTCAGCAGCGTGCGGTTGGGCAGGCCTGTGAGCGCGTCGTGGTTCGCCATGTGCGTCACACGCTGGTCGGCCAGGCGGCGCTCGACGATCTCGGCTTCCAGCCCCTGGTTGGCGCGAGCCAGATCGGTCGTGCGCTCGGCCACCCTTTGCTCGAGCATCGCGTGCGCATCGCGCAAGGCTGCTTCGGCGGTCTCGCGTTCGCGGTACTGGCGCCGTATCACTCTGTCGGCGTGGCGCACGATGAAAAACAGCGCCCCGTAGAGCAGGAGCAATATTCCCGCCACGCCCAGCACCACTTGCCACTGCGTCTGCGTGATGCGTGCCAGGAAGGGCGTGACGTCGTCGTAGACCTCGAACACCGCCACGATGGGGCCGTCCGGCGACTGGCGAACCGGCAGGTACGTGGACAGCAGATCGCGATTTTCGATCGTGCGGTCAAAGGCGCTGAACTGGTTGCGGTGGGTCAACTCGCTGAGCACCCGGCCCGCGCGCGCGCCCTGGAATCCGGCGTTGCTGCTCTTGTCCTCACCGATCTGCTTGGCCTCGGACGAGAAGATGGTGCGACCGCGCAGGTCGTACACCTTGACCTTGGCCACCGACAAGCCCTTGACATGTTCGGCCAGCGACGCCGCCAGTGCGGCACGGCCCGGATGGTCCTTGAGCTGCGCGGTGGGCAAGGTCTCGGCGTTGGCTAGATAGGGTGCCAGGCGGGGCCACATCGAGTTGGCCAATACCACCGTGAGCGCCCGGTTGTTGGACTCGCCCATCGCCACCAGCGACCGCACCGCGAGGTCGCGGTAGAAGAAGGCCAGGGCAGCCGCGACAGCGATGATCGAGATCAGACTGGCGAGGGAAAAATAGCGCAGCAGCCTAAACATGTTCCACCCACCATCTCCCGGGAGCCGAGCGAACGACCATCATCCATCGTTGTCGACGCCTGGCCGCGGAAGTTGACGGCTTGCGGTGTGACGCAGTGCTCGGCCGCATGGGCTGCAGGTCGATGCACGGCCAGCCATAGAACCAACGCGCTTGATTAGGGCTCACCACCTCTCTCGAACCAGCGTGCTGCAGATGAGGGCAACCAGCGCCATGAAATTCAGCACGGCGCTTGCGGCATGCGAGTACTCCCATTGCACGCGAAGTGCCACCCAGTTTTCGGGCAGAAGTGTCCAGTTGCTGGTTTGCTGATTGACCGGAAACGTCCAGACCCAGAACACCAGCTGCGTTCCTGCAATGCAGATGAGGGCGGCGACGACCCACCCGAGTTCATTCGGCCGCGAACGAACCAGGATGGCGAGAACCGCGGTGGTGATCAATGCGGCAGCGACAATGACACCCAGCCATGCCCACCCCTCGTACAGCTTCTGAACGGTTTCGTATTCGGCCCGCGAGAGGCCCATCTTGTTGGGCAGCTGGAACACATGGGCGAGAGCCGGTGCCAGGGCCAGGGCCGCGAAAAGAAGAGCAAGGAAGCGAAAGACGAGCAGTGTCATGGGTGCTTCCCCAGTTTGCGATGCCTGTGCAGCAAGCCTTCGCATGGTTCGGTCAACGGACCCAGGAATTTGTTTATCGGCGCGCGCGATGAGGCAGGCCGTCAGACCGCGCCGCACCCCTCTGTAGGACAGTTCGCAATGTGGCCGCGCGGGGCGCCGACGCGTACCCTGGGGCCCTCGCCGGCGCACGTCGTCTGTGTATGATGATTTGTTGGAGGGAGCGCATCTGTCACACATCGGCGTCGTCATCGGTGCCCCGAAAGCTGGCGGCGTCATCTGGACCTTGGGCGCGAGTGCACTTCGCATCGAGGCAGCGCGCCGCGGGTTGCGCCTGAGCTGCGTCACAGCGCGCAATGTGGCCGAGCAGGCGGCCTGCTTGCTGCGCATGGTCGAGCAGGGCGTGGACGTGCTGGCGATCAAGCCGCTCGTCACGCTGGATGCCACGATGACGCACGCACTCGACAAGGCGCACGCGACCGCGGTCCCGCTCATCACGATCGACTCGACCATCGACCACCGCGCCGTCGTGTGCAACGTGGGCTCCGACAGTGGCGAAGCGCAACGCGACATCTCGGAATACGTCTTCAAGTTGCTGGGTGGCCGCGGGAAGGTGATCTTCTTGCGCGCAGACGCACGCCCGACGGTGGGCGCTGCACGCAACGCGAGCTTCGATGCGCTGCTGAAAGTGCATCCCGGCATCGAGCTCGTCGGCGAGGGGACCATCGATTGGGTCGCGCCCGTCTCGCGGCGCAAACAAGGCTTCGACGCGACCCAGCGTGCCCTGATCGGCTGCCCGCAGGTCGACGCCATCATCTCGACCAACGACGAAGCAGCACTCGGAGCGGTCGACGCCATTCTTGCGGCCGGGCGCCCCATGCCGCTCGTTTCCGGCTTCGATGGTTTGCCCGAGGCGCTGATGGCGATCCGCGAAAAACGCCTGACGGCGACTGTGCGCCAACTCGTGCCGGCCATCGCCCGCTCGACGCTGGATGTGGCGCAGGCCTTGATCCGCGGCGAGCTGTGCGCCCCTCGCGTACGCGTGCCCGTCGAGATGGTCACCTTCGACAACGTGATCGCCATCTCGCTCGAATCGATGCAATTCGTGCCGGCGCTGGTTCAGGAGCTGAGCGACAACAACGAGCAGCAGCGCGAACTTCAACAAGAAAAGATCGTCGCGCAATCGCGGGTCTTGAAGTCGGTGATCGAGGTGTCTCACGCAGTGGGGCACATGCGCGAGCCGCGCCAGATGAACCAGGCCTTCGTGAACGTGGTTCACGAGCAGTTCGAGCTTTGCGAGGCCGCGATCTTCACCTTGATCAAGGCCGATGAAGGCGGCGAACGATTGCAGTTGCAGTCGAGCGCGGGCCGTGCGGCTGCCGCATTGGGCAACGAAGAGGCGGCGTCATCGGATCTCGCACTTTTCACGAAGGTGATGGGCTCGGGCCAACCGGAGCTGTTGCGCTCGGCAGCCGTGCCGACCGACGGCGCGGCTTCGCCTGAGGCGGCCCTGCGATCGAGGCTGGTCGTGCCATTGCAAGTCGCGAGCCGCACCATCGGTGTGCTCGACCTGCGAAGCAAAAAGGCCGACGCCTTCGACCGGGACACGGTCCAGGTGTTGGAGGCCATCGCCCGGCTGCTCGCGGCGACACTCGAGAACGCCAACCTCTATGCCGAGACCGTGCGCCTGGCGGCGAACGAGCTGCGCGACAGCCAGGCCAAGGCGGCGCTCGCCGAACGTGCCCAGTTCCTCTCCAACCACGACGTGCTGACCGGTCTGCCCAATCGCCGCTTGTTCAACGAACTGCTCGAACAGGCCATCGTGGAGGCACGGCGCGACACGAAACAATTGGCCGTGCTGTTTCTCGATCTCGACCGCTTCAAGCAGATCAACGACACGCTGGGCCACGAGGCCGGTGACGAATTGCTGAATCAGGCCGCCGTGCGCCTCAAGGCCTGTCTGCGCGAGAGCGACACCGTGGCTCGGTTGGGCGGCGACGAGTTCGTGGTGCTGTTGCGAGAAATCGAAGAGGAGTATTCGACCGCAGCCGTGGCGCGCAAGATCATCCACGCCGTGGCTGAACCGTTCGTGCTGATCGGCCACGAGTTTCGCATCACTGGCAGCGTGGGCATTGCGCTTTATCCCGAAGACGGCCCCGATGAGCAGACGCTGACCAAGCACGCCGACATCGCGATGTACCACGCGAAGAAGGAAGGCAAGAACAACTTCCAGTTCTACTCGCAGCGGCTGAACACGAACTCGCTCGAACGCATGGCGCTCGAGGCGAGCCTGCGTCGCGCGCTGGAGCTGGGCGAGTTCAGGCTGCACTACCAGGCGAAGCTGGACATGAAGAGCTCGCGCATCACCGGCATGGAGGTATTGCTGCGCTGGCAGCACCCCGAGCTGGGCCTCGTGCTGCCGATGCAGTTCTTACCGGTTGCCGAGGAAACGGGGCTGATCGTGCCCATCGGCAATTGGGTCATCCGCACGGCGTGCTTGCAAAACATGGTGTGGCAGAGGCTCGGGCTGCCGCCCCTGGTGGTGTCGGTCAACATCACCACGCGCCAGTTCGCCGATGACAACCTGCTGCGCGACCTGCAGGCCATCCTCGCGGCCACCGGCATGGAGCCCAACCTGCTGGAGCTCGAAACCAATGAGCGCACGCTGGCTCGCGATACCCCGCGCACGCTGCAGATCCTGACGCAGCTGAAGGAAGCGGGCATCCGCATCGCCATCGACGACTTCGGCATGGGTTATTCGTCACTGTCGGCGTTGCGGCAGTTTCCGCTCGACGCCATCAAGATCGATCGATCGTTCGTGAGCGGCATCGACGGTGCGCAGGCCAACCCTGGCCTGGCGCACGCCATCATTGCGATGGGCCGCAGCCTGAGCCTGACCGTCGTTGCGCAAGGCGTGGAGACCCAGGAGCAGGCCGACTTCTTGCGCACCAATGCCTGTGACGAGTTCCAGGGCTTCTACTTCAACGCGCCGGTGTCTGCCGACGAGTTCACGACCATCTTGCGGCAAGGCAGCCCCGCCATTCCATAGCCCGGACGGGGTGGCTGCCTATGGCGTGCCAGTCAGCGGCTGCGGGGTCTGGAGCTGTAGAACGACGTGGCGACCGACTTTGCCCGATTGTTCTTGAGCACCGACCTCCTCGGGGCTTCGGGGCGCGGGATCGCAGGGTTCAGGAAATGGTTGTCGAAGAACACGCTGTTGGGCTCACTGTCATGGGCAGGACCATCCAGAGACGCGTGGATCATTTCGTGCAGCAAGGTCGTGTCGTTCGGGTCTCTTTCCTGTGAATTCAACAGGCAGAAGGGCCTGACCGTCTGAGTGCCGATGACCACGTTGCGCTTGGTCTCGCCGAAGTGCGCCGCCATTCGGCAGACGATCACTCTCAGCACCTGGGGAATTCCGGGCCGCATGTCTTCGGACATCTTGCGAAGCTGGATCAGGTTGTCATCGAACAGCAGGTTGTCGTTGAAAGGGATGATGTCGGCAACGGGGTTGCCGAAGGCGAGAGACAGGGTCACGCCATGCTCGAACAGGGCGTCTCTGGCGAAATCGACCTGCCGCGCGATCGGGAAACCATCCCCGCGGCTTGCCGTCGTCTGCGAAATGAAGATGCTCACCAGCGAGTTCAACGGCACCGGTTTTTCGTCTTGTCCTGCAACGGTTTTGGCGAGCGATGGCTGGCCACCGGCGAATTGCGAGGGGGGCGCTTCCAGGAGGCTTTGCGCACAATCGCCAGTCACCGGAAACGGCCGCTGGACCGAAAGCAACTCCCGGTCGAGCGCGGCGATGGTCATCTTTCCGACGATATTGTCCGCAGTCGATTGGTAGGTCCGGTTGATGATGCTGCGCCGTTGTTTGTACTGCAGGACGGCTGCGGCGGTCGAGTGTCCATAGGTCTGGGAAACCAGTTCGCTCCGATCGATGGTCGATCTGTCGATTCGGAACAGCGCAAACTGGATTTTGGCGACGTGCTCGCCCTTCGCTCCCAAGAGAACGTGCGCCTCATCCCTCACGGCGCAAGCTTCGAGTGCGGCATTTCCCCGGAACAGCAGCGATAAAAGGCCCATCACCAGCTCCCTGTGTTGAGTTGTTGCGCCCATCGCAGGGGTGGGCATCTGAACCCGCGGAATACCGGGGCAGTCTCGCACATGCGCCGGGGCTTGCGGCGCCAGTGACGGTAGCGCTGTCATCTGCCTACAATGGCGCATGTCTCTCGACACCCTTCCCCCGCGCCGCAGCCGGCGCAGCAGCGGGGCCGTGACCCTGCACGACGTGGCCAAACTGGCCGGCGTGGCGCCGATCACTGCGTCGCGTGCACTGAACTCCCCCGACCAGGTGTCGGCCGACGTGCTGAAGAAGGTCAGCGATGCGATCGCCCGCACCGGCTACGTGCCGAACCTGCTGGCCGGCGGCCTGGCCTCGGCGCGCAGCCGGCTGGTGGCGGCAGTGGTGCCAACCATCGCCGGGCCGGTGTTTCTGGAGACGGTGCAATCGCTGACCGAGGCGCTCGCAGAGCGCGGCTACCAGCTGATGCTGGGCCAGTCGGGTTACTCCGGCTCGCGCGAAGACGCACTGCTCGAAGCCATCATCGGCCGGCGGCCCGACGGCATCGTGCTCACCGGCATCATGCATTCCGCCGAGGGGCGCCGGCGTTTGCTGGCCTCGGGCATCCCGGTTGTCGAAACCTGGGATCTCACGCCCACGCCGATCGACATGCTGGTCGGCTTCTCCCATGTGGAAGTGGGCCGCGCAGTCGCAGCATTCCTCCACGCCAAAGGCCGGCGCCGCTTCGCCGTGGTGGCCGGAGACGACGAGCGCGCGACACGCCGGCTCGATGCCTTCGAAGCCGCGGCGATCGCGCTCGGCGTGGCGGAAGTGCGCCGGGTCGTCGTGCCCGCACCCACCACCTTGCGAAGTGGGCGCAGCGCACTGGGCTCGCTGCTGAGCGGCGGCGGCGAGATCGACGCGGTCTTTTGCAGCTCCGACCTGCTGGCCCTGGGGGTCCTGACCGAAGCGCTGGCCCGCGGCGTGGCGGTGCCTTCGCAGCTGGCGGTGGTGGGCTTCGGTGACATGAACTTTGCCGCCGATCTGCACCCGGCGTTGACCACCGTACGCATCAACGGCGCGGCGATCGGCCGCCAGGCCGCAACGTTCATCGTCGACCGCGCCGAAGGCCGCGGCGTGGCACAGCGGGTCATCGACATCGGCTTCTCGGTCGTCGACCGGAAAAGCGCCTGAGGAATCCGAATACGTAGTGTTCCCAACTTGCGTTTCCCATAAGGTAGCGCTACCATTTGGCCATCGCTTTCCAGAACCGCACCGCCCTTTCAACCCTGCCGCGCCCGCCATGCCCACCCAAGCCACCCCATCGATCACCGCCTTGCGCGTGATCCCTGTCGCCGGTCGCGACAGCATGCTGCTCAACCTGAGCGGCGCCCACGGCCCGTACTTCACGCGCAACCTGCTCGTCCTGACCGACAGTGCCGGCCGCAGCGGCGTGGGCGAAGTGCCGGGCGGTGAAAAGATCCGCCAGACGCTGGAAGACGCGCGCGAGCTGATCGTCGGCCAGCCGCTCGGCTCGCAGCAACGCTTGCTGCAGCAGGTGCAGCAGAAGTTCGCCGACCGCGACAGCGGCGGCCGCGGGCTGCAGACCTTCGACCTGCGCACCACGATCCACGCCGTCACGGCGATCGAGTCGGCCTTGCTCGACCTGCTTGGCCAGCACCTCGGCGTGCCGGTCGCGGCGCTGCTCGGCGAAGGCCAGCAGCGTGATGCGGTCGAGATGCTCGGTTACCTGTTCTACATCGGCGACAAGCACCAGACCGATCTGGCCTATGCCAGCGACGAAGGCGCCGACAACAACTGGTTTCGCCTGCGCCACGAAAAGGCGCTGACACCCGAAGCCGTGGTGCGCCTGGCCGAAGCGGCGCATGCACGCTACGGCTTCAACGACTTCAAGCTGAAGGGTGGCGCACTGCGTGCCGAAGAAGAAATCGATGCCATCAAGGCGCTGCACGAGCGCTTCCCAGAAGCGCGTGTCACGCTCGACCCCAACGGCGGCTGGTTGTTGAAAGACGCGATCCGACTGATGCGCGACATGCGCGGCGTGGTCGCCTACGCCGAAGACCCGTGCGGCGCCGAAGACGGCTTCTCGGGCCGCGAAGTGATGGCCGAGTTCCGCCGCGCCACCGGCTTGCCGACCGCTACCAACATGATCGCGACCGACTGGCGCCAGCTGAGCCACGCGCTCGCCTTGCAGTCGGTCGACATTCCGCTCGCCGACCCGCACTTCTGGACCATGGCCGGCTCGGTGCGCGTGGCCCAGACCTGCCGCGACTGGGGCCTGACCTGGGGCTCGCATTCGAACAACCACTTCGACGTATCGCTGGCGATGTTCACGCACGTCGGTGCTGCCGCGCCGGGCAAGGTGACGGCGATCGACACGCACTGGATCTGGCAGGACGGCCAGCGCCTCACGAAAGACCCGCTGCAGATCGTTGGCGGCCACGTGCAGGTGCCGAAGAAGCCGGGCCTGGGCGTCGAGCTCGACATGGTCGAGGTCGACAAGGCACACCAGCTCTACAAACAGCACGGCCTCGGCTCGCGCGACGACGCGATGGCGATGCAATACCTGATCCCCGGCTGGGCATTCAACCCCAAGCGGCCGGCGCTCGACCGCTGAGCGGCACGCGCGAACCTTCTCTCACTACCCAAGGACACCCCATGAAAATCGGATTCATCGGCCTCGGCATCATGGGCGCGCCCATGGCCTTGCACCTGCAGGGCGACGGCAACCAGCTCTTCGTCAACACCCGCGGCAAGGTGCCCGAGAGCGTGAAAACTTCCAGCGCCACGGTGTGCGCCAGCATCGCCGACGTGGCGCGCCAGGCCGACGTGATCTTCATCATGGTGCCGGACACGCCCGACGTGGAAGCGGTGCTGTTCGGCGAGAACGGCGTCGCGGCCGGCCTGCAGAAGGGCGGGTCCACGGGCCGAAAGATCGTCGTAGACATGAGCTCGATCTCACCGATCGCGACCAAGGGCTTCGCGCAGAAGATCAACGCGCTCGGCGCCGACTACGTGGATGCGCCGGTCTCGGGCGGCGAGGTCGGCGCCAAGGCGGCGTCGCTCACCATCATGTGCGGGGGCGATGAAGCCGTGTTCGAGAAGCTGCGCCCGCTGCTCGAAAAGATGGGCAAGAACATCACGCTCGTTGGTGGAAACGGCGACGGCCAGACCTGCAAGGTGGCCAACCAGATCATCGTGGCGCTGAACATCGCGGCCGTCGGCGAAGCGCTGCTGTTCGCCAGCAAGGCCGGGGCCGACCCGGCCAAGGTGCGCCAGGCACTGATGGGTGGTTTCGCCGCCAGCCGCATCCTCGAAGTGCACGGCGAACGCATGATCAAGCGCACCTTCAACCCGGGCTTTCGCATCCGCCTGCACCAGAAGGATCTGAGCCTGGCGATGCAGGGCGCGCGCGAGCTCGGTGTGGCCTTGCCGCAGACCGCGAGCGCGGCGCAGCTGATGCAGGTGTGCGCTGCCAACGGCATGGCCGACCTCGACCACTCGGCGCTCGTGAAAGCGCTGGAGCTGATGGCCGGGCACGACGTGGCCAAGGCTTGATGCCGCTGATTTCCGCGTGACCGCACGGCCGGCTGCCGCAGCAAACCAAAAAAGACGGAGACGAACCCATGCAAGAAGAGACCACGAACCCGCGCCGCGGCTTTCTGAAAGCTGCCGCAGGCACCGGCCTGGCGGCACTCGGCGGCGGTGCCGCGGCGCAGTCGTTCGAGTTCAAGCCGAACCAGCGCTACCCCGATCCGTCAGTGCAGATCCTCGACCCGAGCTTTGCGAAATACCGCATCTACAGCAGCACGATCGAGCAGGTGGCCAGCGGCATGCGTTGGGCCGAAGGGCCGGTCTATTTTCCGGAAGGTGGCTACCTGCTGGTGAGCGACATTCCGAACAACCGCATCATGAAGTACAGCGAGAAGGACGGCAGCTTCAGCGTCTTCCGCGGCCCCGCGAACTACGCCAACGGCAACACGCGCGACCGCCAGGGCCGGCTCGTGACCTGCGAGCATTCGGTGACACGCCGCATCACGCGCACCGAAAAAGACGGCAAGCTCACGGTGCTGGCCGACAGCTTCGAGGGCAAGCGCCTGAACGCGCCGAACGACATCGTCGTGAAGTCCGACGACAGCATCTGGTTCACCGACCCGATCTTCGGCATCAACGGCGAATGGGAAGGCTCGCGCGCCAAGCCCGAACAGGCCACGACCAACGTGTACCGGATCGGCAGCGACGGCAAGATCGGCGCGGTCATCACCGATCTGGTCAACCCGAACGGCCTGGCGTTTTCGCCCGACGAGAAAAAGCTCTACGTGGTCGAGTGGAAAGGCACACCGAACCGCAGCATCTGGAGCTTTGATGTGGGCGCCGACGGCACGCTGTCGAACAAGAGCAAGCTGATCGACGCGGCCGACCAGGGCGCGCTCGACGGTTTCCGCGTCGACCGCGACGGCAACCTCTGGTGTGGCTGGGGCAGCAACGGCGCACTGCAAGCCGAGCCGAGCGACGTGGGCGGCCGCAAGGTGTTCCAGCTCAAGGGCAAATCGGAAGATCTGGACGGCGTGATGGTGTTCAATCCGCAGGGCAAGCCCATCGCCCACATCCGCCTGCCCGAGCGTTGTGCCAACCTCTGCTTCGGCGGCCCGAAGAACAACCGCCTGTACATGGCAAGTTGCCACTCGGTGTATGCGCTGTATGTCGAGGCGCACGGCGCCACCTGACCCGAAACAAACTAGTCGAGGAAACCGAATGGACATGCCGGCCCACCAACTCACGATGACGGTGCTGATGACACCCGACATGGCCAACTTCGCCGGCAACGTGCACGGCGGCACGATCCTGAAGTTCCTCGACCAGGTGGCTTACGCCTGCGCAAGCCGTTATGCGGGGCGCTACGTCGTCACTCTGTCGGTCGACCAGGTGATGTTCCGCCAGCCGATCCACGTGGGCGAGCTGGTCACCTTCATGGCGGCGGTGAACCACACCGGCACCTCGTCGATGGAAGTGGGCATCAAGGTGATCACCGAAAACATCCGCACCCAGGAAACGCGCCACGCCAACAGCTGCTTCTTCACGATGGTGGCGGTGGGCGACGAGCGCAAGCCGGTGGCGGTGCGGCCACTCGTTCCGACCACGCCCGATGAACAGCGGCGCTTCGCGGCGGCCGAAGTGCGCAAACAGCTGCGGCAGGAATTCGGCAAACGTTTCGAAGCGCTCCGCGGCGCGCCTGCCGCTTGAGCGGCGGCAGGTTCGAATCGACGCGTTGCGGAAACCCAAGATGAACCACACTTCCACGACCTCGGGCGACCGCATCGAATGGGTGCACGTGTCGTCCTGCTACCTGCCGCTGGCCACGCCGATCAGCGACGCCAAGGTGCTGACCGGCCGGCAAAAGCCGATGACCGAGATCGCGATGCTGTTCGCGGAAATCAGAACGGCACAAGGCCACGAAGGCCTGGGCTTCAGCTACTCGAAACGTGCCGGCGGCCCGGGCCAGTTCGCGCATGCGAAAGAGATCGCGCCGGCGCTGATCGGCGAAGACCCGAGCGACATCGCGAAGCTCTGGAACAAGCTCTGCTGGGCCGGCGCGTCGGTGGGCCGCAGTGGTTTGTCGACGCAGGCCATCGGTGCCTTCGACGTGGCGCTCTATGACCTGAAGGCCAAACGCGCCGGCCTGTCGCTGGCCAAGCTGCTGGGTTCGTACCGTGATTCGGTGCGCTGCTACAACACCTCGGGCGGCTTCCTGCACACGCCGCTCGAGCAGTTGATGGTGAACGCCGCGGCCTCGATCGAGCGTGGCATCGGCGGCATCAAACTCAAGGTCGGCCAGCCGAACGCCGCGCTCGACATCCAGCGTGTCGAGGCGGTGCGCAAGCACCTGGGCGATGCGGTGCCGATCATGGTCGACGCCAACCAGCAATGGGACCGGCCCACGGCGCAACACATGTGCCGCATCTTCGAGCAGTTCAATCTCGTGTGGATCGAAGAGCCTCTCGACGCCTACGACCACGAAGGCCACGCCGCGCTCGCCGCGCAGTTCGACACGCCCATCGCCACCGGCGAGATGCTGACCAGTGCCGCCGAGCACGGTGAGCTGATCCGCCACCGCGCCGCCGATTACCTGATGCCCGACGCGCCGCGTGTGGGCGGCATCACACCGTTCCTGAAGATCGCCGCACAGGCCGAACACGCCAATCTGATGCTCGCGCCCCACTTCGCGATGGAGTTGCACGTGCACCTGGGCGCGGCCTACCCCACCGAGCCCTGGGTCGAACACTTCGACTGGCTCGAGCCGCTGTTCAACGAACGCCTTCAGATCGAGGGCGGGCGCATGCTCGTGCCGACACGGCCCGGGCTCGGCGTGAGCCTCAGCGAGCAGGCCCGCGCGTGGACGCGCGAGCAGGCACAAACCGGCGTGCGGCCATGAGCCGCCGGGTTTCATTTCCCGTCGCCGGCGAGCCCCGCCTCGCCCGCTTGATTTCAAAAGTCGGCGCCAAGCGCCACCCATCCTCAGGAGACTCCGCATGAGAAAGATTCTGTCCACCCTCGCCTTCGGCCTCGTCAGCATGGCGGGCGCCCAGGCCGCCTGGCCCGACAAGCCGGTCACGCTCCTGGTGCCGTTCCCGCCCGGCGGTTCGACCGACATGATCGCGCGCACCGTCGGCACCAAGCTGCAGGAAAAGTTCGGCACCACTTTCATCGTCGACAACAAGGCCGGCGCAGGCGGCACGGTCGGTGCGGCGGCGGCAAAGCGGGCCGCCCCCGACGGCTACACGATCTTCGTCTCGTCGCTCGGGCCGTTCGTGATCGGGCCGCACCTGATCAAGAGCCCGGGCTACGACGCGTTGAAAGACTTCGACTACATCACCGTGGCCGTGCAGGCGCCCAACATCCTGACGGTGCCGGCGAACTCGCCCCACAAGTCGCTGGCCGACGTGATCGCGTACCACAAGGCCAACCCCGGCAAGATGAGTTTCGCTTCGGCCGGCAACGGCTCCAGCGACCACCTCACCGCCGAACTGTTCTGGCAACAGACGGGCACCACCGGCTTGCACATTCCGTACAAGGGCGGCGCGCCGGCGATGTCCGACCTGCTCGGCGGCCAGGTCGATGCGACCTTCATGAACATCAACACCGGCATCACCAACATCCGCGCCGGCAAGCTGCGCGCGCTGGCCATCACCAGCACCAAGCGCTCGCCGCTGTTGCCCGATGTGCCGACGATGGAAGAGTCGGGCCTGAAGGGCGTGACGGTCTATTCGTGGCAGGCCATCGCCGCGCCCAAGGGCCTGCCGGCCGACATCAAGGCCAAGTTGCACGAAGGCATCGTGGCGGCGCTGAACGACCCGGCGGTCAAGCCCAAGCTGCTCGAACTCGGCTTCGAGATCGTGGGCAACACCCCCGAGCAGTTCACCGCGTTCCAGGCCTCGGAGTTCGCGCGCTGGAAGAAGGTGATCGAGGTCGGCAAGATCACCGCCGACTGACAGCACCCGTTTCATTGAGGAGCTTTTGATGCCCGAGACCGCCGCCGCCTTGGTGCCGCTGACGATCCGCATGCACGAGCGCGACAACGTCGCGATCGTGGCCAACGACGGCGGCCTGCCACCCGGCACGAAGCTGGCTTCGGGCCTGGTGCTGTGCGACCGCGTGCCGCAAGGCCACAAGGTGGCGCTGGTCGGCATCAAGGCCGACGCGCCGGTGCTGCGTTATGGCATCGCCATCGGCTACGCGCTGAAAGACATCCCGGCTGGCAGCTGGGTGCACGAGCGCCTGCTGAAAATGCCCGACGCGCGTGCGCTCGACAACCTGCCGATCGCAACCGTGAAGCCCGCCGCGTTGCCGCCGCTCGAGGGTTACAGCTTCGAGGGCTACCGCAATGCCGACGGTTCGGTGGGCACGCGCAACATCCTCGCGATCACGACCACGGTGCAGTGCGTCGCCGGCGTGGTCGACTTCGCGGTGCAGCGCATCAAGGCCGAGCTGCTGCCGCGCTTTCCGAACGTCGACGACGTGGTGGGCCTGGAGCACACCTACGGCTGCGGCGTGGCGATCGACGCGCCGGGCGCGGAGATTCCGATCCGCACGCTGCGCAACATCAGCCTGAACCCGAACTTCGGCGGCGAGGTGATGGTGGTGAGCCTGGGCTGCGAAAAGCTGCAACCTGAACGTTTGATGCCGCCGGGGAGCTTCGCGATCGTCGACGAGCGCAGCGTGGCCGATGTGGGCGCCAGTGCCGACGCCGCGCTCGACGTGGTGTGCCTGCAAGACGACGCTCACGTCGGCTTCATGTCGATGGTCGATTCGATCATGTCGACCGCGCAGTTGCACCTCGAGCGACTGAACGCGCGTGTGCGTGAAACCGTACCGGCGAGTGAGCTCGTGGTCGGCGTGCAGTGTGGGGGCAGCGACGCCTTTTCGGGTGTCACCGCCAACCCGGCGGTGGGCTTTTGCACCGACCTGCTGGTGCGCGCCGGCGCGAGCGTGATGTTTTCCGAGACCACCGAAGTGCGCGACGGCATCGACCAGCTCACTTCGCGTGCCACCACGCCGGAAGTTGCTGAACAGATGATCCGCGAGATGGCCTGGTACGACGCCTACCTGCAGCGCGGCAGCGCCGACCGCAGCGCCAACACGACGCCGGGCAACAAGAAGGGCGGCTTGTCGAACATCGTCGAGAAGGCGATGGGCTCGATCGTCAAGTCCGGCTCGTCGCCGATCTCGGGCGTGCTCTCGCCCGGCGACAAGCTCAAACAAAAAGGCCTGACCTACGCCGCCACGCCGGCCAGCGACTTCATCTGCGGCACGCTGCAATTGGCCGCCGGCATGAACCTGCACGTGTTCACCACCGGGCGCGGCACGCCTTACGGGTTGGCGGCCGTGCCGGTGATCAAGGTCGCCACGCGCAGCGATCTGGCGCGGCGCTGGCACGACCTGATGGACATCAATGCCGGCAGCATCGCCGACGGCTCGAAAACCATCGAAGAAGTGGGCTGGGAGATGTTCCGCCTGATGCTCGAAGTGGCCAGCGGCCGCAAGAAGACCTGGGCCGAGCAGTGGAAGCTGCACAACGCGCTGGTGCTCTTCAACCCCGCGCCGGTGACTTGAGCGCCGCGCGGCGGCCCGCGAAAAAGTAAGCGCAGGCTCCGCTCAATCCTCTTGACCCGGCTCGACCCAGGCCCATTCCAGCAGTTCCGCCAGCCGCCGCACGACCCACGCGGCCTCGGCTTCGTTCAGGCCGGAGGGCCCGGCCAGCAGACCCTGGTGGCAGCGCTTGAGAACTTCGTCGGTGCTCAGGCCGACATCGTGGTGCTGAGCGCGCGCGTATTCGTGCAGGTGCTGGGCGAGTTCCTCGCACAACTCGTAGCGGGCCGTGACGAGCGCGCGTGTGGCGCCGGCCTTCAAGCCGCCGGGGCCGAGGTAGAGCGCGACGAAGGAGTCGGGCACTTCGAGCTGGTTGTGGTCGTACATGGCATTGATGTACCACGGGTGCAGAGTGGGGGGGTGCTCCGCGCTCTGGCATGCTGTTCGCTCGACACGACTTCACCGAGGCATCGCCATGAACGACAGCATGCAGCCCGCCGCGCAAACCTTCGACCGCCGCACCGAAGACATCGGCAACATCGTCGAGTTCGGTCACGTCAACATCCGCGTGCCGGACCAGCAGCGGGCGATTATTTTCTACGTCATGGGCCTGGGCCTGACCCGCGACCCCTACCTCGTGACCGGCGTGGACAACGCCTGGATCAACGTCGGTACCAGCCAGTTCCACCTGCCGGTCGGCCCGGCCCAGGTGCTGCGCGGCACCACCGGCCTGGTGATGTCCGACCTGGACGCGTTGCTGAGACGGTTGGCCCACATCGCGCCCCGAATCGAGGGCACGCAGTTCGCCTTCGCCCGGGCTGGTGAGCAGGTGAACGTGATCTGCCCGTGGGGCAACCGGATCCGGGTGCACGCGCCCGACGCCACCCGTTTTGGTGCGATGACCTTGGGCATGCCCTATGTCGAGATCGACACTCGCCCCGGCACAGCCGCAGGCGTTGCGCGCTTCTACACGCAGGTGCTGGGGTCACCGGCGCATCTTGGCGAAGACGGCAGCGGCGTTTTTGCCCGCGTTCCGGTCGGCCTACACGGAAGCCTGGTGTTCCGCGAACGGCGCGGCGAGCCGGCACCCTACGACGGCCACCACATCCAGATCGCTGTGGCCGACTTTTCGGGCGTGCACCGGCGGCTGCTCGAGCGCGGGCTGGTCACGGAAGAAAGCAACCAGAGCCAGTACCGATTCGAGCACATCGTCGACCCCGACAGCACGGAGGTGCTCGTCACGCTGGAGCATGAGGTGCGCAGCATGCGCCACCCCATGTACGCGCGCGCCCTGGTCAACCGCAACCCAGCCAGCACCAACACGCACTATGCCGCGGGGCACGAGGCCGCCCCGTGGCAAATGCCGCCAACTTGACCGACGCTGCGCAGGAAACGTTACCTGCCGATACACGGATTGCCGGGCGTCTGCGGGTAAGGTGCAGTACATATCGGGTCCTCAGGGACAAGGGGTTCACACGGGGCCTGGAGTGTCGTAAAAGGAGGCACCCATTCGGGGTGCAAAGAGGGTCCCGGGGCCAGCCCGGGGAATCCGTTTCAGCTGGAGTTGTGAAATGGTTCAACGCAAGAGTGCAATGACGGCAAGGCGGCGCGTGTGGCGCGTCTCCGAGGCCGCGCCTTTGGGTGAGTTTGTCTACCCTGACGAATTGCCGCCCAAGCGGCCGGCGGCAAACGATGGCGAGCCGGTCGACCCGGGCTGGCGCATGTCGTCCTTCGAATTGACCCACGGACTCGAAGTCAGCGAGGCCCCTGCCGACACCGTCCCCGGCGACGTGTTCGACGAGTTGTTCCGGCGCTGATGGGTGTGCTGGCGCCGCGGCGCCTGGCGACCCACTTGAACTTCTTTACACACGGCAGCGGTTGACACCCGCCGCCCCGCCGGCATCTGACTGCCAGGCGCCACATGTGCCCTTTTGCAGCCCAGCGCGTCCGGCGCGCCCCGCGCAGGCTTGTGCTGGCCGCCAGCGTGCAACTTTCCCGGCCCGCCTTCACTCTGAGAATGGGTCGCAGGAATATACTGAGGTGTCATTTGAATCACGTTCACGCAGCCAAGCACAAGGGGTCGTTGATGGGTGCCAAACTCAAGGTCGCTGGGTGGCTCGCCGTGGGCGCAGTCACCGGTGCGCTCGCCACGATGCAGCTGCAAGCGACCGCGCGCAACGGCGTCTCGCAACTTCCGCTTGAAGAATTGCAACAGTTGGCCGCCGTGTTCGGCATGGTCAAGACCGACTACGTGGAGCCGGTCGACGAAAAAAAGCTGATCAGCGACGCCATCGGCGGCATGGTCGCCGGGCTCGACCCGCACTCGCAGTACTTCGACAAGAAGAGCTTCCGCGAATTCCGCGAATCGACGACCGGCCGCTTCGTCGGCATCGGCATCGAAATGGGCATGGAAGACGGTCTGGTCAAGGTCGTCAGCCCGATCGAAGGCTCGCCCGCGTTCCGCGCCGGAATGAAGAGCGGCGACCTCATCACCAAGATCGACGACACCCTGGTCAAGGGCCTGACCGTTGACCAGGCCGTCAAGCGCATGCGCGGCGAGCCCAACACCAAGGTCGTGCTGACCGTCTTCCGCAAGACCGAAAGCCGCAGCTTCCCGGTGACCATCGTGCGCGAGGAAATTCGCGTGCAGAGCGTTCGCTCCAAGGTGATCGAGCCGGGTTACGCCTGGCTGCGCGTCAGCCAGTTCCAGGACCGCACCGTCGAAGATTTCTCGCGCAAGCTCGAAGAGATCTACAAGCAGGAACCCAACCTGAAGGGTCTGGTGCTCGACCTGCGCAACGACCCGGGCGGCCTGCTCGAAGGCGCGGTGGCCATTTCGGCGGCGTTCCTGCCGAGCGACGTGGTGGTGGTCTCGACCAACGGCCAGATCGCCGATTCGAAGCAAACCTTCAAGGCGGCACCGGAGTACTACCAGCGCCGGGGTGGCTCCGACCCGCTGCGCAAGGTGCCCGACGCCGTCAAGCGTGTGCCCTTGATCGTGCTGGTGAACGAAGGCTCGGCCTCGGCCAGCGAGATCGTCGCCGGCGCACTGCAAGACCACAAGCGCGCCACCATCATGGGCGCGCAGACCTTCGGCAAGGGCTCGGTGCAGACCGTGCGCCAGCTCTCGCCGGAAACCGCACTGAAGATCACCACCGCGCGTTATTACACGCCGAGCGGCGCGTCGATCCAGGCCAAGGGCATCGTGCCCGACGTGATGCTCGACGAAACCGCCGAAGGCAACCTCTTCGCCGCGCTGCGCACCCGTGAAGCCGACCTCGAGAAACATCTGCAAAGCGGCCAGGGCGCCGAGCAGAAAGACGAAGCGCGCGAAAAGGCCCGCGACGAAGCGCGCAAGAAGCTCGAAGAAGACATGGCGAAGAAGGCCGGCACGGCGCCCAAGCCACCGATCGAATTCGGCAGCACCGAAGACTTCCAGCTGACCCAGGCGCTCAACCGCCTGAAAGGCAAGACCGTGATGGTCAGCAAGACCGCCGTCGAGCGCAAGGCCGAGGCCGAGACCAACAACTGAAGCTTCCCCAGCCCCACCCAAACGCCCGTGCGACCCACGGGCGTTTTAGTTTGTATGCTGCGCGCATGGACGACACCCAGCTGCTGCGCTATTCGCGCCACATCCTGCTCGACGAGATCGGCATCGAAGGGCAACAAAGCCTGCTGGCGGCACACGCGCTGGTGATCGGCGCCGGTGGGCTGGGCTCGCCGGTGGCGCTTTACCTCGGTACCGCAGGGGTGGGCACGCTCACGTTGGTGGACCACGACACGGTCGACCTGACCAACCTGCAGCGCCAGATCGCACATGCGCTCGCACGCGTCGGCCGCCCCAAGGTCGAGTCGGCGGCGCTCAGCGTCAACGCGATCAACCCCGACGTGCGGGTCGTCGCGTTGCAGGAACGCGCCGATGCCGCGCGCCTCGACGCGCTGGTTCGTGAAGCCGACGTCGTCGTAGATTGCAGCGACAACTTCGCAACCCGCCACGCCGTGAACGCGGCCTGCGTGGCGCACGGCAAACCGCTGGTCTCGGGCGCGGCGATCGGCTTCGACGGCCAGATCTCGGTCTACGACACCCGCTCGCCCGCGAACCCCTGTTATGCCTGCCTGTTCCCGCGAGACGCCGTGATCGAGGAAGTGCAGTGTTCGACGATGGGCGTGTTCGCGCCGCTGGTCGGCATCATCGGCAGCATGCAGGCGGCCGAAGCGCTGAAGTTGTTGATGGGCGTGGGCACGTCGCTCGCGGGGCAGCTGCAAATGATCGACGCGCGCGCGATGGAGTGGACGCAGATTCGCACCGCGCGCAGCGCCGACTGCCCGGTGTGTGCGCAGCGGCGTTCGCAGGGCAAGGCCTGACCGAGCCTCCTCAGGCCTCGCCGAGGCTTTGCCACAGCGCCTCGGGCACGACGATCCCCTCGGCCTGCGCGGCCACCAGCAGGGCCTCGCGCCGCGCGCCGGGCAGGCGCACACCGTCGTCGACCAGCATCTCGTGCACCAGCACTTCGACGCGGTCGAGAAAAGCCTCGCGGCCCGCGAGCGCGCCGGGGTCGAGCACGATGAAGGTCTGGCCGATGCGCGGTGTGTTGCCGGCGTCGCTGAAGAAGCTCGAGGCCTCGAAACCGAAACTGGCGCCGATCAGTGCCGTGACGAGCAATTCGACCACCAGCGCCAGCATCGCGCCCTTGGCGCTGGTGGCTGCGCCGATCGGCAGCATCGAGCCGTCCATGCCGGCTTGTGGGTCGGTGGTGGGCTGGCCGTTGGCGTCGAGCGCCCAGCCGAGGGGAATGCTCTTGCCCTGCTGCACGGCCACCATCAGCTTGCCGCGCGCCACTTCGCTCAGGCTCAGGTCGATCATCAAGGGCACATCGTTGCGGCGCGGGAAGATCGCGGCCATCGGGTTGGTGCCGAAGATCGGGTGCCGCCCGCCGGCCGCGGGCATCGCCGAAGGCGCATTCGCAAAGCCCAGGCCGACCAGGCCGGCCGCGGCCGCCACCCGCAGGTGATCGACCAGCACACCGGCATGGTGGCTGTTCACCACGCCGACCACGCTGATGCCGAACTCTTGCGCACGCCGCATCGCTTCGGCCACAGCCAGCTCGCAGGCGGGGAAGGCCAGACCGGTGCCGGCATCGACCACGGCGGCGGCGCCGCGGCTCTTCACGACCGCGGCCACCGCCGCCCCGTCGACCCGCCCGTGCCGCAAGTGCCCGGCGTATTGCGCCACACGGCTCAGGCCGTGCGAGGCCAGGCCCTGCGCTTCGGCCAGCACCAGCGCACGCGCGGTCGCCTCGGCCATCGCCGGGCCGGCGCCGGCCTGCTGCAGCGCTGCGCTGGCACGCACCCGAGCCTGCGCCATTGAGATGTTCGGCACCGGTGGCCTCCTGTTTCGCACCCATCGTGCCGGGGCGATCTTAGTGGCGCCCGACGATCGACACGAACACGCCTTCGCACTTGCCTTAAGCTGTGCGCCATGAGCAAACAGAGCCGACGCAGGACCCGCAATTTCCCGACCGCGAAGCAAGACGCGAACGCCGGATCGACCCAGCCGCTGTCGCGCTACGAAGGCCCGGAAAGTTCATACCGGCTCGCCTTCACCGACACCGACTTCCTGCTGCGCGAAGAGATGCGCCCGGTGCGCATGCAGCTCGAACTGCTCAAGCCCGAAATGGTGCAGGACGAACAAGGCATCGAGTCGACGATCGTGATCTTCGGCAGCGCGCGCATCGTGCCGCGCGAGACGGCGCAACGCCTGCTCGACGACGCCCGCTCGGCCAACAATGCCACCGCTCTCGCGCTGGCCGAACGCCACGTGGCGATGTCGCACTACTACGAAGAAGCGCGGCGTTTCGCGGCACTCGTGACGCGCAAGTCGGCCCAGCTCGCGACGCCGATCTATGTGGTCACCGGCGGCGGCCCCGGCATCATGGAAGCCGGCAACCGCGGTGCTTTCGAAGCCGGCGGCAAGAGCATCGGCCTGAACATCGTGCTGCAGCACGAGCAGGCGCCCAACCCCTACATCACGCCCGAGCTGTGTTTCCAATTCCACTACTTCGGCCTGCGCAAGATGCACTTCCTGATGCGCTCGGTGGCGCTGGTGTGTTTCCCCGGCGGCTTCGGCACGCTCGACGAAATGTTCGAGGCGCTCACGCTCATTCAAACCGGCAAGTCGCGGCGCCGCCCCGTGCTGCTGTTCGGCCGCGAGTTCTGGACCCGGCTGATCAACTTCGAGCAGCTCGTCGAGACCGGCATGATCAGCGCGCTCGACCTGCAGCTGTTCCGCTTCGTCGAGACCGCCGAAGAAGCCTGGAGTCTGCTCGAAGCCGAGGTCGGCTTCGAGCTGCGCGAGTCCGACAAGGCCTTGCCCGCCGCCGATCTGTGACGCCGCTTCTGGAAACCACATGAACAAACTTGTCAGCCTGATCGGCGCGCCCACCGACATCGGCGCCGGCAGCCGCGGCGCCAGCATGGGGCCCGAGGCGCTGCGGGTGGCGAACATCGTCAGCGTGCTCGAGGGCCACGGCCTCGAAGTGCTCGACCGTGGCAACCTCAGTGGCCCGGCCAACCCCTGGCTGCCGCCGGTCGATGGTTACCGGCACCTGAACGAAGTGGTGGCCTGGAACGTGGCCGTGCACGAAGCGATGCTCGCCGAGCTGAAACTCGGCCGCCTGCCGATCCTGCTCGGTGGTGACCACTGCCTGGGCATCGGCTCGATCAGCGCGGTGGCACGCTACTGCCGCGAGGCCGGCAAGAAGCTGCGCGTGTTGTGGCTCGACGCGCACGCCGACTTCAACACCAACTCGCTCACGCCGAGTGGCAACATTCACGGCATGCCGGTCGCGTGCCTGTGCGGCAACGGCCCGCAGGCGCTGATCGAGATCGGCGGCACGGTGCCGGCAATCAACCCGAAAGTGATCCGCCAGATCGGCATCCGCAGCGTCGACCAGGGCGAGAAGCGCCTGGTGCACGAGACCGGCCTCGAAGTGTTCGACATGCGCTACATCGACGAGATGGGCATGCGCCACACCATGGAGCTGGCGCTGGCCACGCTCGACGCCAACACCCACCTGCACGTCAGCTTCGACGTCGACTTTCTCGACGCCGACCTCGCCCCCGGCGTGGGCACCACCGTGAAAGGCGGGCCGACCTACCGCGAAGCGCAGCTATGCATGGAAATGATCGCCGACACCGGGCGCCTGGCGTCGCTCGACGTGATGGAACTGAACCCGGCACTCGACGTGCGCAACGGCACCGCGATCGTCGCGGTCGACCTGATCGAGAGCCTGTTCGGCAAGAGCACCTTGATGCGGTCTTGAGCGCCTGTTGACCGCCGGGCAAACGCGGCGACAATCCGACTCCCCGATCCACCGGCACCGACCGAACGTGCAACAAACCCCCCTCTCGAACGACGAGCCCGCGGCACCCGCCCCGGTTGTTGACGCGCCCGCCGCCGCGCCGGAAATCGCCGAGCTCGCGCCGGTCGTCCCCGACCTCTCGCCGGCCGCCTGCGCCGCACGCCTGGCCGAGCTGTTCCCCGCGCTCTTCGCCAGCAATGTGCCGCAGCCTTTGAAGCTGCGCATCCAGGCCGACATCCAGCAGCGCGCGCCCGGCACCTTCACGAAGAAGTCGCTGTCGATCTTCCTGCACCGCCACACCACGAACACCGCATACCTGCGCGCGGTCGCGAACGCGCCGCAGCGCATCGACCTCGACGGCCAGCCCGCGGGCGACATCGCCGAC
>Ga0307516_10002783_pt1 | contig 23091 bp, 15 predicted proteins | sample 19_EM_MG_FD_203310 | JGI IMG/M metagenome (GOLD analysis project Ga0307516, IMG submission 203310) | Populus trichocarpa ectomycorrhiza microbial communities from riparian zone in the Pacific Northwest, United States - 19_EM | ecosystem: Host-associated > Plants > Roots > Unclassified | place... | reverse complement strand
CGGGGTCGTCAGGCCATCAACGGCCCAATCCTATTATAGCCTGAGCTATGAATCCTTTGTCATACCGCTGGTAAAAGCCATGCAGGAACAGCACCAGATCCTTGCGGCGCAGGAACAACAGATCGCCGCCCTGGAAAAAATTATCCGGAGCAAGGAGGAGCAATATAAAAAAGTGGCCGCTCTGCAAGCGGACATCGCGGAACTAAACCAATTGATCGGCACCTTAAAAAAAGACCATGAAAAAAAATAATGTATGCCTGCTGATCCTCGCTATTAGCATAACGGCCACACAGGTCCGGGGTCAGGCAGTAAGCATCAACGAAGACAACTCCGCACCCAATGCGCACGCCATACTGGACGTCAGATCCTTCAACAAAGGAGTGCTCATCCCCCGGGTAAGCACGACAGGCCGCCTGGCCATCCCCAATACGAAGGGTTTACTGGTGTATGACAGTACGGCGGGCTCCTTCTGGTACAACAACGGCTCGTCCTGGCAACCGCTGACCCTGGAAGGGGCATCGACCGATTCGGGCTGGTCGCTGAACGGCAACAGCAGTGGCGTCAAACCGATCTTTATCGGCACTACCGACGGTAAGGCTTTTGGCATAAAAGTGAACGGGCGGCCATCCGGACTGATCGACTCCGTTTCCGGCAACAGCTCCTGGGGTTATGGCACCGGCTTATTCCGCGGCTCCGGCAGCGCCCACCATAATACGGCGCTCGGTCATTTTGCACTGTCCTCCAATACCACCGGTGTAAATAATACGGCCGGCGGCAGTTATGCATTGTTCAGCAACAGCAGCGGAACTTTCAATACGGCCGTCGGCAGCTCCGCGATGTACTCCAATACGACGGGAAGCCAGAATGTGGCGATCGGGGACGGGTCGATGCAATTGAACACCGTTGGGTCCTTTAATACGGCGAATGGCAGCGGCTCCCTGCACTCGAATACCATCGGCAGTTATAACACGGCCACTGGTTATCAGGCCCTGTATTCGAATACCACAGGATCGGATAATACGGCCACCGGTTATCAGGCCCTGTTCTCCAATACCGATGGGGAGTTTAATACGGCCAGCGGCGCCTATTCCCTTTATAGTAATACCATCGGCGAATCCAATACGGCCTGCGGAGCGTATTCGCTCTATTCCAACAGCACGGGTTTGCAGAATCTGGCCCTCGGAAGCCACGCGCTCTATTCCAATACTTTTGGAAATGCCAATGCGGCTGGCGGGTATTATTCCCTCTATGCAAATACGGAAGGGACGAACAATATTGCGGGCGGGGATTCTTCCCTGCTGAATACTACCACCGGTAATTCTAATATCGGAATAGGACAGGGGGCGTTGAAGACGAATAGTACCGGCAGCGGGAATATTGCCATCGGGGCAGGGGCCGACGTCAGCTCCGCCAACCTTTCCAATGCGATAGCCCTTGGCGCCGGCGCCATTGTGAACGCTTCCAACAAGATCCGCATCGGCAACAGCGCCGTCACCGTCATCGAAGGCCAGGTGCCTTTTACCACTCCTTCCGACGGACGATTCAAATACCAGGTAAAGGAAGACGTGAAGGGGTTGGATTTTATCCTCCAGCTGCGCCCCCTGACCTATCGGTTCGATACCCGGCGCTTCGACGATCAGGTAAAGGAAGCCCAGCCAGGGACCCGGGCTACCAATCCTGCAATGGAGACCGCGTATAAACAAGCTTCGGCCATTCGGCGCAGCGGCTTTATCGCACAGGAGGTCGAAAAGGCGGCGACTGCCGCCGGATATGATTTCAGTGGCATTATCAGGCCTGCCGCGGAGCAGGATCATTACGGTCTCAGCTATGCGGCATTCGTAGTGCCGCTGGTGAAGGGCATGCAGGAAGAGCAGCAGCTTATCAGGGCCCAGGACGAGAAATTAGCGTCCCTGCAGGAAAGGATCCGGAAGAATAATGAGCTGTGCCAACAAATACCTGACATGGAACAACAACTGGCCAGGCTGCTGCAGCTGGCCAGATCTTTAAAACCGGCCAGACAATCCGGATCTCATTAAACGAATAAACATTTCCCATGATAAAAAATAAGATCATCTTACTGATATGGACCTCCGGATTGCTTTCCGTCACCGGGTATGGGCAGCGTATTGCGATCAATGAGGATGGGTCCGCTCCCAATCCCAATGCCATACTGGACATAAAGTCGTTCACCAAAGGCATCCTGATCCCGCGGGTAAGTACGGCAGGCCGCCTGGCCATCCCCAATACTAAGGGCCTGCTCGTCTATGATACTACGGCCGGCTCTTTCTGGTACAACACGGGCGCACAGTGGCTGACGTTCGGCCTGGGGAGCCCTTCGTCATCAAGCTGGCTGCTGAATGGCAACGGCGGACTGGCCGCTAAGAATTTCCTGGGCATCCTGGATAAAAAGCCACTTGTATTCAGCATCAATGGCCAGGCTTCCGGCCTGATCGATCCGACTTCCGGCAATACCTTCTGGGGTTACAAAAGCGGCCAGTCTGACCGGCCCGATCTGGGGGGCAGGGACAACGCAGCCATCGGTATCAGTTCCCTATCGGCCAATACCAGCGGGAATTTCAACACCGCTGTCGGAACGAATTCGATGAATGGCAATACGGACGGACAACTAAATACCGCAGTGGGAAGTTTTTCGATGTTTGACGACGGAAGTTTTCAAAATGTGGCGGTAGGGGATGGGGCCAACCAATTCGGAGGCGGGATTTCCAATACGGCCAATGGGTCGGGCGCCCTGAATTCCGCGGGTGGGTTCGAGAACCTGGCCAGCGGCTATAATGCATTGCACTCCAGCCATGGTACTTTTGACAATACGGCTGTGGGGCATAACGCACTCTTTTCAAATACCGGCTTCGGCGCACAATTCATTACGGCCATTGGCGCCTGGTCATTTTATCAAAATAGGAATCACGGGTTTAAGACGGCCATTGGCGCCTTTACGGGGGTTGCCGATACCGCAGTCAACAATACGTTCGCGGGTTCTTTCGCGGCCTATTCTAATACCAGTGGATTCGAATTGGTTGCTTTCGGAAGCCAGGCGCTTTATGCAAATACGACAGGAGGTTTCAGCACGGCCATAGGAGCGGCGGCGCTTTCCAACAATAATACCGGACAAGACAACGTGGCGGCAGGCGCGGGTGCGCTGTCCGGAAATATCACGGGATTTAACAACCTTGCCGTCGGGCATGCTGCAAATGTCACCTCGGGCAATCTTAACAACGCCACGGTCATCGGTCTGAACGCCAGCGTCAATGCCTCCAATAAGGTGCGCCTCGGCAACAGCTCCGTCACGGTCATCGAGGGGCAGGTGCCTTTTACCACCCCTTCGGATGGAAGGTTCAAATACCAGGTAAGAGAAGATGTGAAGGGCCTGGATTTTATCATGCGGCTCCGTCCCGTGACCTATCTGTTCGATACCCGGCGTTTCGACCAGCAAGCCCTGATCACTAAAACCTTGTCGGCCAAAGACCCGCGGATAAAAAACGTAGCGCTGCCCACGCTGTCCCTACCCTCTATGGATCTCCTGACCCGGTCCGTTTATGCGGAGGACGCTTCGGCCATACGACGCACCGGCTTCATTGCCCAGGAAGTGGAGCGGGCCGCGGATTCGGCAGGATATGATTTCAGCGGTGTTATCCGACCAGCCAACGAGCAGGACCACTATAGTCTGAGCTATGAATCCTTTGTAATGCCCCTGGTAAAAGGCATGCAGGAGCAGCAACGGCTGATCGATACGCAATATCAAAAGATCGCCGCCCTGCGGAAAATGATCCGGGAGAATGATGCTCTCAGTGAACAAGTACCGGCCCTCGAACAGCAGGCGGCCACATTACATCAGCTCGTCAACGCGCTGCAGGCAAACACCGCACACCGGTAATACAGCATCCCATGAGTTTTTATTATAAATCTAAAATCCTGTTTAATCACCAAAATTCCAATCATGACAAAGACCCAATGGATCCAACTGGCACTGGCTGCCACTTTATTCACGACCCGTGCAACGGCACAGAATGTAGGCATTAACGAAGACGGCTCCGCGCCAAACCCAAATGCAATGCTCGATGTAAAATCGTTTAACAAAGGACTGCTGGTCCCACGGGTAAGCACTACCGGCCGCCTGGCTATCCCCAACACAAAGGGATTGCTGGTCTTTGATACTACGGCCGGTACCTTCTGGTACAACAACGGTACGGCCTGGCAGAACATGTCGGCAGGCAGCACAGGTACAAGCTGGTCGCTGGCAGGTAACAGCAATACAGTGGCGGCCAATTTCCTGGGGACGAGGGATAATGCGCCCCTCACGATACTGGTGAACAACCGGCTCGCGGGATGGGTCGACACCATCCGCCAGAACACCTTCTGGGGATATAACTCGGGAAGCCCGGCCTCCCAGGACAGGACCGCCCCCGGCCTCTCCGGCAATAACTACAACACGGGGCTCGGATATTTATCCCTTCACGCCGTCAGCACCGGCGAAAGGAATACCGGCGCCGGCGCACAGACCCTTTCTTCAAATACGGTAGGCTTCGGCAACTCCGCATTCGGCAGCGAAACGATGAAAGGCAACATTAACGGAAACATGAACACGGCCATGGGTAACGGATCGCTGTACCAGAACATCGCCGGGGACAGCAATACATCCATTGGCTACTATTCCCTTTCCAACAATACCAACGGAGGAAAAAATGTGGCCTTTGGCTCCCATTCGATGGAACTGAACACGACAGGCACAGGTAATACGGCCAATGGGGTCCAATCCCTGCTGTCCAATACGACGGGCAATTTCAATACCGCCATCGGGAATGGTGCGGATGTATCCACAGGCGCCCTTACCAATGCCACCGCCATCGGGGCCGGGGCCCTGGTCAATGCATCCAATAAAGTGCGCATCGGCAACGGCGCCGTGACCGTCATCGAAGGACAGGTGCCATTTACGACCCCTTCCGACGGACGGTTCAAATACCTGGTGAGAGAAGATGTAAAGGGCCTCGATTTCATCTTGCAACTGCGCCCGGTGACCTACCAGTTCGATGTACAGCGCTTTGATGCTCAGCAACGCCACACCAACGGACAAGCGTCATCGGCGAACTATGCTGTGCAGGCTGCTTATAAGGAGGCCGCCGCCATCCGCCGCACCGGTTTCATCGCACAGGAAGTAGAAAAGGCAGCTACTGCCACCGGTTATGATTTCAGCGGCATCATCCGGCCCAGGACCGGGGAAGACCATTATAGCCTTAGCTATGAATCCTTCGTCGTTCCCCTGGTAAAAGCGGTACAGGAACAACAGAAGATCATTGCCGACCTGCAAAGACAGATCACTGAGTTGAAACAGCAACAGACAAAATAATTTTTAATCAATCATCCTTTCAACATGAATAATAAACGGGTTTTCAAAAAAATATTTCCCGGAATAATGGCCGGGCTCCTGCCTTTCGGGGCATCCGCGCAGAGCCTTCATATTACCACGGGCTGCAAGATGGTCATGGCCGGGGGAGCGAACCTCATGCTGAGTAATATCAACTTTGTCAATGATGGGGTGCTGACCGCGCCTGTCCCTTCCTGCGTGCGCTTTATCGGTGCGGGCAATTCCGGTATTAGCATTGGCGGCGCCAGTACTACCAGTTTTGCCCTGTTCCAGATCTTGCGGCCAGGGGACCTGACCTTGAATGCGGATATTGAAGTGAGGAGTTTCCTCTCGCTTAGCCAGGGCAGGATCCAATTGAACAACCACACGCTTAACCTGGGCACCGCAGGAATGATCCTGGGAGAAAATAACAGCAATTATATTACAGGCACCAGTGGCGGGAGTATATTGGCGACCAAAAATTTTGTCGCCGCCTCCCCGGCGAACCCGGGAAATATCGGCCTGGAGATCACCCTGGCCGCAGGTACGGTGGGCGGCACCCTGACGATAGAAAGGAAGCATCAGAGCGAGACCGTTACTCCCGGCGGCATCCAGAGCATACAACGCAGCTATACCGTCACGGGCACCAAGGTCGGGCAGACCAATATGAAGCTCCGGGCTTTCTATACCGATCCGGATATCTTCGATACCGACGAAGCCCAGATGGTCTTCTGGACGGGCAATGCCGGCGGATTCCAGCAGATCGGGAAGGATAGTAACAATACCAGTGCCAACTGGGTGGCTAAGAGCGGCTTCACGGCGGGAGGACATTTCGTACTGGCCAATCCGAATACTGGCGGCGGGGCGACCATGGGCGTTCACCCGGGAAGTCAGACCACTGGGGTGCAGGGCTTAACGGACCCTGCGGGGGCTTCAGCCGTCTCTTCGGCAAGGGTCTATCCCAACCCGGTGCATGATCAGTTCGTCCTGGAATTATCCGGCAAGGCAGCGAAGGAAGTGCGGATCGGCCTCTATGATGCGTCTGGGCATTTATTGCAGCAAAAGGAATGGTATTGCCAGATCGGGAAGAATACGATCTCCTGGGACCTGAGCGGGTATGGAGCAGGCATTTATTATTTGTCGATCCCTGACAGCGGTGTGAAGAATATAAAGATCGTAAAAGAATGATCCGATGATCCGATGAATAGTCGAAGGCCGTCCCGAAAGGACGGCCTTTTTTAATATTTAAAAAAACCTTTTACTTTTAAAAGGAACTGTTCTTTCTTTCGACGGCTCACCTCTATTTCCGCGCCATTGCTCATGATGATCGTGCCACCTTCCCCGCGCACATATTCCTTTACATGCAGGAGGTTGATGAGAAAAGATTTATGCACCCGGAGGAAGACCGAGGTCAGCAACCGGTCATAGTCGAACAAGGGCTTCGAGATCATGATCGGCTTGCTATTGGTGAAATGGAAGACCGTATAGCTTCTCTTGGCTTCACAATAAATGATCTCTTCCAGTTTTACGATGGTAAACCCTTTCTGGGTCGGCAGACAAAGCCGCATTTCCAGGGGATGATCGACCTTGTCGATATTGTAGAGCAGGGTCTCCGCGGGCACGGTGCTTTTCTCCAGCTTTAATCTTCTCCTGACCCGCTCCACGGCTTCTACCAGGCGGTCTTCATCCACGGGCTTCATCAGGTAGTCGACCGCGCTCAACTGCAATGCCTGCAGCATATACTCGTTATGAGCGGTCACGAAGATCACTTCGAAATTCTTGACGGGCAATTCCGCCAGCATTTCGAGCCCGCTCTTACCCGGCATCCGGACATCGAGGAAGACCACATCCGGGTCGAGCTCTTCCACCTTTTGTCTGGCCATGGCTGCATTCGTGCAGGTAGCGGCAATCTCTACTTCCGGACAATTTAATTCCAGCAGCTTTTTTAAGGTCCGGATCCCATCCGGTTCATCGTCGACGAGAATTGTTCTCATATACAAGGTTTTGTTGTGATGACATTAAATCGTAAAATGACACGTGTGCCTGTCTTGCCTTTGTTATAGTCTTTCAGGTCGGAGATCTCCAACGTACAATCGGTATCATATTTTTCATTCATTATTTTTATCCGGTTGCGAAGATTGCTAAGCCCTACCGAATGATGGGGCGGTTTGTTTAATTTTTTCAATTGCTCCGAACGATTGATCCCGATGCCGTTGTCGGTGATACTGCAAAAGATGGTCTCTTCCATCCGGGAAAAGCGGATCGACAGTTTCTTTTCTCCATCCTTGCGCATCAACCCGTGCCAGATGGCGTTTTCCGCCAGGGGCTGGATCATCATGGTGGGGATCAGGATCTCTTCTTTGTCGATGTCTTTGTCCACGACGATCCGGAATAAAAAGGAGTCATCGAATCGGAGCTTTTCCATCAGCAGGTAGTTTTCCAGGTGTTCGATATTTTCGTAGAGCGTTGTAAAGATCTCTTTGGATTGATTGAGGGTCGTCCGGATCATAAGGGCAAACTTGCTGAGGTAGCGGGACGCTTTTTGCTGCTCGTTCTCCAGGATCATCCCTTTGATGCTGTTCAAAGAGTTGAAGATAAAATGCGGGTTCATCTGTGTCTGCAAGGCTGATAACTGGGCTTCGGCCAATTGCTGATTGATAAAGGCGATCTCTTTTTTCTTTATTTCGAGGGATTGCTGCGATTCTATCTGTTTGATCTTATTGCCTACGAGGGTGGCGATCGTGGTGAGTATTTTAAGGTCCCGGCCTTTAAAGTAGTCCTCGCTGGGATGCTCCGAATCGATAATGCCGATCAGCTCGTCATTATGGATGATGGGTACACAGATCTCGCTCAGGCGCATGATATCATCTACCCGGTAGCGGCGATCCGACCGGGTGTCAGGGACGAGAACGGCTTCCCGGGTCTCCATCACATGCCCGACGATGCCCTGGCCCGGCAATACGTCAAATGTCTTGTCGTTGATGGTCTTGGGATCTCCTTTGGGGCCATAGGCTGATTTTTGCACCATTTTGGTCTTATCCTCGTTCCACATATAAATAATGCAATCCGTATATTTCATACGGCCGATAAGGTTCTTCATGACATCCCATAGTACATCCCCTACATTTTTCTTATCCGCGAGGGAGGAGGAAAAATAATGGCTGATCTGTTCGAGCTCGAATTGATTCTTATATTCGTCGGCTTTTAGTTTCTGCAAATGCGTCTTGGCTTGCTCCTTTTTCCGGGTCAGTTCCGTCCTCCATTTTAGCAGGAGGTACACGGCCAGCAGGAGGAGGATGACCATCAGGACCGTGAACCAGGTCTGTTTCCAGAAGGGGGGAAGGACCATGATATCGATCTCTTTGACCTGTTCGGGCCATCGGTTGTCCAATGAGAATAGTTTTACCTGGATGCGGTAATTGCCGGGGGACAGGCTGGAAATATTAAAAGTATTCCGGACGCCCAATTGCTGCCAATGGGTGCTATCGTCCTTTAAGATGCGATAGGCGAATCGCTGACTGTTGCTGGTGGTAAAGTTGATGCTGCCGATGGTGACCGTAATTTCATTGTTCTGCCAGGTGGTGGTAATGGTTTTCTGGGGATAGGCGATCTCTTTCTGATCTCCGGCTATGAGGCTTTCGATAAAAAAGTGGGGCGCCTGGCTCTTTTGGAAAATGATGTCGGGGTCGAACTGTACGATGGTGGAGGTGAAACCGATGTATAATTTATTCAGGGCGATATCATAATGGAATTTGGCGCCATTCAGGATCGGCAGGTCCGGGAAGCCGTCCTCCGTTCCAAAGCTGGTAATTCGAAAGGTCTGTACGTCCAGGCAGGCAATACCGGAGAAGGTAGCCAGCCAGAGTTTGTTGCCGATGACGATCATACTGGAGATACTGTTATCGGGTAGCCCTTCCTCGCGGGTAAAATGCCGGGTGATGCCGTTGACGGTATTGTAACAGACCAGGCCATTGTTATAATTGTTGATCCAGAGATTGTTCTGATGATCGACCACGAAGGAGTTGACCCGCCTGTCCTGCAGTTTGATAAATGGAAAGGAATCGATTATGCGGTCGAACAGGCCGAAAGCTACATTGTAACGAAAGAGGCCATGACCTCCGACCCATATATTTCCGGAAGTGTCTTCTTTAAGGGTACTGGATTCCTCTATCTTATTATAGGGCTCGGGCCCCTTTGAAATGATACTGTATTTGCCGGTGGCCGCCTCATACTTATAGATATGGGAAGAGGCTATCCAAATATTGTCTTTCCTGTCCTTGCATACATCCGCGATCCAGTCATGGCCTTTATCCCATTTGTCCAGTTTTACCGGCGTCAGATGATTGTTATCCGTATTATACAGGAAGAGGGGTCCGTTGGTGCCGATCATTAAATTGGTATCGTTCACCGATACGATGGAATATACGTTATTGGCCGGCAACGCATGTTTGTTAAATTCGATACGACGGAGGAAGCTAAGCCGCTCCTTATTAAATACCAGCAAGCCGCCATTTCCCCGGGTTCCCACATAAAGTTTATCCCCTGAAATATGGATATCGTCTATCACGATGTTGGGAAATTGGGCCTGTAAGGATTCCGGTATATACCCTTTTTGCACGAAGACCTGGCGATTGTCCTGTCTCAGCAACCCTTTATTGGTAGCGATCCAGAGGTTGTGATCCCGGTCCAGTAGCAAGTGGCGGCAGCTATAGGTAGGAAAGTATTTCTTTGGGGAGAAGCTGATCTCTCCCGTACCGGGGTAAAATCTCATTTTATAAAATCCCGACAAATGGCTTGTCAGGTAGAAGATCGTATCGCTGACGGGCACCAGTTCCGTACGATAGCCAAATTCATCGCCGATGGCATGGAAGGGCAAATGGCTTACCGTCCTGATCTTCTTCGCCAGATCGAGATAGACTACGCTGTCGCCGGAGGACTTCATGATAAAGAAAGAGCCGGGCCGGTGTTGAAAGAACAGATAATCTTTCTTCTCGGCGTAGTCGAGGAATTCGGCCAATGGTGGAGCATCGGAGGCTTCCATTTTTTTAAATTCCCGGGTCTTACTATTGTAGCAATAGATCCCGGCAATGGAAACGATCAGGAGCCGATGGTCATCCAGCCAGAACAGGTCCCGTCCAAATGCAAAAGTAATATTGGCGATCTCTGCTTCCGGGTAGTGATCATAGCGATAGACCAGGCGGTAATTCCTGTCATAGTGGTAGAAGCCGGAATAGGTGAGCAGGAATAATTCGCCCGCCGCATTCGTCTTTATCGACCGGACCGCATTGAATTTATATTGATATTTTTTATCGGCGTATGGAACGAAAAGATTGCGGGTCGCACCGGTGCGCTGGTCGATGATATGCAAGCCATCGTTATAAGCGGCCAGTCGTTGTTTGTCCAGCCATAGGAGCCCCCTGATACTTTCCGTAGGGAGGGAGAGAGGGTCCGTGCTGCTGTGAAATTGTACGAAGCTGCCACCGTTAAATCGGTTGAGCCCGGAAAGGGTGGACATCCAGATATAACCTGTGGAATCCTGTACGATCCCGGTGATCATATTATGCGAAAGGCCGTCCTGCTTTGTATAGTGTGTAAAGTTATTTTCATTGAGCTCCTGCGCCGACAACTGGCCGGCGACGGCAAACAGGATGGCCGTTGATGCCAGAGAACGAAGAGACAATTTGGACAGGAACATGTCAGCGGCTTACCGTTTAGTTTAGAATAAAGGTACTTAATTGCCCATAAACCGCGGTCATTCTGGAAGGCCCTGGTTTCGGCCTCTGTCTTTTGGAAATCCTACGCATCCTTTGGGTGGACGATCGCCGCCGATGGGAGTGCAGGAACGCAAAATATTTTTCAGGCAGGCAAAAAGGGGCGCCGATGGGGAAGATTGGTGGGCCGATCGGAAAGGATCGGAAATAGGAGGAAGCATAGTTTTTACTTTCGCTCCTTTATCACAAACTTTTAAGCAAATTTTGAACAAACTCTTATGAGAAAAATTATCAGCGTGTTTCGCGGTTCGTGCATTCTTGCACTTTTGTTGATCTTCCAGGGTGCATCGGCTCAGACCGGCGCCGTTAAGGGAAAAGTAAAGGACGCTTCCGGCCATCCTTTGAGCGGGGCTTCGGTCACCGTGGAAGGGAAAAAGACGGGGACCACTACCGATGCCGATGGCAACTATTCACTTTCATTAGCACCGGGACAATATACATTGATCGTTTCTTACGTGGGCCGGTCATCCCAGCGTATCAAGGTAGGAGTAGGGGGAGGAGCGACGGTGGAGCAGGATCTTTCCATGGCGGAAGCCTCTGACCTGGAAGGGTTTGTGGTCGTAGGATCCCGGTCCCGCAATACCCGGAGTCAATTGACGACCGCCGTTCCGGTAGATATTATACGGACGAAAGAGATCAAGGCTTTTGCGCAGACGGATGTAACGCAGATGCTGAGTTATACGGCGCCTTCTTTCCAATCTGCCCGTCAGACCATCGCGGATGGTACCGATCATATCGATCCGGCCGGTCTGCGTGGTCTTGGCCCCGACCAGACCCTGGTGTTGCTCAATGGTAAGAGATTACACACGACGGCCCTGGTGAACATCAATGGCACCGTGGGAAGAGGCTCGGTCGGTACGGATCTGAATACCATCCCGGTGGCTGCCATCGAGCGCATCGAAGTATTGCGGGACGGCGCGGCCGCCCAATACGGATCGGATGCCATTGCAGGCGTCATCAACGTCGTGTTGAAAAAGAACTATAACGGATTCAATATATCAGGCCTGCTCGGTCAGAATTTTACCAATATGCCTTATAATGGAGGTACAAAGATCCACGACGGGGTCAACCAGCAGGTGGATTTCAGCGCGGGCTTTGCCAAAAGCAATGGTACCTACTTCAATATCAGCGGGCAATGGTACAAAAGGTTCAGCACCAATCGGAGCGGGGTCGATAATATCCCCCTGATCTACCTGGGAAATGCCGGAGCCTTTCCTACTACCAGCCCCTATCCCACAACAAGGGTCAGTACTTCCGATTACCGGAAATGGCTGATGGACCAGGATGCCGCTAACGTTAAGACCAGTGGATATGACCGCCATAACATCGTACTGGGTAACTCCTATTCGGAGAATATCAACGCCTTTATCAATGCAGGGACCAAGCTATCGGACAAGGTCGATTTTTATCTCACCGCCGGTGCTTCTCACCGGGATGGCAAAGCCTATGGACAGTACAGGAATCCCAATTCGGTGGCACAACAACCCGTGCTCGGCAATGGAGACCTCTTTTATAAGGATGGGTTCTTGCCGCAGATCGCGCCTACGATCGTCGACTGGAATCTGTTGGCCGGCTTTAATATAAAGGCAGGCGAATGGAATATCGACGTCAGCAATATCATCGGCCGGAACTCTTTCCGGTATGATGTCAAACACAGCGGTAATGCATCCCTGCCAGCCAGCGATAACGTACAGACGGAATTTTATGCGGGCAAACTGAGCTTTCTGCAGAATACGACCAACCTCGACTTTAGCCGCAGATTCGACTTTGCTTCGGGCAATTCCCTCAACGTAGCGTTCGGCGGCGAATATCGCCGTGAGATCTTCCAGATCCAGGATGGGGAACTTACTTCCTGGACCAATGGAGAAAGGGTTGTAACGGTCAATCCGATCCCTCCTTACCCGGGAGAGACGGTCCCCACTACCTTCCTCCCGCTAGCCCCGGCTTCCGGCGCACAGGTATTCCCCGGGTTCAAACCAGCGGATGCCGTAAAAGCAAAAAGGAGCGTGTATGCTGCTTATGGCGACCTGGAACTCACCCTGGGCAAGCTATTGCTGGATGGCGCCGGTCGTTATGAGGACTATGCCGAGAATGGCTTTAGCTTTAACAATGTCAGCGGCAAATTGAGCGCGCGATATGAACTGAGCTCCCGCTTCTCCATCCGGGGTTCGGTTAGCAATGGGTTCCGCGCACCATCCCTGCACCAGCGTTATTTTCAGAATACTTCCACCCAGTTCGTGGGCGGACTGCCTTCGAATTCTTTAACCGCCAATAATTTCAACCCGATCGTACGGAATGCCTTTGGCATTAAAGAACTGAAGCCCGAGACCTCTATCAGTTATACGGTAGGTTTTGCGGGGAAGATCGGGGAGGGGATCACCTATACGGTGGACGGTTATTTTATTTCCATTAAGAACCGCATCGTATTGTCCACACCGTTCAATCGGATGAATCCCCTGGTGGATACGATCCTTAAACAAAATAATGTAGACCCTACCACCTCGGCCCTGCAATTCTGGACCAATGCGGTCAATACGGAAACAAAAGGGATCGACATCGTCCTTACCGATCGGTTCCGCCTGGGAAAAGGGAATGCATCGCTTTCGCTGGCAGGTAATTTTAATAAGAACAGCGTAGTCGGCGGACTTCATACCAATTCCGTCATCGACAACCCCAAGTACAATCCGAGCCTTGCGAACCCCGGCGCCAATCCTGCCAATGATCTGGGGCTTACCTTATTCGACCGCCAGCAACGGGGACGTATCGAGACCGCGCAACCCCAGGATAAGATCAACCTTAGTTTTACATACAACGTAAAGAAATGGGATTTCCTCGTCCGCGCTATTCACTGGGGGAAGGTCCAGTTCCTGAACAACGTGGATCCTTTATTGATCAATAAGACCACCGGCGCCTATTTTAATGATATTGCCCCCGGTATCGACCAGACCTTCAGCGCCAAGATCACGACGGACCTGGTAGTGTCTTATAAGGTCAGGTCCGGCATCATGATCTCTGCGGGCGCTAACAATATCTTTGACGTATACCCCGATAAGGTCTTTATCGATCCGCGGAATGATCTGAAGGCGGTGTATGCCAATCCTGTCCAGGGCGCTAATAAGACGGATGGGGGATACAATGCGGGACGGGATGCTTCCAATCGCGGCCGCCTCATCTTTGGTCCGAATCAATTCGGATATAACGGACGGTTTTTATTTACAAGACTGAATATTGAGATAGGCCAGCTTAAAAGAAAGGCATAATAACTAAAAACGGGCACAGACGGGTCAACTACGAACGGTTCAGGCGAAAGCCTGGCCGTTTTTTTTTGCGATCCTTGTTAAAAGAAGGCCGGACAATCTTGTTTTGAGTAAATTACCTTTCAAATAATAGGATCATGAAAGGATTCCTGCTGGGAATGCTGTTGTTCACCCTGGATACAAGCGCTCAATCCAACAATACGATCGTCATTGGAAAGATCGACACCTTCCATTCGAAAATATTGGATGAAAAAAGAAGGATCTGGATCCATTTGCCGGGCAATGGGAACGCTCCCTATTTTAATGCCCAGCGTTATCCCGTCGTTTACCTGCTGGACGGGGACACGCATTTTGCTTCGGTGACGGGTATGATCCAGCAACTGAGCGAGATGAACGGGAATACCTTGATCCCGCAAATGATCCTGGTAGGCATTCCCAATACCTACCGGATCCGGGACCTGACCCCTACGCGCGGAGAAGGGAATGCGTACGTGGACAGCGCTGCGATCGTGAGCGCCGGCGGCGGCGAGCGATTTACGGAATTCCTCGAAAAAGAGCTGATCCCGCGAATCGATTCGATGTATCCCACGGCGCCCTACCGGATGCTGATCGGTCACTCCCTTGGAGGCTTGATGGTGATCAATACGCTGGTCCATCATCAACATCTTTTCAACGCTTACCTGGCTATCGATCCCAGTATGTGGTGGGACGATCAGAAACTGCTCAGGCAGGCGGAGGCCACCCTGGCCCGGGAACAGTTTAAGGGAAAGACCCTTTTCCTGGCGGTGGCCAATACCATGCCCCCGCATATGGATACGGCACAGGTGAGGACGGACACGACGGCCACTACCTTGCATATACGATCGATCCTCCGTCTGTCCGATGCGCTGAAAAAGAACAGGGACAATGGCTTGCGCTGGGAGTATAAATATTATGACGGGGATGGTCATGGCTCCGTCCCCCTGATCGCGGAATATGATGCTTTTCGCCGCATTTTCGACTATTATAATTACCCTGTCAACAACCTGTTCGATAGCAGCTTGAGCGCAAAGGCTGCGGTGGACGCCATTGCGGATCATTATAAGAATATCACGGAGCAGATGGGCTATGCGAACCTCCCGCCGGAGTTCCCCATGAATGGGCTGGGCTATGGATTTCTACAGCGGAAGATGACCGAAAAGGCCGAGGCTTTTTTTAAGCTGAATACGGAGAACTATCCGAAGAGCAATAATGCCTTTGACAGCATGGGTGATTTTTACAGGACTATGGGCGATAAGAAAAAGGCCATCGAAGCTTACCGCCGATCCCTTAGCCTGAAAGAATCTTTCGATACGAGGTCCAAACTGGTAGAATTGGAGGGAAAATAAAGGAAGTCTTTATTGAATTCTTTCCGATACATTATACCAGTTCCATTCCCAGGTCCTGCCGCTATCCGGAGAGAAAGCCTGGCTCCATACCGGGTGATCTTTATCCCTTATATCCCAGCGAAATACGACGATCACGTTTTTTCCATTGTAGCTGTCTTTGGCAAAAAAGTGACCGATATCATTTTCAAAGGATCCTACCATCGGCGGATCGAGCGTGCCCCGGTTACTGGCAACCCAATACAGGCTCCATAACCTTGTTTTCGGATCGAACAGGCGCAGGGTAAGGCCCTCAAAAAGTTTCCCTTCCAGGCCAGGCATCTCCGTAGTGTGATAGGTATCCATATCGGCTGTACCGCTGAGTATTTTGCTATTTTCATCCCATGAATCAAATTCGGTCCAGTCCTTGCCGCCCTCCAATCGCTTATTCAGCCTGCGGTGATGCATTTTCCACTTTCCGACCAGGAAATCAAAGTCCCCCGTCGACGAGGTAGCAGATGCTGTGATCTTTAAAGCGCCGGATGCTTCAAAATGCACCGGGGGAATGGCGATGGTAGGGTCTGTGGTCAGCACAGCTCTTTGGGCCAACACAAGGTGGTATACAACGGCGAAGAGGGCTGTCATTGCGTATTTCATGATAAGATCGATAGGTGTACTTTCAAAATAAGATATTTCCCTGAGCGACCCTAACCGCCCATTACTTCCGGTCGATTCAGATGATCGGCGGCAAATGGCAATACTTCCGGGTGATTCTTATTCCTTTCTTTACCCGGATCATTTGCCCTTATTCAATTGTTTGGACAATGCGCCAAGATCGATATGTTGGTTATAGACCTGTAAGGTATTGGCGAGCTTCAGGACGATACCCCTCGCTTTGCCAAAATCATCCAGTTTAAAAACGGGTGCGTTCAGGTCCATCACCTGGTCGAAGAAGATCGTGGACAGGTAGATCTGTCGGTTGACCAGTTTGTAGTTCTTCGGCATATCGAAATACCAGAGCAGGAAGAGGCGGTCGTGGATGGTGATCCATTCTGTTTCGAGGTGGCTATATTCCTGTTTGAGTTTTTTCTTATAATAACCCAGCTCGTAATTCATGTATTTTGTCAGGACCTCTTTTTCCCTTGCGGTGGTGAGGCTATGCAGGTCGACGTCTTTTGCGACAGGCACCAGGGTGGATTGGACGATCTGCTTATTGATGTTGATGAAACCCGGAATATCCGAAGGCTTCACGGTTGCAGCGGATATTTCCATGGTGAAGGAGTGCTCCTTTCCCGCGTACGCGATCAGGGACTTTTGCTTTCCCTGAACTAAACTGGCGTGCACGTCTTCTTCCGATGTATTCTTTTGACAAGTGGCTGAAAGACAAGATAATGACAGGATCAAAAACAGGGATTGCTTCATAATAACGGTGGGGTCTGGGGTTAGTAATACGATATTGATCTCAGGCCAAAATACAAAACTTAACAGGAATTCCAAAGTCTCCGGTCCTTCGGCTGCCAACCTCATCAGAACTGGAAATGAAAGCTGCCGAATACCCCAAAATTGGCTACGTTGCTCTTAATGGGTAAGGGCGTCTTTAATTCAGGAGCAAATCGCCATACCAGGTCGACCCTGAAATAGTTGAAGATATTATCGAATCCCGTGCCTGCTTCGATATAAGGCCTTTCGTGAAGGGACCGGAGCCGGTAGTTCGCGAAGTCCTGGATGTTGAGTTTGCGGTCGTCTTTGGAAAGGTCTCCCCATACGGCTTTTACATTCCAGAACTGCCGCATATTGGTCTTGCGCATAAAGGGGAGAAGATTGAGTAATTTCTTCTCGAAATTATGTTCGACCGTAAAGCCCGCATAGCGATCGCTGATATATTCAAAGCGGTTCATGAGGTTGAACGCATTCTTATTATAATAATAGATCTCGTTACCCGGATGGATCTCCAGCAGCATAAAAGGCAGCGGATCGCCAAAGAACTTACCTCCGTATATTTTATAGGATAGCTTTCCCCAACGGGGTATCCGGAAGTCCTGGCTGACCTGGAGGTTGAGTTTCTGGTAGCGGTAGCTGCTTTCCAGCAAATGGGGTATGCCCGCATAGAATCCCAATTCCAGCACCGGGTTCTCGCCGGCAAGACGGAATTCTTTTCTCCGCGTCCGGATGACCTTGACGCCCGGGGAATAACGCAGCTTGAGTCCCAGCTCGGTGGCGACGATCGTTTGGTCGGCATTAATGGCGAACATCTCCTTCGGAGGCAGGGGATTAAAGGTCGTATAGTCCGTCCGGGAAAAATACAACTGTGCCGATAAATGGTCGCCCCATTCTTTTTTTACCCATCCTCTTATTTCCTTTTCGAGGAGGAATTTCTGCCGGACCCCGGGGCGGCGGATCAATTGGCTGAAGAGGTTGTCGGTGGTAATATCCTCGTCATTGTTGCGTACCCTTCCATTGTCCAGGTCCTGTGTATAAGCGCCATGAACGGTATAGCCGCTGTTGCCGGGGATTTTATAGGTGAACTCCGCCTTTCCTTTAAAAGCCCGGTCTCCAAAGCCATAGGCAAGATAGCCATGCAGCCACCATTGTTTGCTGAAGGCGGCCGTAGTCCCAAGGTCGAAGCGCATCCTCAGTTTTTCCAGTTGATTGCGACTGATCCATTTGAACCAGGGACCGATCTCCACCTTGCCCAACGGCTTTCTCCCGTCGATGATGAATTCGGCGGTGTTGAGATATTTCTTGAAAAGGGGCATTTTCTGCAGCGTATCGATCATCTTATAGACATGCTCTTCATTGACGCTTAATGCTTCTGCCCGATGGGAATGCCAATAGCCGGTGTCCTGCAGCAGCGCCTCTTCCGCGATCACGACTTTCTGGCCGCGGACATTCTTTTTCAATGCCTCTTCTGTAAAAGGCTCATCGATCCGGACCTTGTTATACAGGCTTGTTTTTCTCGCGACAAAAGACAGTTTGTCTTTTTTAAGGGGCGATAGCTCTGCGACGAATTTATCTTTTACAAAGATCCATCCGCTGTCTTTGCGATGCGCAAGCTCCTGGATAATGCTGAGCCTTTTGACATAATTGATATTGGCGGAGGCTGAAATATTCAGGGTGATGCTTTTGATACCCCAGCTCTCCTGGTGGATCCAGCAATCGCCGGAAAAAGTATTTTCGCCTTCCCGGCTGGGAGTGAAGAAAAGATGCAAATAACGTTGCCCGGAAATGTATTGGGTATCGAGCCCGCGGTAGTTGTAATAATGATCGCCGACATGACTTAAAGGACTGATAAATTCCTTCCCGAAGAGAGACATATAATTATCGTAGGCATTTATTCGCTGATTCAATCCCCCCATGAACTGCATGATCGATTCATTCCGGATGCCATTGGTCTTGAGCGCCTTTATTTCCTCCCTTTCCCGCAACGGATTGGTGGCAAAATAGCAATCGGAGATAGATTCGGTCAGAAATATGGGTAAGAAAGGTTTTTCTTCGGAGAGACTGTCGATATTATTTAACAGGAATCCGAAGGGACGGAGCAATTTTTTCTGATTGAATTTTTCCCGGCTGATATTGGCGATATCCACTTCGACCTTGTTGTATAATTCGTAGGCATAGCTATCCGAGCGGTAGGGGTTATTGACTTTTTTATTGGCGACGACCTTTCTCCACCACAGCAGCCCTTTGTTGTATTTGGATTTGACGATCACTTCGCCGCCGTTACGCGCCGCCTCAAGGAATAGGTTGAGTCCTGTAACTTCATGGGTGAGCGCCAGCGGGAGGGCGAGGGTCTGAAAGCCTACATAACTTATGATCAGGGTGTCATGGGAGCGGGTGTCGCCCATGATCCTGAAATTACCGGCGCTGTCGGAGATGACCCCATGTCCGGCTTTTTTCCAGGAGATGCTGGCAAAAGCGATCTTCTCGTTAGTGAAACTATTGGTGATACTGCCGTGGACAGCTACCCGCTGAGCTTGTAATCTATAACCCGGATAGCCGCAGACTATCAGAACGATAAATATAAACTTTACATAATGTCTCGGTGACAAGATGTCCTTAGTGTTGGCGAAGGGGCTTAATAGGGGCATTCTCCCTTTAAATATAAGCCTTATTAACGACAAAGTTAAGGGACAAATTGCTAATAATTTAGCCAGGATCGGACCTGCTGCGCCCGGGCATTTTCAGAACCGGTAACTCACTCCAAGTGTCCAAAAGAATACATTCCCAATGCTTTCCGTGATGACCTTCGTCTTGGTCATTCCTGTCGAGAATGCATAATGCAGATCGACTTCTGCCGGGTGCACGGGAAGGGCGTAAGTAGGCGTGAAGCTAAAGATGAATTTTCCTGCTTCATAAGAAAGGGGCAGGGCCGCTTCATAATCCAGGATCTTAAAAGAAGACGGATTGACCACAGTACCGGTGATGTTGACGGTGCCTGTTACCGCGCCTTTTTTCCTGCTGAACCGGCGAGTCTTATAATAGTTGTTATAATAATTCTGCGTACTGGCATTGGCCGTGAAGGAAGGAGTGATCTCGAATGCGTCATCGAAGAGCCAGAAGCTGTGTTCCAGGCCGAAAGCGCCTCCGAAGTCCGATTTGTCACCCAGGTTGAGGGTGAAGGTGAAATTGGGTTTGATAAATCCGAGATTATAACTGTTATGATAGGAGACCGAGCTTTTTATTTCAGAGGTGACGCTCGTACTCTGGCTATTATAAAAATATTTGGAAACGAGCAGGTCCCCGGTATAAGGACCGGCGGAAAAATGGTATCCTGCCCCCAGGGTCACGAGATCGATCCGGCTGGAACTGCTGTTGTTTAAATAACTGGCGGAGGCGGAAAGATAGACGCCGGACTTATGATAATAATTCAGGGCCGGAATAAAATAGGGCAGGGTTACGGAGTCCTTTCTCCCGAGATAGACGCTATTATTCTGGTAATCGATACTGGCTTCGAAATAGGAATGAGCCGGCTTTTTCACCAGGAGCGTATCTTTTCCGGTAGCGTGGGGGTGGGTGCTGTCCTGGGCTTGTAAGGCCTGGTGGGCGCCCAGGAATAACAACAGGGTAGGGATCAGCCGGCAAAAACGTGGGTTCATTCGGGTTCATTTTAAAAAACCCGCCGGCCTGGCCGAACGGGTTCTCGTTTAAGGGATTCCTATTTGTTTCCTTCGCTTTTCTTCAATTTGTCCTTGTCTTCTTTCAGATCGGCGCGATCTTTTTTCAGATCCGTCTTATCCTTATGGAGGTCTTTCTTATCGCCGGACAGATCCTTTTTGTCTCCGACGAGGTCTTTCCTGTCACCGGCGATGTCTTTGCGATCGCTCTTCAAATCATGCCGATCGTCTTTACGGTCTGCGAGATCTTTTGAAAGATCTTTCTTGTCGGCATTGATATCCTTCTGATCCTGGCGGGCATCCTTGTAATCATGATTCTTCAGGTCTTCATTCCGCTCTTTTCGATCGGTGGTCAGATCCGTCCTGTCCTTTTTGATGTCTTTATTGTCGCCTGCCAGGTCTTTTCTATCTGCCACCAGGTCTTTATGATCGGCCCGCAGATCGGCTTTGTCGCCGACGATGTCCTTACGGTCGCCACGAATGTCTTTGTGATCTGTAACAATGTCTTTCTTATCGTGGCGGATGTCCCTTCGGTCATGACGGATCTCATGGTGGATGCGGGCGGGTCTTTGGGCGTTGGCCATAAAGGTCAGGCATAGCATTGCCAGGACCAGCAAGGTTGTGATCTTTTTCATGTTGATTTCTTTTGAGTTGTGAATGATAGTTGTTCATTATATGGACTCCTGTTTTTAATGAAGATTTAATGCGTTTTTCGTATTAACAATTCCTTAACATTCGATGTCCGGGGATCGGAGGGCTGGCTTATTCTTAATCTAGCTTATTTTTTTCGGCAGCCACCGGGGGTAACTTTGTTATCAGTTAAAAAAAGATCTATATGCAAAAGAAAATAGAACGTATAACGAAGCAGCCTGCCAGGCCCGGGATGGTGGGAGATGGGTTTAGGGTATATAATTATATACCGGGAGCCGGTATTTCGCAGCAAAGGATCAGCCCCTTCCTGTTGCTGGATTTTAATGCAGAATTTGATTTCGGTCCCTCCGATCATTTGCGCGGGGTCGACGTGCATCCGCATAAGGGTTTTGAAACGGTGACCATTGCGTACAAAGGCAGTGTCGCGCATCATGACAGTGCGGGCAACAGCGGGATCATCCGTCCCGGCGACGTACAGTGGATGACGGCCGGCGGCGGCATTTTGCACAAGGAATACCATGAGCAGGAGTTCTCAAAAAAGGGAGGGCCTTTTGAGATGGTGCAGCTTTGGGTCAACCTGCCAAAAAAAGACAAAGGAGTGCCGGCGCATTACCAGGCCATTTCAAAGGACCAGATGGGAAAGGTTATCCTGCCTGGTAATGGGGGCGTGGTAAATGTTATTGCCGGGACCTTTAACGGGGTCAAGGGGCCGGCGGCGACCTATTCGCCCGTGAATGTATTCGACATCAAGTTGAAAAAGGATGGCGAAGTGGCTGCGTCCCTGCCTGCCGGCTACAATACGGCATTGCTGGTGGTCAATGGCAGCGTGCAGGTCAACGGCGATCAGGCTCCTGAGCATAGCTTCATCCTGTTTGCGAATGAAGGGGAAGAGATTGGGATCAGGGCCTCCGAGGATAGTGTCCTGCTTTTACTGTCAGGCGAGCCTATTAATGAGCCGATCGCCAGTTATGGCCCCTTTGTCATGAATACCCAGGCGGAGATCGTAGAGTCTATCCGCGAGTTCCAATCCGGCAAGTTCGGAGAACTCCAATAATGGGAAGGGTTTTCCTGTTTTGGGCTGGTTTTCCTACCTGGGGGTTGGAAGATCGGTCCCTGAACGGGGATCTGGTACTTCATTTTCCTTTCTAGTTACTTGATCTTCATTTATCTATAATTGCAGGTTTTACATTGACCGTATCCGGGTTTTTTTGGAGCATCAATTGATTCTTTATTCCTGCAACAACCCATTTAACAAAAGTTTCTCTGACTCTTATCTTTCTTTTGTCGCTGTCGTGCATCTAATAGGTATAAGATCTTTAAAATCTTTAGTTATGGAAACGAATTCTACGCAACAGGAAATTTTGCTGATCACCGGCAGCAATTTTATGTCCGGTCAATGGAGCAGGAAAGAAAATGTAGACGCGGATCTGACGGATAAGGAGCAGTTGAAAGAAGCATGCTGGAATGGTCTGCTGAGAGAGCTGTTACCGGAGATCTGCGGACAGGGTGCGGATGCGGGATTGTTATACCTCTGGCAGATCAAAGAGACGGATTCTTTCCTCGAATTGGAATTGGGAGAGTTCCCGCCCGCCATCG